>Ga0307515_10008058_pt1 | contig 20650 bp, 14 predicted proteins | sample 17_EM_MG_FD_194513 | JGI IMG/M metagenome (GOLD analysis project Ga0307515, IMG submission 194513) | Populus trichocarpa ectomycorrhiza microbial communities from riparian zone in the Pacific Northwest, United States - 17_EM | ecosystem: Host-associated > Plants > Roots > Unclassified | place...
GTGTGTAAATTCATGCGCAAGTAACATCATTTGCGCCAGCGGTGAGTAAGAATTCCAGACATCTTTATCGATGGTAACATTATAACCAATCGTATACGCATCTGCGCCCCACGTGTTACCAAACACCAAGGAGATACTCGAGACATCGATCTGGTACATCCTGCTAAAATAGTCACCCAAAATCCGGGCAGCGCTCGCGGATAGTACATTATCCGTAGAACTACTCCCATACGGCTTCAGCACACGCTTCAGCTGTGGGGTGGAACTACCCGTTCCACCGGGTTGACCAGGTGTTCCGAACCTTGCCGCCCCCATGAGGCTCCGGGCCGGTCCCGGGGCAACGCGTGCCGGGGAACTGTCCCCGCCTGAAAAGAAGTCCCCTACTGCGCTCGCTGCATCGCTGATAGCGTTACCAACCGCATTAGCAGCATCGCTCGCACCAGAGGCCACCGCCTTCAGACAGTACACCGGATCCGTAACACAGGGCAACAGCGGAGGCGACGGACAATTACCTTCTGGGCAGCTGTCGAGGCCACTCGGGTCAGAGCCGTTCACAGGATCATTCATCGCGAACGCGTATGGATTCGTCGTTGCGGCGGTTCGGGGGATGAGCAAAGGATCACGACTCAAGAACCGACCAATGATAGGATCGTATAAACGCGCACCGAGATGATGCAGGCCGAAAGCCTTCAGCGAATCTCCGCCGTTCCATTGCTCGTTGTTGTAGCTGACATTGCCAGGTTTGACTGACTCCGGGTTTGCTGTGAGCACGTCGCCATACGTCGAATAGTCGACGTCCTGCACGAACACGCCGTCCTCATCAGTAGAGAACCGGTTTCCGCGTGCCTCTCCAAACTGGAACATCCACGGGCCGCCGTTGCCACGCCGACTCGCTACGACCCCATTGGGGCCAGGGATCTTCCGGATGAGATGCGCAAACTCCGGGCCCTGTCCGTTGATCGGCTCACGCCACTCCAGCAGGTCGCCGAAGCGGCGATCGTGCCTGCTGTCGGACGATGTATCGCTGGAAAGCTGCAGATCTTGTATGTTGCCAAATGCGTCGTACAGGAAATGCGCAGACGAGTGATCATCAGCAATACTACGGATCCCGCCATCGATGAAATAGGCGAAGCGGCGCGTACCATCGCGAGTCGGTTGCCGGACGATGTTGCCGAGCTCGTCGTAGACGACATTGCAGCCGGGGGATGCTTCGGCGGAGTACGCGATATTGCAGATTCGATCGCGATCGTTATCGAGATAGGTCAATTGCGTATTGAGCCCAGAACGACCATCCGTGCTCGACGACAGGCTCAAGACATTCCCGAGGGCGTCGTAGCTGAATTGTTCGTTCTGCATGGTCGCACCCCTCGCCTTGGCAGTCGACAAGACGCGCCCGAGCGCATCATATGTCACGCTGGTCGTCGTGGTCGCGCCACCGCTGTTCTCGGTGCGCGAGCGCTCCCGGAGCATCGGGTCGAATCCCTGGAACGTGATCGTGCGAGATCCGTGCGGTGACACCACGCTTGCTTCGCGAACGAGTCGACGGCCCGTATCGGCATACGTGCCCGTGTAGATGGCCGCACCATGGCTTGCTTGACGGACCCGGCCGAATGCATCGATCGTCGAAGCGTTGAACAGCGATTGGTCAAACGGCCCAAGCTCGTAATCGACGGTGCGATCGCGACCAGCAGAATCGTAGCTGTACTGGATGAGCTCGTCGGCGTAGCCGGTGTCTGGAAGCGCCAGACCAAGCGTCGCCAGAGTCCCATCACCGTGATACGTATATGTCTGGAAGTACGTGGCACCCTGATTGTCGATGAACGACTTCTGGGCGACGTGACCGAATGCGTCATAGCCGAACGATACCGAGCTGGTTCGCGTGCTCGCCCGGTTGAGGCGACCGTGACCCAGAACCGCGCGATCGTACACGAATTCGGCAACGGTGTCGGCGTTGGTTACGTCGTTGGTGCGCTCCTCCTTGCGGATAATCCGGCCGAGCGCATCGTACTGCGTGACGACGTGCAGCGTGTCCGTGGGAGGTGTATCGTCTCCTCCGGCTGGCCCGCCGCCGCAGGAGCTTCCCGGGATCTGTGGGTCGCCCCCAGAACCTTCCGGGCATCCGGCGGTCACGCTTCGCGTCACGTCGATCAGCTCCCCCCAGTTGTCGTACGAGCGAAACTGAGGCGCGCTGTTGGGCTCGTCGATCTCGACGATCTCGCCGATCGAGTTCGTATGCCACGACGTCGTGACAGGCGACGCGCCTGCAGCTGCATTCAGGTAGCGCGTCATGCTCGTCTTGTGACCGAGACGGTCGTAGGTGAACGTAGCATGCTCGAGCCGGGTGCTGCCAAGCCCGGTCGAGGTCGCCAGCTGGCGGCCGGTCGCGTCGGTGTAGGTGTTCTTCACCACGCCGAACTGCGGCGAACCTGCCAGCAACGACGAGGCATCCCGCACGCCGACGAGCTCGGTGTTGTCCTGGAACGAGTGGGAGAAGCAGGTCGGATAGAGTTCAAGCGATTCATCCGTCGCTGGAAGGCTCGCGAGCGTCGGTTGACGACCGTTGCCCCGGACGAAGCAGGACGGCGTGCCGTCGGCGTTGAAGAAGCGGGTGGTGCCGTACGCCGTCGTCGCGTCCTGGCTCAGGGGATACGGATCTGCCTCGAACACCACGCGTCCCAGGCCGTCATAGGTACGCGCGCCCACGACGAGAGTTTCGTTCGTGTAGTCCGAACCCAGCGCAACTTGCATGTTTCGTGCGCGGCCTAGCTCGTCGAGAAACGTTGTGCTGGTGCGCCCGGCTGCCGAGGGATCGCTCACGGGGTCGACGAACGCCTTGGACACCAGACGTCGACCCTTCGAGTCTCTGCCATCAAAGCCGAGGTACGTCATCGTCGACGTTATGCCATGAGGCCCACCATCGGGTGAGGTGATCGTCGATCGAACCGGGCGCTGGAACCCGTCGAACGTATTGCCACGCTGGGTTCCATTGGCGTCCGTTGTGCTCAGCACATCGAGTGTGATGGGGTCACGCGTAGTCGTGACGTTTGTGGTGGAAATGCCAGTTGCGACCGTGAACACGCTGACAGGTGCAATCGCAAATGCGTCATGCGTGGTCTGGACGATGCGGATTGCACCGTCTTGACGCCTCTGGGTCACGCTCGTCACGTTGCCAACGCTGTCGTGCGTCGCATCGAACTCACGACGGGTACTCGTCAGCACGCCCGTATCACTACGGAGCTCCGAGTTGTAGCTCGTCAGGAACCCATGGGACACCTGACCAATATTCAGCTGGTCATACTCCCAAGTGCCGCGTGAATAGATGGTCGCCGCGCAGTTCGATACTCGGCGCGAGGCGGTGGCACCGAGCACGCGCTCGCTCGAACCGACGGGAGTTGCGTACGTGGTATCGATGCAGACATCGTCGTCGGCTCGGTTCAGATCATTGAGCAGCGAGACGCTCAGGACGCGTCCGAAGTCGTCGATGCTGCGAACCTCCGTTCGAGTCACCACGTTTTCGGTCGAAGGTGGCGCGGCACCGGGGGCCCCCCGCCAGGTCTGCGTGGTCAGCTCGAACCCGAAGCCGTGAGCGGTGCAGAAGTTGTTCCTTCCGTTCGAGATCGCATACGCAGAAGAACCGTGGAAGTCGTAGGGCAGGACCATCTCGTCGCAGGTATCGGGCCCTGGTGGGTCAGAAGCCGCCGACAAGGGCCGCGCGCCCCATTCGTAGTGCGTCGCGGAGATACGACGGGGATCACTCGTCGCGTTGATCCCGAGCAGCGCCCACGGATCATTTCCGACGCTGCCGCTCAGCACCGTCGTGTCGCGCGGGCGCCCCATCCTAAGGGCCGTGAGATATCGCTGTTCGGGCGTGGTGGCAAGGGAGGCGTTGCCGGCAGGATCGATGACTCCAAATGGGTCGCTCGTCATGGCAGGCCCATACGCGTCGGTGATCGTCGCCACGCCTTGCGACGCGGCCGTCGGCGTGGTGAGTTGGGTGGTGCGGCGATAGCCGTGAAATGTGAAGGCATCGGCCGCCGCATCGAACACCAGCTCGGCATCACCGTACGCGTACGACGCTGCCGACAGATCACCGCCGAGACCCTGTGTTCCGGTGGTCGCGATCGACGATACAACGATCTCCGGAAACGGAACCTGATGCCGGGTGGAGGCGTCTTCCTTGGCGGAGCGATACACGATGGTTGTCTTGGCACCATAGCCGTTGTCCACCGAGACAAGCCGCCCGGCTTCCGGTGCGCCGAGCCTGCCTTCGCTCCCACGCAAGCGATGGACCGAGATCACGTTGGCGTTGTCAGGGCTCGACGACACGAAGTCCGCTCTGCCGTCTCCGTCAAGGTCATAGACGCCGGCTTGGTTGTTGGAGAAGGTACCGCCGCAGTTCTCGACCTGCAACGACAGGCCCTGAAAGGACGAGTTCGGGGCGAAGCTGGCAAAACCGGCAAAGCCTGTGCCGGTGCCGACGTGGACGAAACCCGAGGTGATGTAGTCGGGAATCCCATCTCCCGTCACATCCCTGAGTCCGGCAGCCTCCGAGACGGTGAAGACGGTATCCGGTGTCGCCGGTGGCTCGCAGGCCGTTGTCTGGTTGTTGAATTGAATCGCGAGACTATCGGGGAGTGTGAGCAGCGGGCTAGCCGTGAAGAACTGCGCGCTGGTCAAGCTCCCCGTCCCCAGAAACACAGATGTTCCGCTCACAAAGTCAGCAAGACCGTCCCCGTTCACATCCATCACACCGCATGTCATTCGCTGGAATGAAGGATCTGTGGATTCCCATCGCGTGAATCCACAATCCACGCCGGCGCGGAGCACGAACGGTGCGGAAAATGGATTGTCGTTGTCGGCAGGAAAATGGACCCCGACGATGTTGAACGCGGCCATGAGCGCATTGGGGCTGAACCGTGGCCCAGTCGGATCTCCAAGCGATGCGCGCAGCACCCTGCTGATATGAACGGGCTCCAGGGGCGGATGCGTCGGCGGTGGTGGGAGGTCGTCCGTTGCGACGATCATGACGGGGTTCGAGTTGAAGAGTACATCCGGGTACCCGTCGGCGTTGACGTCCGTCAACTGCCACTGCGTGACCGTGCGCTCCGGGCGAAATGGCCCATCGTTTGGCCGGCCCCCGATCGGGCATCCATGCACGCCTTCTGTCTCGTTGTCGATCTCGAACCACGCATGCCCGCTCCATCCCACACAGATATCGAGCGTACGGTCCTTGACGGTCGATCGCAGCGCCAGAGGGATGAAATCGTCGCCGGTCCATAGACCTGCGGCGCGCAGGCGCTGCCCCAGGAGCGCCGTCGAGTACGCGTACCGCTGTAACACGATGCGCTCTGGATTCGTGGGAGAAGGGGTATTCACATAGACGACCCATGCTCCCGGCTGTTCTGCCGCGTCGATGATGTCAACGCGGCCATCACCATTGACATCGATCGCTTGCCTCCATTGCTTCTCGTCGTTCATGCTCTGGAAGTCCGCGTATCGAGTGTGGGCTGTCGTCCGCGACTCGAGCGGATTGAGTGCGAGCACTTCATCGTCGCCGCTATTGGGTGCCCCGAGATGGATCGTCCCGCCGGGCCCCGTCGGTCGATTGTGGGCGATCGTGGCACCCGAGATGCGCTCGGGACGCCCGTCGCCGTTGAGGTCGATGAACGTTTTTCCCGTGGAATAGGTTGTTGGATCCGATGGATGCGAGGGGGGATCTGTTCTTGTGCTCCCGAGGGGGACAGCATTCCCGACCGGGATCTGCGGGTCCGCTGCATATGTCAGAATGCGTTGTCCGGTATCCATCGTCTTGACGGCCGCGCCGTACTTGTAGTTCGCGATCGGTACAGATACACTGTGCTCGGCGGTTCCTTCGCGGCCGGTCATGCTTACCGAGGCCAGGCGGAGTTGCTGAGTATCGAGATCCGGCTGATATGTCAGCTGATACGTTCGCAGCACAACGTCCGGAGCGCCGCAGCTTGCACGGCCGACGACATCCACTGCATCGATGACATCGACACGCGCGAAGATCTGATCGCCGAAAGTCCAATAGGACTGCGGAGACCCCGGGTTTCTGTAGCGCAAAATGACCTTGTTTTTGTAACAGTCGGTGGTACTCGGAGCGCTGTTGTAGCTCACGCTCGCGAGATCCAGGGAAAGCGCCGATGCCCCACCTGGTGGTTGGACGGTCGTGATATTGTAGTCGAGGTGGACGTTGCCGGCGGCCGCTGTCACGTCTCTCAATAGATACAGCTTCCCGGACGCCAGGGGAACTCCGCCTGGCCCCGTGGCACTGAAGTGGAACGCGCGGCCCGCGCCATCGTACATCACCATCGTGCCGTCTGCGGCCGAGCGCACCTCGATGCCAGGCGCGTCTCGGCGCGCCACCCAGCCAGTTGCAGTCGGGACCAGATCGATCCGCTGCCCTTGCAGCATGAGCGAGAGCTGCTCCCGTGGCTGCGGAGTGACATCGGCATTTCCGACCGGCCGCCGTCGCGCAACACTCGTGTCTCTTCGAATGTAGGATAGCGGCACATCCCAACCCAGACCACCGGCGCCAAATCCGTGCTCGCTGTACGTGATCTGTACCGGTACCGGCATTCCCCCACGCGCGGGTGGCAAGTCCAATGGAACCGCGGCCTGGTAGCCGCCGGACGAGTTGACCGAGCCGGCGTGGCCGGTATCGGATGGCCGGCCAGCGTAGTGGCCCCCCATTGGCGCGAGCTGCGCCGAGGCCCGTGCCGGTATCAAGTGGACCGTCGCAAGTAGACCTAGCGATACCCATCCCTTCCAAATCATTATCATATCCCCGTTCTGGTGAAGGTTGACTTCAGGGCGATAGCCCAGTGGCAAAATCCGGCAACGCTTGGCGGTCCCGAAGCTGCGTGACTCCGGCTCTCGGCAGACCGTCAACGCGACGTTCCTATCCATATCGTGCTCTGCAAAGCACCGCTGCGCGATCGAGAGGCACCAAGGTCGAATTGACGGGTCTTGACGATTTTCATCAAGACCCGTCAATTCGACCGACCAAGCTCGGCGAGGCTAGCGTTCTGGCTTCCAGCCCACTAGCTTGCGAAGCATGCGCAACCTTCTCGCGTCATTTTTGTTCTGTGTGCTTATCGTCGGATCGGCTGCATGCCGTGATGACAATCCAGTGGATACCCATGCAAAGGCGACTCCGGTCGCGACGCTGAATCGCGTCCAACAAGTCTCGCCTCCACTGGATCACATGAAGCCTCCCGCAGATGCGATCAGGATGGCCTCGGGGATCTCGTACAAGAAGCTCATCAGCAATGACACAGGTGCGCAACCGCGGCCCGAGGACACCGCGCTGGTTCACTATACCGCCTGGCGAAGCAGTGGTGAGACGTTCTTTACAAGCACAGCGCGCAGCCAACCAATCGCGGTCAAGCTGTCGCATTCTACCTCTGCGTTTTCTGAGGTCTTGCCGCTCATTCGCAAGGGGGAGAAGGTCAGGGTCTGGGCGCCCCCGAGCCGGGCATTGCACGACGGGGTCGTGTACGAGATCGAGATGAATGACATCGTACGACCTGCCGTGCTCGCCAATTCCGATAAGCCCGAGCAGAAGAAGGGACAAAACGAGCCGGTTGTCCGACCCAGCTCCGGTGCGCAGAGCGGCCCTGCAGCTCAGAGTAGTGCCGCCATCCAGAGCAAGCAGTCACGCTGAGCCCATTTCATTTTGGGCCCAGATCAGGGATGTAGTCGCTTGTTCCACGCGCCATAGGCGACTGACTCGCCTCGCGTCGCGGCTTATCAGGTTATGAGGAATACTCGAAGGAGGGGGTAGTATGTTGCAACGGAATACTCGAATATCTGCATGGGTGCTGCTGGGGCTGTCGATCGCGAGCGGCTGCGTGATGAGCGGGGATGCCACGTCGCAGGGCGCTGCTGGTGACCTGATCGAGAATCTTGCTCTGGCACCCCCGACGCTACTTTCGGCTACGGCCGCAGCACCCAGCGTCGAGACCATCACATGGAGTGAGGTCACCAGCCCGAATCTCGAGCTCTACATCGTGGACCGTGGCACCACACCGGATAACCTGGGAAGCTTGACGTCCGTGTCCGCATCGAGGACGAGCTGGACGTCGACGGATCTCACTCCGCATACGCAGTATTGCTGGGGCGTACGCGACGTCACCACCAGCAACGAGGTGTCGGTGCGATCCAACGTCATCTGTGCGACGACGCCAGGGGTCTTGACGACACCTCCGCCCGCCAACGTCCATGCGGTCGCGATCTCGGACACGCGGATCACCTTGACCTGGGACGCCGTTGCCGACGCAACGGCGTACCGCGTGTCCTTTCGCGTCCAGGGCAATGATGAGTTTCAGCCGCTCACGTCCGTCAGCGCGCCCAACGTGAGCGTCGTCGTGGCGGGCCTACTGTCCGGAACGACCTACAACTTCGTCGTGACGACCGTGACCACGGCCGGCGAATCGGTGCCGTCGTCGGTGTCATCGACGGCGACATTTCCGGCAGGGCTCGAGGGCTACTGGACCTTCGATGAGCGTAGCGGGCCGACGGCGACGGATACGTCGGGCTACGGGCGCAATGCGACCCTGGCTACAGCCGGCTTTGCAACCGACAGGCCTCCGGTCGGTCTGCTCAGCAACCGTTCAACACTCAGTATTTCGGCGGATCCGGCGTCGCAGGCAACGATCGCGTCCCCGCCGAGCTTCCGCTTTGCCGGCGCAACCTTCGCGCTTTCCGCGTGGGTCAAACTCGCCGGGGCGACCGACACCGACATCATCGGCGTTCGGTCTGCTACCTGTGGTGCCCTCGGCTGGAAGCTCGGGCAGGACGTGGCCCATGGGCTCAATATTTCGGGCGGTGGCGGAACTCGTAATTTCGGTACTTCGCTACCGGCAGGCGCATGGACGCATGTTGCGTTTTCCTTCGAGCAGACGGCAGGGCAGCTGGTCATGTACGTCAACGGGCGGCAGGTTGCCTCGACCGCCTACTCCCCCGGGAACAGCATCACCGGCACGCCTCTCACCATCGGTCATGTCGGTGGCTGCGCCGGAGGGGCGGTCCTGGTGGATGAGCTTCGTATCTTCTCGCGCACCCTTGCTGACTCGGAGGTGGCGGCCCTGGGCTCCGTCCCGCCCGCCCCGACGTTGACCGTCGTGGCTCCGTCGGCTCATCTCGAGATCCTCACCTGGACGGCGGTCGCGAACGCGTCGAGGTACTTCGTGTACCGAGGCACGGGCCCCGGGAACGAGAGCTTTCTCACCAGCGTCGCGGGTTCATCTTTGAGCTTCAGCGCGCAGCCGCTTGCACCGCTCACCCAGTACTCGTGGTTTGTGCGCGCCGAGGTTGGCACGCTGGACTCACCGGCCTCGAACGAGGTCGTTCTGTCGACGCCTGACGTTCCCGGGGGCTTCGACTGAACTGCGATGGTAGTGGTGCATGACCGGCCGCTCAGCCGCGGACCAGGGCCGCGGCGCGGGCCGCGACGTCGCTGATCGCGATCATCTCGACCTCGCCGCTGTCGCGCCGCTTCCACTCGAGCTTGCCCTCGGCGAGGCCGCGCTTGCCGACCGCGATCCGGATCGGGATGCCGATCAGATCGGCGTCCTTGAACTTCACGCCGGGGCGCTCTTCGCGATCGTCGTAGAGCACGTCGATCCCGGCGGCGGCGAGCGCCGCGCACGCGTCCTGGGCGGCGCGCGCCAGCTCGGGCTCCTTGCCCAGGGTGAGCACGGTGACGTGGTACGGCGCGATCGACATCGGCCAGATCATCCCGCCCGCGTCGTGGTGGAGCTCGACGGCGGCGGCCATGATGCGCTCGACGCCGATGCCGTAGCTGCCCATGACGAGCGGCGTCTCGGTGCCGTCGGCCTTGAGCACGTTGGCCTTCATCGACACCGAGTACTTGGTGCCGAGCTTGAAGATGTGGCCGACCTCGAGCGCCTTGAACACGTCGAGCGTGCCGTCGCAGCGCGGGCAGCCCTCGCCGGCGGCGACGGTGCGCAGCTCGGCGAGCTTGCCGTGCGCGAGCAGGTCGCGCGCGACGTCGACGCCGCGGAGGTGGAAGCCGTCCTGGTTGGCGCCGGTGACCATGTTGGTGCGCCCGTCGAGCGCGGCGTCGACGAACACCGGCGCCCCGGTGAACGCGACCGCGCCGAGCGAGCCGGCGTGCGCGCCCATCAGCGGCGGGATCTCCTCGGCACGCGCCGGCCGCAGCTGGCCCGCGCCGGTCGCGGTCTGCAGCTTGGCCTCGTTGAGCTCGTGGTCGCCGCGCACCACCGCGATCACCAGCTTGTCGTCGGCGGCGTAGATCAGCGTCTTGAGCTGCTGGCGCGCGGGCACGGCGTACGGCGCCTGTGCGAGCGCCTCGATCGTCACCACGCCCGGCGTGGCGAACTTCTCGGGGCTCGCCGGGGCGGGCGCGTCGGTCTCGGCCGGGAGCCGCGAGGTCGCGGTCTCGGTGTTCGCGGCGTACGTGCACTTCGGGCACGCCGCGACCAGATCTTCGCCCGCGTCGGTGCGCACCATGAACTCCTGCGAGCCCGAGCCGCCCATCGCGCCCGAGTGCGCCTGCACGGTGACGAACGCCAGGCCGCAGCGGCTGAAGATCTTCTCGTAGGCCAGCCGCTCGGCCTCGTACGCCCGGTCGAGCCCGGCGTCGTCGACGTCGAACGAGTACGCGTCCTTCATGGTGAACTGGCGGACGCGCAAGAGCCCCGACTTGGGCCGCGGCTCGTCGCGGAACTTGGTCTGGATCTGGTACCAGGTCTGCGGCAGCTGGCGGTAGCTGCGCAGCTCGGCGCGCGCGATCGCGGTGAAGATCTCCTCGTGGGTCATGCCGAGGCAGTACTCGCCGTGCTTTCGGTCGCGCAGCCGGAACATGTTGTCGCCCATCACGTCCCAGCGCCCCGACTCCTTCCAGATCTCGGCCGGGTGCAGCGCGGGCAGGTAGAACTCCTGGCCGCCGATCGCCGCCATCTCCTCGCGGATGATCGCCTCGATCCGGGTCAGGCTGCGCTTGGCCAGCGGCAGATAGTCGTAGATCCCGGCGCCGAGCTGGCGGATGAAGCCGGCGCGGACCAGCAGCTTGTGGGAGACCACCTGTGCATCGGCCGGCGCTTCCTTGAGCGTCGGAATGAACAGCTGGCTGAACCGGGCGACCGTCGATGGCATGGCGGGGCGTTATACCGCGCGGGCGGGCCGTGCGCGCCGCCGCCGTTCACAGACGCCGGCCGCCGTTCACCGATGCCCGGTGGCCGCCCCCCGCGGCGGACCGTAGCGTGGCGCCATGGACCCCGTGATGCGCTCGCTCGCCCTCGCCTCGCTCGTGTTCGCCGCCGCCTGCACCGCCCACGCCGCGCCGCCCGATCCGGAGCGCGACGCCGTGGAGGCCACGGTGCGGCTGTACTTCCAGGGCCACGCCACCGGCAACGGCGACTTCTTCCGCCGCGCGTTCCACCCCGACGCCTTCGTGTTCTGGGTCGACGGCAAGACCGGCGCGCTGACCAAGCGGTCAAGCGCGGAGTTCGCCGGCGGCGCCAGCGGCAAGCCCGCCGACGACGAGGCGCGGCGCGTCCGCAAGATCTTGATGGTCGACATCACCGGCAATGCCGCGATCGCCAAGGTCGAGCTCGCCTATCCCACCATGCACTTCATCGACTACCTGTCGCTGCTCAAGCTCGAGGGCAAGTGGGTGATCATCGACAAGATCTTCTATCGCGATGCACCGGCCGCCGCCGCCAAGGTACCCTGACGGTAGTGACGCGCCGGGGCTTCTGGATCGCGCAAGGCCTGTGGTGGGGGTTCTACGTGGTCGTGTTCCAGCTCGCGCTCCTGCCCGAGCTGCCCGACGCGTGGCTCGCCCACCTCGGGCTCAAGATCGCCAAGGCGTCCGCCGGCTGCACCGCCTCGCTCGCGCTCTACGCGATCTACGTCCGCGCGATGCCGCGGCTGCGGCTCCCCGGGCTCGCCGCCGTGATCGTCGTCGCCTGCATCGTGCTCGGCATGGCGTGGGAGCTGGTCAGCCGGATGATCTACCGCCTGCCGGTGATCGACGATCAGCTCGCGCGCTCGGTGCCGCTGTCGACCTTCGTGCTGCTCGCGTGGAGCGCGATGTACACGAGCCTGGTCTACCGCGACCGCGCCGACGCCGAGGCCGCCCGCGCGCTCAAGGCGATCGCGCTGGCGACCGAGGCCCAGCTCGCGATGCTGCGCTACCAGGTCAACCCGCACTTCCTGTTCAACGCGCTCAACTCGATCCGCGCGCTGATCGACGAGAACCCCGGCCGCGCGCGCGAGATGGTCACCCAGCTGTCCGAGCTGTTCCGCTACTCGCTGCGCACCACCCAGCGCTCCGACCTGTCGGTCGCCGACGAGATGTCCGCGATCCGCAACTACCTCGACATCCAGCGGATCCGGTTCGACGACGCGCTCGACGCCGCGGTCGAGGCCGACGCCGCCGCGGCCGGCACCGCGCTGCCCGGCTTCCTGATCCACCCGCTCGTCGAGAACGCCGTCAAGTACGGCCTCGAGACCAGCGACAAGCCGCTCCGCGTCCGGGTCCGCGCCCGGCGCGACGGCGACCGGCTCGACGTCGAGGTCGCCAACACCGGCCGCTGGCTCGACGGTGGCAACGGCAGCGGCACCGGCACCGGGCTGCGCAACCTGCGCGAGCGGCTGCGCCACCTCTACCCCGATCGCCACGCGCTCGACATCGCCAGCGCCGGTGGCTGGGTCCGTGTCCACCTCGTCGTCGAGGTCGCGCCGTGACGCTGTCGGCGGTGATCGTCGATGACGAGCGCCTCGCCCGCCGCGAGCTCGTCCACCTGCTCGCCGCGCACCCCGAGATCGCGATCGCCGGCGAGGCCGGCTCGGTCGACGACGCCGCACAGCTGGTCCGCGCGGTCGATCCCGACGTCGTGTTCCTCGACATCCAGATGCCGCGGCGCTCCGGGTTCGAGCTGCTCGACGCCGCCGACGTCCGCCGCGTCGTGTTCGTCACCGCCCACGACGTCCACGCGATCCGCGCGTTCGAGGTCAACGCGCTCGACTACCTGCTCAAGCCCGTGCACCCCGCGCGGCTCGCCGTCACCGTCACCCGGCTGATCGGCGCCACCGATCCCGCGCAGGCCGCCGCGCACGCCACCGCGCAACTCGAACCCGGCGACCACCTGTTCCTCAGCGACGGCAAGGCCGCGCGCTTCGTCCGGGTCCGCGCGATCGTCTGCATCCGCGGCGCCGGCGACTACACCGAGCTCGTGCTCGACGACGGCAAGCAGCTGCTGTCATCGCGCCCGCTCAAGGACTGGGAGACCCGGCTACCGCCCGGCTTCGCCCGCGTCCACCGCACCGCGATCGTCAACCTCGACCGGGTCGAGCGCATCGAGCGCACCGGCGACGATTGCTACCGCGTCGTCCTGCGCGGCGTCGCCGAGCCGGTGCCGATGAGCCGCCGCCACGCCGCGCGGCTGCGCCAGACCTCGCCGTGACGCGTCAGCCGATCAGCACGCGGCACTGCATGACCAGGCTCAGCACCGCGCACAGCGCCGCCATCGGCCACGGGAAGCTCCGCCGGATCGGCCGCCGCGCGATCATGCGCTCGATCTCCCGCGCCGCGCGATCGCGGGTCACCATGAACGGCCGGATCGGCGACTTCGCCAGCTTGGTATCGACGAACCCCGGCCGCAGGTTGGTCACCGCGATGCCGTGCGGGCGGACCGCCAGCGCGAGCGACTCGAAGTACGACGTGACCGCCGCCTTCGATGCGTTGTACCCGGGGCTGGTCGGCCCGATCAGCTTGTCGGCCAGGCTCGACAGGACGACGAAGTGGCCGCGCCGCCGCTCGCGCCAGCCCGGCGCCAGGACCTCGAACGTGTCGACCGCGCCGAGCAGGTTGACCTCGAACGCCGCGCGCTGCGCGCCGAGCGCGTCGAGCTCGAGCAGATCGCCGACCGCGGCGCAGTACACCGCGACGTCGAACGGCCCGCGCTGCGCGCACAGCGCGGCCAGCTGGGCCCGGTAGTCCGGCGCGCGGACATCGAGCACGCAGTGCGCGTGGCGCTCGCCGAGCACCGGGCTCGCGCTGCGCGAGATGCCGGTGACCGTCCAGCCCGCGGCGAGCAGCCGCTCGACGACGCAGCGGCCGATGCCATCCGAGCTCCCCACCACGAGGCATGCGCCGGCGGAATCTTCCATCCCTCAACGATAGCGCGCCCGGTGCGGCAAGATCCGGCGATTCCCGGGTATCGTGGCCATCATGAACCGATCCGCGATCGTGGCAGCGGCCGTGGCGTTGTGCGCACCGGCCGCGGCGCACGCGTTCTGCGGCTTCTACATCAACGGCGCCGGCGGCGAGATGTTCAACAACGCCACCCAGGTCGTGCTCATGCGTCAGGGCACGCGCACCGTGCTGTCGATGCAGAACAACTACCAGGGCCCGCCCAGCGACTTCGCCATGGTCATTCCGGTCCCGGTGGTGCTCCAGGAGGCCGACGTCAAGACCCTGCCCAAGGCCGTGTTCGCCAAGGTCGACACCATGGGCGCGCCGCGGCTCGTCGAGTACTGGGAGCAGGACCCGTGCGGCCGCGACCCCATGAACCGCAAGCTGGCCTCGGCGAGGCCGCGCCTGGCCGCGCCGACGGCCGCGGGGCGCGACTCGGCCGACTACGGCGTCACGATCGAGGCCCAGTTCGAGGTCGGCGAGTACCAGATCGTGATCCTGTCGGCCAGGGACTCCGCCGGCCTCGACCGCTACCTGCGCGACCAGCGCTACCAGATCCCCAGGAACGCCGAGCCGCTGCTGCGGCCCTACGTCGAGGGCGGCTCCAAGTTCTTCGTCGCCAAGGTCAACCCGCAGAAGGTCGCGTTCTCGGGCGGCCAGGCCCAGCTGTCGCCGCTGCGCTTCCACTACGACAGCGACGAGTTCTCGCTGCCCATCCGCCTCGGCCTCGCCAACAGCGCCGGCACCCAGGACCTGATCGTCAGCATCCTCGCCCCCGGCCAGCGCTACGAGCTCGCCAATTACAAGAACGCCACCATCCCGACCAACCTCGACGTCAAGGACGAGGTCCGCACCCGGTTCGGCGAGTTCTACGCCGCGCTGTTCGACCGCACGCTGCAGCTCAACCCCGGCGCGATCGTCACCGAGTACAGCTGGGACGCCGGCACCTGCGACCCGTGCCCCGGCCCGACGCTCGACCCCGGCGATTTCCAGACCCTCGGCGCCGACGTCCTCGACGGCCAGATCGCCGCCCCCGGCGCGCCCACCCCCGCGCCGTCACCGGTCATGCGCCGCCCGGTCCGCCGCAACCGCTCCTCCGGCTTCGTGCTCACCCGCCTGCACGCCCGCTACGGCAAGGACGGCGCGCCCAACGACCTCGTGTTCCGCGCCGCGCCGCCGATCGCCGGCGGCCGCGAGATTCGCCCGAGCCTCGACGCGCCCTACGAGCACGGCGCGCAGGCGTCGTCGATCAACAACTTCCAGGGCCGCTACGCGATCCGCCACCCCTGGACCGGCCCGGTCGCGTGCGAGACGCCCGTCCGCGGCCGCTGGGGCGGCCCGCCGCCCGGCCAGCAGATCGCCAATCCCGGCGCCCAGCCCGCCGTCGATCTCGCCTTCACGCCGCGCGGCAAGGTGCAGCTGCCCAACCTCGTCGCACAGGACGTCCCCGAGCTGGCCGTCCAGCAAGGCGTGCCGCTCCCGGTTCCGCCGGAGCCAACCCCGGCCGCGGCGACGCCAGCGCCACCGGTCCCCGGCGGCGCCGCGTTCCGCGACAAGCCGCAAGGCTGCGGCTGCAGCACCACCGGCTCGCCGGCCGCGGGGCTGCTGCTCGCCGGCAGCCTGGTGAGTTTGCTCCGCCGCCGTCGTCCGTCGGTGTAGATTCGTGGTCCAGCGCGCTAGATCGCCGGCTCGGGTTCAGAGGACCGGCAAGCTTCCGCCATCGATGACGTACTCGCTGCCATGAATCGAGGCAGCTCGGTCGGAGACCAGGAACGCGACGAGCTCGGCGACCTCTTCCGGGCGGCTCGGCCGACCGATGGGAATTCCGCCGAGCGACGCCATCAAGCGCTGCCGGGCGGCGGCTTGATCGATGCCCTCGTGTCGGCTGATCCGGTCGATCAGGTGCCCTGCCGCCGTGGTCTCGGTGAAGCCGGGCGCGACGGTGTTGACGCGCACACCCCTCGGCCCGACCTCGTTCGCGAGACCCTTGCTGTAGGTCGATAGTGCCGCCTTCGCGGCCGCATACGCGAGCGTCGCCTCGAACAGCGGCATCCGCCGCTGGATCGACGAGATGTGGACGATCGCCCCGGACCCGCGCTCGAGCATGCCCGGCACCAGGGCGCGGTCGAGTCGCACCGCGGCGAGCAGGTTCGCGTCGAGCGCGCGCTGCCAGTCGTCGTCGCTCAGGGCGGAGAACCCGCCGGCCGGCGCCGACGAGCCGCCGACGCTGCTGACCAGGATGTCGACCCCACCCAGCTCTCGGGTGACCTGGTCGACGACCGTCGCCACGCCGCCCGCGGTGCTGACGTCCGCCTGGACGAACCACGCGGGCGCGTGTCCACCCGGTGGTGCCGAGCGCGCGGTGGTGGCGACGCGCGCCCCGTCCCGGGCGAGCGCGCGAACGATCGCCTCGCCGATCCCCCTCGTCCCGCCGGTCACCAGCGCGCGCTTGCCGGCCAGCGGAAGGGCCGCCGCGGTCATGCCGCGATCTCCAGGCGGGTGATGCCATCGCGGTCGAGCCAGAACGAGAACCGCAGCCGGATCGGGCTGCCCGGGAACTGCCCCGAGACGCGCGCGGTGACCACCGTGGTGTCGCCCGCGGAGGTCGCGTCCTCGACGGTGAGCTGGGTTGCGTAGCGCGTGATCGTGTCCTGCGCCCAGGCGCGGATCGCCTCGGTGCCGATGTGATCTCGGCCTTCGTCGTGGACCCGCGCGGTCGTCGCGAACGACGAAGCGGCGACGCCGGCGTCGGACGCGTTGACACCCTGGAGGTAGCGGGCGATGGGAGGAGGGAGGCTTTGTGTCATGCCGTGCAAGGTGTGCAGCGGATCGACGCCGTCCAGGTACGCACCTGGAGGTAAGTGCCTCGCCGGCTGTTGTCGTGTGATCCCGACGAGTTCGCCGCCGTCGCGGGCTGATGACACACCGGGCATCCGGGTGCATGGTCATGGCCGTGGCAAGCGCTCCTCGGATCTTGAAGGCCAAGCGACCAGCGTGGACGCCCGACACCGCCGCCGACGGGATCGAAGCTGCGTTTGCGATCATCAGCGGTCGCTGGAAGCTCCGGATCTTGTTTCAGCTGTTCGGCGGCCGCGTGCTCAGGTTCTCCGAGCTGGAGAAGGCGATCGCAGGGATCTCGGCGAAGGTGCTCCAGCAGCAACTCCGTCACCTCGAGCAGGACGGGATCGTGTACCGCGTGGCCCACGCGCAGGTTCCGCCGAAGGTCGAGTACGGCCTGACGCCATGGGGTCAGGCGCTGTGCCCCGCCCTCGATGCGCTGCTCCACTGGTCGACGGCGCGCGACGTACCGATGCCGAGGTCACCATCACCAGCGCGGCGCCCCGAGTCGATCGACCGACGACCGCGTCATGCCACCACTCGAACGCGCGCTACTCCGATCGGCTAGAAGCATCCCTCGGATGAACAGGATAGTACCTGCACGACGGTCTCGATGCCATTGCAGGTGGCAATGAGGACGTTCTGTCCGCCCTCGGAGGGACAGTTGAACTCGCACACCCAGAGGAAGTTCGAGCAGCTCCGGGTGGTCGCGCCGGGGGTTGGCTGGACCTGGAGATCGTCCACGCCCAGCTCCGTGGCCGCCGATGCGGTCGAGCGATCCACAGCGTCCGCTTCCGGAACAGCTGCACAGGCCGCGAGGCTGAGCGACAGGATGAGTATTCTGTTCATGGCATTCCTTCTTTCGATGATCGAGCAGCGACGGTGCAGGACAGTACGACCCACCTAATTCGCGCTCGCACGATGCAGGCGCCGCATAACGCGGCATCCGGCCGGACCGGGCGAAGGCCACGCCAGATCTCGATCAAGCAACTCAGCCGCTTCGCGTGGCCCCTCGACCGGGCTGCGGTGACGACCGCAAGATAGAGTTACCGGCGTGCGCTCGAACCTCCCGACCTGGCCATCGCGCGCGTCAGCGAATCGACCGCCGAGTTCCTCGAGAACGGGCCACGGCGCGACCACATGCAGGGCTGCCTGGGGCCGATGTCGTTCGAGGCAGCGCTGCGTTGCTGCGAGCGAGGCCGCGGTGCATGAGCGGGCGAGATCGGCGATCCATCGCCGTGCCTGTTCGGCGACGATCCGCCGGATCGATGACCGCCGCGTGAGCCTGGCGTGCGAAGCTCGCCGCCATGGTCGTGGACCTGACTCCGCTGCTGCGCGGTCAGCGCGGCGAGACGATCGAGATCGCGCGGGTGCGCGTGGGCGACGCCGCGACGAGCGTCGACCTCAGCGCCGTGACCGGGGCCGATGACGCGTACGGCGGCGCGCCTCCCGACACGCCGATCGGGAGGGTCCGGACGACTCCAGATGGGACAGAGGTGGCGGTCCCGCTGGACGAGCGCGTCGCCGAGGTGCTGGAGCGCGGTGGCTGGCTGTGGTGCGGCGCCGCCGTGCTGCGCGTGAAGGACGGCCGGATCGAGCGCATCCTGGTCCGCGGCCCGTGGCTCGCGATGCTGGATATCGCCCAGGAGGACGCGATCGCGCGGCGGTTCGGCCCGCCCGCCGGTCACGAGCGCGAGATGGGACGCCGCCTGCACCACTATCCGGACCGCGGCCTCGTGGTCGCGTGGCATGGCCGCAAGGACCGCCTCGAGTACGTCCTGCTCGGCGAGGACACCTGGCAGGAGCCGCGGCTCGGCACGCGAGAGCTGCTGTCGGAGCTGATGGACGGGTTTCGCGTGCTGAGCCGCGCCGAGTGGCGCATCGACCGGATCGACCCCGACGACGAGACCTCGCGTGTCGAGTACCAGCGCATCGCCGCGCTCGCCCGCGCATTCCGGCTGGGCACGGTGCCGGATCTGGTGCACGGCAAGTTCCTCGAGGGCGAGCTGAGCGAGGGCCGCCGGGACGTGATCGCGGAGGTCGCCGCGCAGCGGGACGAGATCGAGTACCCGGCGCGCTCCCGGGCCCCCGGCTGGCTGTTCCAGCACCTGCTCGACTACCGCCACCACGTGGATCGCGTGGTGCGCGCGACCGCGGGCTGGCTGATGTGCAGCGACGGCGCGCTGCTCGGGATGATCGCGACGCAGGATCGGATCGGGCGGCAGCTCGAGCCGCTGATGATCGATATCGACCGCTGGATCTGCACGCTGATCGATCCGGGCCACCGGGTGTTCCCGCTGAGCGAGCTCATCGCCGAGCATGGCTGGCCGGACGTCGACCTCGAGGGCATCGGCCTCGAGGACCTCTGACGCCGACGCCGGCGCGAGCGGTGTGTCACGCTTCGCAGATGGTGACCCGATACGCGCTCGCGCCGATGGACAGGCTGCTCCGGGCGCTGACCTGGTTCTGCCTCGCGGCGCCGGTGATCCTCGGGTTCGCGGCCTCCCAGGCGCCGGCGCCGTTCCGGACGATCCTGTTCGGCACGGTCGGCTTGATGTTCACGATGTACGTGGTCATCTGGCTGGTGATGCGCCCGACGGCGTTCGTGGTCGCGCCCGACGGCCTGGTGATCGAATGGCCGGTGCGCCGCCGGCTGATCGAGGCCGCGGCCATCACCGGCGCGCGGGTGATCGACGCGAACGAGCGGCGGCGCGAGCTCGGGCGGGTCGTCCGGGTCGGCGCGGGCGGGCTCGGCGGCGGGTTCGGGCTGGCCAGGACCTCGCGCGGCATGCTCGAGCTGTGGGTCTCGCGCACCGACTGGATGGTGCTCGTCGAGTGCCGCGGGCGCCGCTCGCTGCTGCTCACCCCCGAGGACCCCGAGCAGTTCGTCCGCGCGCTGCTCCGTCGCGCGGCGTGACCGGTGGCTACGACACGTGCCGCAGCGGCATCGACTCGGCCTGCGGCGTGAGCCGATCGGCGAGCAACAGCGGCATGTCGCGGTGATGGGCAAACGACAGCCGCGACGCGGGCCGGTCGCGATACAGGAGCTTGCCTGCGGCCTTCATGTCGAGCTCGCGGGTGCAGGCCCCGAGCACGTAGATCCGCTGTCCGATCTCGACGCACTGCTCGCGGAACGACCCGGGGTGGCCGTGGTTGCGCAGGTAGCGCGCGCCGACGATCGAGCGGTGCATTCCCTCGCCCTCGTGGGCGGTCACCAGCAGGACGGCGCGGGACGGCTCGATCAGCGCGCCGCCCGAGTCGTCCTCGATCATGAACGGGACCTCGCGATGCTCGTCGTGGCCCATGCTGTCGCGGAACCGGTAGGCGACGCACGGGGTCCCGCGGCCGGGGCTGAACAGGGTCCTGGTCGCGCGCACGGTGCCGACGATGCACGCGTCGGCCGAGTCGATCAGATCGCCGATGCTCGCGACCGTCGCTCGCCCCATGCGGGATGTCAGGTTCGGCTTCGTCGCCATCGCACCGCGTACCGCGCGTAGCTTGTAGCAACCCGGCCGCGGGATCAAGCCTGCGGCGCGATCGGGTAGACTGGCGCGATCACGGAGCGCGAAGCCACGGCCAGGAAGCGGATCGCCGTCCTCGGAG
>Ga0307515_10008059_pt1 | contig 20648 bp, 27 predicted proteins | sample 17_EM_MG_FD_194513 | JGI IMG/M metagenome (GOLD analysis project Ga0307515, IMG submission 194513) | Populus trichocarpa ectomycorrhiza microbial communities from riparian zone in the Pacific Northwest, United States - 17_EM | ecosystem: Host-associated > Plants > Roots > Unclassified | place...
GACATGTGTACACTCTGACATACTCGCTCCCACTCCAACTCTGACATGCTCACTTTCACCACTGATCTGCTCGCTCACACAACTCTGACATATTCACTTTCCAACCTCAGATATGCTTGGTCTAGCTGCTCTGACATGCTCACTCTCACCTCTCTGACAATGTGGCTTTGCTGGGAGCAAGCTGGTAGCGGTGGAATGTTCACTCTCACCTCTGACAATCTGGCTTCACTGGTAGCGGTGGAATGCTCGCTCTCACCTCTGACAATCTGGCTTCGCTGGGAGCCAGCGGTTAGCGGTGGATCTGGCTTCGCTGGGAGCAAGCTGGTAGCGGTGGAATGCTCACTCTCACCTCTCTAACAATGTGGCTTTGCTGGGAGCAAGCTGGTAGCGGTGGAATGCTCACTCTCACTTCTGACAATCTGGCTTCGCTGGTAGCGGTGGAATGCTCGCTCTCACCTCTGACAATATGGCTTCGCTGGGAGCAAGCGGTTAGTGGTGGATCTGGCTTCGCTGGGAGCAAGCTGGTAGTGGTGGAATGCTCACTCTCACCTCTCTGACAATATGGCTTCGCTGGGAGCAAGCTGTTAGCGGTGGATCTGGCTTCGCTGGTAGCAGTGGATCTGGCTTTGCTGGTAGCAGTGGAATGCTCGCTCTCACCTCTGACAATCTGGCTTCGCTGGGAGCAAGCTGGTAGCGGTGGAATGCTCACTCTCACCTGTCTGACAATCTGGCTTCGCTGGGAGCAAGCTGTTAGCGGTGGATCTGGCTTCGCTGGTAGCAGTGGAATGCTGGCTCTCACCTCTGACGATCTCCCTTCGCAGGGAGCAAGCTGTTAGCGGTGGATCTGTCTTCGCTGGTAGCAGTGGATCTGGCTTCGCTGGTGGCAGTGGAATGCTCGCTCTCACCTCTGACAATCTCACTTCGCAGGGAGCAAGCTGTTAGCGGTGGATCTGTCTTTGCTTGGAGCAAGCTGGTAGCGGTGGAATGCTCACTCTCACCTCTCTGACAATCTGGCTTCGCTGGGAGCAAGCTGTTAGCGGTGGATCTGGCTTGGCTGGTAGCAGTGGAATGCTCGCTCTCACCTCTGACAATCTTGCTTTGCATGGAGCAAGCTGTTAGCGGTAGATCCGGCTTCGCTGGGAGCAAGCTGGTAGCGGTGGATTGGGCTTCGCTGGTAGGAGGGTCTTACCTGATTTTGTGAAAGAATAATCAAAGATTCAAATACCCAATGCTGGTTATTGTGATGGTGCTGATGGTGATGGTGGTGATGGTGATGGTGATGGTGTTGACGGTGATGGTGGTGATGATGATGGTGGTGGTGGAGATAACGATTGAAAAAAGGGGGGTGGATCGAATACATGCAGTCTGAGAAATTTGCATCATGCAGTAATTCGATATTACATATGGTAACACCCGCATAACATTCTCATAACTCCGCTCTAATGGCCAAAGTACAGGGTAGGCTGTCAAAATCTATAGGAAGCAACCGTAACACGGTGGTAACAGGGATAATATATGTCGGTTACGGTTGCACCGAAGGTTTTCCCGACGTAGATAACTAAATATGTTTTCTACTCTTTGTATATTAATTAGCTGCTGATTTATCAATAAAGATACTGTACTAGTCACAGTGGTTTGGATACTTTTTTTGTGCTGACAGATTTTTTCAATCCCAAAAAGTCAAAAACAGATCAAATCCACAATAACAACTTCTTCGGACACTTCATTCTGACCACTGACATCGGAATCATTGTGACTAGTACAATAAGTGCATAATATTTCTATTGAATTGCTATGTAATTTTTTATCTCTACTTGATAGTAGTAGAGAGTATGCCTTTTTCCTATTCTGTTCTTTTTCATTATATATGAAGTGGTTATCATATGTATCTATAGATTAAACTCAGTCCATATGAATCAAGAAGTCTATCAATATATATATTGAATTTTATCAGTACAAACACATCTATCTTCTATTTCCATTTACCATTATCTATATTGTTACAATAATACTGCTGTCTTAGAGTAATTTACCTATCCCATCTCAAACCAAATCTTAGAAGCACAGCCTATTGGTACAACGCAAGGAGTTATTGTTCAACTGAAGTTGTACAAGTATTTCTGTATCTTTAAAATAGTACTGTAGTAAAACTTGTAGCTTCACCATCCCCATGATTTTTTTTGTAGTATGACCCAATTGAATTAAGGTTTTCACTTGTATATGCTGAGCTGGTGTGCATCCATAGCAAGGAGGCATATTTGTGGTGTCCTAATAGGGTTGATGTTAGAACAAAGTGAACGAGCTGAATGCGTCATGACGATTGCTAAGCAGAAAAACACACGGAATTTTGCTAGGCATTGTACCATAGCCGAGAACTCGCACACCCTTATCAACTACTGGTTATGATCCCCACTGATTTACCGAGATCAATCCGTTTTCGAGCTTAAATATCACCATGCCTTATTCATCCATCTTTAATTTCAACATCCAAAGCTCCACACTTACGTGATGGTTGTAGCCCGTGTTGCTCAAACATCTCGCTCACGAGCTGCCAGTCTCCTTAGAACTATCCAACTTCATCCTCCTTCATGTCCTTGCCATGGAAATCCGATGCATCCACACAACTTCGCGAAAGCTGCGGCAACGGCTTCGCGGTTTATAGGCACTCCAGGAACCGAGGCAAACCGCCAGAAAGAATATGCATTCGAGATGGCCGGTATGGAACCCTCAGCTTTGATAGCCCTGGCTGACTATATTACAAGCTTCGAATATACGCTTTGGTCCTGGATCTACGAGGGAAGTTGGTATGGATTTCGCGAATATGAGAGCAAAGAAGGTCTTGATCCTCACAGACAAGACGATTTCCCGGCTCCACCCTATGAAAGTTGCTATCGATGCGCTAGACAGAATGGGCATAAAATACGAAATCTATGATAGAGTTCGGGTTGAACCAAAGGTTAAAGATGCACTAGAATTCGAGTATGCGGCGCCGACTCACACTGTTAGGACTATTCCGTGAAAGATGCGATCGAGTTCGGAAAGAATACGACTGGGGTAGATGCGTTTTTGGCCGTGGGAGGAGGTAAGAGTTAGTGCAGGGATTTAGCTGAGGTGTGCCTGATAGTATTCGATAGGAAGCGTAATGGACACGGCAAAGATTGTGAACCTTTACACAACATTCCCGGATGCCGATTTTTTGGATTTTGTGACATTACTCCACGCCCCTTCAATACCATATGGATAGCTGTACTAACTGCAGTTAGGTCAATGCACCGCTGGGCAAAGGATTGCCCATCACAAAGAGCCTGAAGCCATTAATTTGCATTCCGACGTACGAGGAGGCTTACAGTTAATTACTCCAGAGCGTAACGGAGGCTGACAAATGGAATCAGTACGGCAGGAACAGGAAGTGAAACAACAGGCACGGCAATATTGTTAGCTGTTCTCTTCCCTTTCTGTGTAGTTTGGACGCTGATATCTGTCAGTGATTTCGTCTCCCAGAAAGCTAAAACGGGAATTGCACACCGAGCTCTTAAGCCTACTCTCGGCATCTGCGACCCACTCAACACCAGAACTGCACCTTCGGCAGTCCATGCCTCCACGGGACTTGACGTCCTTTGTCATTCCCTAGAATCATACACGGCAATTCCATATTACGAGCGCATACCCCGCCCATCGAACCCCATTCTTCGTGAGTTTTCTACGCCGTTGGGACAACGTTCTAGTTGATCGATAGCGGATCCTAACACACTACCAGGTCCAGCCTATCAGGGCGCGAACCCCATAAGCGATGTGTTCTCGCTTAGGGCTTTGCAGCTGACCGTAAAGTACCTTCCTCGGGCCGTCAGAGATCCGGAGGACGCCGAGGCGCAATCGCAAATGCTCTTCGCGGCGACGTTAGCTGGGGTAGGATTTGGCAATGCGTTCGGTCCAACCATCGTGAACTGTTACATGCCATGGATACTGATTCAAACTGCAATAGAGGGGTACATCTGTGTCACGGACTAAGTTATGGAATCTCTGGAGCCAATAAGTACTATATGCATAAGGGCTACGAGATTGATCACCCGCTTATTCCTCATGGAGTATGTACCACCGACCGTAGTCACCAACCAATGCTGATCGGTGCATAGGTTTCTGTTGCTGTCACCGCCCCCGCAGTGTTCAGATTTACTGGCGCTTCGAACCCGCAGCGCCACTTAGATGCTGCACAAGCATTTGGAGTGGATATATCAAATGCACGGGCAGAAGACGCTGGCCAGCTCCTTGGTGATGCTTTGAAGGAGTTCTTGTTGCGTCTCGGCGACCAGCCGAGGGGAATTAAGGACCTAGGATATGGGCGAGGCGATATTGAAGGGCTGATTGAGGCGACATTACCACAGAGACGAGTTCTTATGCTAGCTCCCAACTTCCAGGCAGAGTTAGAGGCGCAGAAAGAGGTGTTGAATGGGATTTTGGAAGATGCGCTAGTGTATTAGCTATAAACACGGGACGGCCAGATTTTTCCCTAGGGAAGTTAAGTATTTGATATAACATGAATTGACACTAGACGATTTGGGGATCATTTTTGTCAATCCCTATCTCTTCTACAAGACCTTCAAGAGCAATGACATAAACCAGTGAATGCGCATAACTTCAGTGTTAATTCACATAATTCAAATAATTCAATCTTATTGTACCTATGTCAATCAATCATCACAAGCTATGACTTCAACTACTATAATACCAAATCACTTGCGAGGGTCCATAAAGCGCTATTTCAGAGATCTTATGGTCGGCCAGCAGTCCAATATTAAAGGTTCCACATCAAACACCAGCTCTTTCACGCTACGAATAGATACCAATGAAACTAGAAACGGACCATCTTTTCACTGATCTTTAGGGCAGTGTTCCTAAGTTACACTTGAGCTTCAGCCCAGACCTGGACCAGGATATCCTGCCGCATCCATCTAAACGGCTATGAGGTGAAATTCAGCTCTAGTTGGAGTGGAAGTCGGTACGATGAAGTTGGTGGAATCAGGCTTGCAAAGACTGGGTGCCTACCTAACATTTCAGCGTGACAACAGCCAAAGGAATCAACCACTCACAGGAACGGTGGTACCGTCACTGTTAGAGCATATTGCTCAAGACTCCACGCAATAGCGGTGTTTCGGGAGGAAAGGGTGGTGGTCTCGCATTAGCTCTCCTAACAGTACTCGTACGTGATGAAGTCACAGATGGTTATAGAAGACCTCCCAACCAATAAGTCGAAGCTCAGGAAGCAGAAAACCCATGGTATACACTTCAGATATTTCACTCTGGAGCGGGAAAGACATGTATCCGAAATCCGCACCCCGCGATCCCCCGAAAAAAAACACCGATACAGTCTCATAAAGCTGTATCATGGGGTAAACATTCCTAACCATACTGTTCATCCCATTCCTCCTCATCATCATCCGTTGGTACCGGCAGCGGCGGATCCTTCTTCACCAACTCTTTACGATCCAACGGACATGTACTCTTGAGCATTAACCACGGCGCAATACACTCCTGGCATATCGCATCATCATCAGCCTTACCAGTCTTTGCCAATTATTCAGTTATTATACTGTCGCACTCACCAGGTCAAATATATGTTCCCTTCCACATCGGATTAGCATTCTCTTCCCTAGATCATGGGCAGGGCAATTACCTATGGCACGGCAGCCTAACAACCAAAGGATACGGATCATCCACAAATGGCGAGTTACAGATCGGGCAAATATCACCCTCCTTTAGCTGTCCTTTCGGTACTCGCTCCAATGTGTCTAAGTACCCGGGAGGTACACCGTGGGCTTCCGCGCCCACACTAGCCTCGCTCATAAGCGTTTCCATAATCGCCCTTACCATCGGTGAGCCGTTTTCCAGCCCACTAAAAGCCCTTGCAAGCGAGCGGAATGCGTCGGTGTCTGTGGGGTGATCGTGAACATCACTGGAGGTGGTAGCACGGTCAAGAGTGGTGAAAAACTCATCGAGATCCAACCGCGGACGCCGGCTTTGTCTATGAGGCTGTGATTCAATGGGAGCCCCGATGTTGTGATCATCTACATAAAGATCAGCTTCGGTGGGGGAGGGGAGGAGCTGTGACTAACCTTCGTAGCATGCCATAGCGCGAAAAAGTTGGGATTACTGGGTCCACATTATTAGCCCCTACTACAGGATCCTTCCAGTGCGTAGAATCCGATCGGACAAAACTTGAGTTTCAACGGTATAAGTGCTTCTTAATACTTTAGCAGCTGTGGTTATTGACAAACCCTGTAATTAACTACAAATAAAAACCACATCTTAGTGCAACGTCAAAAGAAAAGAAAACACCCTCAAATACTCAAGTAGATCATCACCCAATCCAGCATTTGATTGCAGTATATACTCGCCATCTTATCCTTCGTTTCAAACCTTCTCAGCAGGGCAAATGGCTGGTGTCACTCATTCGTAGTCATGTGATTTAGTCTCAGCCCTACTAAAAAAATCGCTGCATTTTCGGTCGGATGGGGACAAGACAACTCCAAACCCTTCCAACACCTACGAGAAAAGATAATTGCTTAAAACTTCCCGACATCTTTTGTTGTCGAATTCCAGTCGACAACAAGGCCCTCCATTCTCACCTTCACCTTTCTGGTTCTTCCCATTCCACTGAATTCAGCTGCAAAGGCACGTACGCCTGCGCGTGCCTATATATGAGTATATGATAGGATATGATTGCAAACATGGACTCAAGTGATCTTAAAGGTAAGTTGAATAGTAATGTTTTGGGTACAGATGTAAGTGCCTCTGGTGGAACTATATACTCCGGGCTTACCCGGCCTAGAGTCACATGTCACCATCACATTATCTCCCATATTTGGTGCAGATCTCCTGGGTGATAGGTAATGAAAGCCATTAATCAAATAACTGTTGAACCAATGTTATTGTACAAACCCATCAGTTCCACAACTGATCAGCATAGCTTATGGTAATCTTCTAGCCAGTCTGATATACTGGACAATTTCACTTGTAGTGGCAGATGGTAAAAATCTATACTTATACCATCTTACCAAAATGGATGTTCGTCACTGTAAGCCTCCAGGTGTGTGTGAGAGGAGGTGGAATATAAACTTAAAAGTGTCAAATTCAGGAGAGAATTGGAGCATCAGAGAGCCTACCAGCTGGGATTCAGCGTTGCTTTAATCTTGAAAACTCGTATGGGTGTCCTATCGAAGTCATTGTAATAAGTTTGGAAATACATCTGAGCACCTGTGAGAATGTTTATAGCATTGAAGACTGTTACTCAACCAATCACGGAATTTCAAACAAACTCTAACATATACCTGGCTGCTTATAGATCTTCAGTTGAAGAACTGCAGGTATTAACACAGACTATGCATCAGCAAAATATAAACCAGTTCAGATGCTACTTGTAACTCTCCCAGCCTTTCCAATCAATAACCCCAGTTCTGATATAAAATCACAGATACTTCTGGGCCCCACTAAAGCTAAGAATAGTGCTTCCAGCTATTGCAAGAGAATTCTCAGATTTTTGTAAAACATTCTTCAGTTCTGGTTAAGCATTCAACATGGTACAAAATTTGACTTCTCGTACAGTAGAATTGTTGAGTAGCTTAAAGCATAGGAGCAACTGAAATCTGCATGCACGTCTACAGATGCCCTTCAATGTTGCACTATATTCTCACATCAGTGGATTTTGCAGTCCCAGATCCTATAACCACAAGGTATTTCATATATCATTCTCAGCAGAATATATGTTAGTTTGGATGTCATCACTGAATAACTCAGCAACTCTGAACAGTCACACTGATTCTTCCAGATGCTCCAAAATGCTCCCAGCCAGGGTGAATGTGCAGCAATGAACTCTCAGGTACTCTGAGACAACTCACTTTTGCTCCTCAATGCTCCTCAAGTTTTGGAACAGAATACAAGAATTTTCTGAAGATTGTATAGTTGTATTCAAAATGCTACAAAATGATATTATTAATATTGCATAAATTTCAGAGCCATTGAGACTTTTGACCATGCACACAAGACTATTCTGCAGCACCTCGATCCTGGAACTATATATCAGATGATACAACCTGATAAACTGTTTTGCTCCTGGACACATATCATTTATACTTTCTGATTAAGATTCGCTTTTGCAGGTATCTAAATCCACCTGACAAAATAGAAGCATACTTCTATTGATTCTATCTGATGGAGCAATTTCTCGCACTAAATATGCTGGTCCCACTATTGCTCTGATGGGCACCAAATGCATCATATTATTCTATTTGACAATCTGAATAAACCTGTCAATACAATAGGTCCAACTATGCAGATCTTGGTACATTCTTGGAGTTATCATGTTATATCATTCAGCTTGAGGGTGCAATATGCATTGTTGAGACTTCTTCCAAGTTTTAGAATGGGTCAATACTGTTTTTCAGGCTTACTAGTACTGTTAACATTGCATAATTGGATTTGGTAGAGTCCAGCTAAAGTAAAATACGAAAAATGAAGGAACTTGATCTTGGAGGGTGTTCTTGACATCATTATATTCACGTTCCTTATATTGGATCCTGATGTTACAAAATTCGGATATGATTCCTTGGTGGGCATTGATATGGTCTACCTTGCAACTAAATCTCAGACGCCCGACACAAGTAGGGCTGTGAAATGGTTGATAATAGTACAATATCCCATTTTGATATTTAACGAAAGCAGTATCTATGATTACATTTGGATAGCATTCAAGTGCCAATCCACCAATTTCTTGTCCCCAGTCCTCTTCAATATGGGTGCAAATTAGTTGCCCAAAATTGGATATTCATTAGCAAAAACTAAATTTCCTTCATTAAATTTATTTAGTTCATTGTACCCACAAACTGAAAAAAATGAAATCGAGGTTTCCCTGAAATATGGAATTGCTTTACTGTTCCAGAGTGTTCATTGAGTCGTTGCGATGCTGTTTTCAAGCCTCACAACCTGTGTACCCACTTTTGCGAATGTGACAACAAGGATATGATGAATGGTTCAGACTTCCTTTGGCTATATCATAAATCATCTCTTGGCAAACTCTTACATCGCCCAATTCAATTTTTGCTTGCGATGATGATAGTACTCGCTCCATACATTCAATGAAGCGTGTAGTTCTTGTTATTAAAGACACTCATGGCTTGATTTGACCAATGATAGTTACCATGCAGAAGTGGTTCACGATATTAAATTTGTCGATACAAGATCGTCAGTACCTTGCAGTTCAACCATCGCGGGAGGGTTATCCATCATTGCGATCATGATTTCATGCATTTGAGATCAGGCTTCAGTAAACCATCAGTTCTATTACATTTACTCCTATTATGATATATCAACGAAATATAGAATAGAATAGCAAACACAGCAAATCCTAAATCCAATCACTGACACCATTCCTAACCTCCAAGCGACATTGCACCCTCCACAATCGTACTTCCATCGACTGATCCCATATTCCCAATGCCAGTCATGTTGGAGATGCTGGTGATGTCATTGCTGTTGCTGTTGCTGCAGGGGACAGGCTGGCTGCTGCTGGCGATGGCAGACCCACCCATAGGCAGACCAGCTGAGTATAGCATGCTAGCTTCAGTAGCAGCAACAAAGCTGCTGAGAGGATTACAAGAATTGTTGGGCTGCTCTATCAGCTCCTCCGGGATGTAATCAAGGAAGTCCTCATCCAAGCTGCCCTGATTGTTGTGAGGTTGTGCCATCGCTGGGTCCATACCAGTTGAGTGGATCCTTCAGCGAATCATGCTGCGGATATTGTCCATTTTGTTGGCTTGAACCTGTGGCAAGGAAGAACAAAAATCAGCATTGAGACGATGAGATACATCTGTGCATGCGTTATCAACCACATGATTAATGTTTCTTGTATCGCACTTATGTTGTGCTCCACCTCCTGGACCAAACTCTGGCGGAACCCTTAATTCACCTGTTTTCCAGGCCTACAGACAGTGGTGGATGGCCGTCGCAGTGAGGGCAATGAATGTCGGGTTGATTTTATCGATCAATGATCTATCTTTCTATCCCATTTGTTGTATGCCACAGAAGTATATCCAGTGAATAAGATCCACAATTTCAGTCGCTGCAAATTGATACTTGCACTCCTGAAATGATCATCAAGACAATGATTAAACAAGAAGGGAACTTTGAACCTACCTCACAAACATTTGTGGGGCATGTAAACCTGTCCTTGGTCAATAGCCAGGCTACCATTTTCTGGATCTCTGTAGGCGACTGTGTTTGAAATCCATAAATAGAGTTGATTGAGGTCATGCATCGGCATACCATTGCTGCACAGGAGCAAGTAATCTTCGCGAGAGCCAGATGAACAATGTCAGTGATGAAAACAATCGTTGATACGATTCATTAACCACTGAAATGTAGGCACGTGGAGGGTCTGAGTTTCTCTGGGCTGGATCAATCCTGGCGAATTGCTCATACCACCAACTATGAATTAGGGCGGTCTTCACCTCATTCGTGGCAGAGGGATTCACAAACATCGGAAAATTGATCACTATAGGCTTCCCACCTGCCATGACCATTGCCGGAACGCCTGAAAGGGTTGTCTGGGCATTGTATTCTGCACCGACGATGAGGCCTGTCATGTCGTCAGCAAAGGGCTCATATTGCCACACATTTCCAGCTTTCCATGCAACCAGTTGCTCACCGGCTTCGTTTGAATCATTTCTCTATTCAATATATACATTAGCGGGCAGATTCAACCACTCAAAAGCTTAATCGGATACCTTCTTGGATGCCAGCGGTGCAGGGTCGAGTTCATCCTCCTCCTCTGGGACAATATAGACCTCCCGATGCTCAGGATGTAGGGGTTGCACCGATGTAGCAGTTGATTGAGTTGCCACCACTCGTTTTCCAAGTATTGACATGAAGGAATCCTTTGATGGCTGCTTGCCCATTACGTTCCTGGATGGTCCCCAAAGAGGCTTGTCGTCGGATTCTGAATTGTCATCTTGATGATCATTGAGATTGTTGGGTATCGTACTGAGATAGTCATTGTGATCCTCATTGTGGATTGATCATCTGCTTCTCCTGGTGCTGGAAGAAAGAGGAGGGGGGAGGAGATGTGCGGCGCCTCCTTGTCGTGATTCAAAAAGGCGGCAATTGATAAGTATGAAAAAATTAATGGAGTGGCAAAAGGAAACCTGCATGAATGTAGAGTAAATGAATTGAAGCGTTGTGTAAAGGGAAGAAAGTGTTGATATGATTGAAAGCATTGTCGTGATGCGTCTTTTTATCCTGTCGACAATTCGAGGATCTTGGCTTCTCCAGCCACCCACATTTCTGACTCCTTGCATGGACGAAAACTCAGAACTAAGACTGGCGAGTGACCAGCATGCCACAGGGTGGTGGATTGGCTTCCTTTGATGAAAATCATTATCGCAACGACCTAAAAAGTGTTTGCGTTTTACTAATCGTTCAGGAAAACATTTGCTGGGTAAAGATACCGAACCAGCAATTACATGATAGCCATACCCGGAGTCCTATCGCTGGCACTATGCCTGTCCCAACATTATACTTCTCTATGATCAATTCTAACATCATGAACTCTCAACACAGCCCTTCATGCATGAATATGAATGATGTAATAATAAAATAAACAATATACCAAAAAGAGACCCAAAACCTCTCCAAAAAACTCCAAATTATCACCCATCCGTCCACCCTCCAAACTGCCAGGAATACACCCACCCACAACACAAATCCTTGAACAACCGTCCAGCCAGTGCATTCAATCCTCACAATGACTAATTTGCAGCTGGGTAGCTGCTGGTACACTTCTATTGGCCAAAGAGCCTGCAGTGGGAGGATTCACAATGTAATCATGCTCGCGTAGCCAGGCCACATCCTCATCAGCAACAAGGCTTTGCTCGTAATCGGCACAGAGACCAAGAGCCCGGTTTCGGATGACTTCAAGGTATTGCTGCTGTCTGATAGTCCTTGTTTGAACCTTCCCTTCAAACTTTTGGAAGCCTGTTTCCACCATCAGGAAACTTTTTGGATTTGGGCGGCACGTCCCACCATCATCATCCGATTCCGCCCCGATATCGTCAATCATATCCTCGGCTGGAGGTGGGAGGATGTCATTCAGAGGATGGTAGCTGCAGCCACCACACATAGGTGTCTGGGCACCAGCTGTGCTGTCGGCTTGTTGGCCAGGATAAACCACGCAAAAAAGCGTTCCATTGATTGATTTCATCGCCGCCTTTACCCAATCTGGCAGCAGTATTGTTATCGAAGATTGGGGTAACATTACGGGTTTACAGACCACCTTCTGCTTTGGGCTCCACCTGGCAGTGCCAATGTTCCCTGATCATCGGGATGGGGTCTGGCAGACCCGCGATCGCAGCATTCACAATTAATAACATGGTTGTATCGACGATTGATGTAACTATCGGAAGTATCGATTCTCCATCCCGAGGCCAGTGCCATGAGAATAGCTGAGTATTGTTCTCGCCCACCATCTTCCCAGCAATGCCAGGATCCACATAGGGGATGGTAAAGCTGAATGGCTCGACAAGGAAATCGGTCGAGGCATCGCAACGCTCCATTATCAGCGAAGACCGGTGACCTGAGGTTTCTTCCTCATGAGTTTCTGGATCTAGACATCATCAGGAAGAAGACAAGGAGGATCGGGGCGATGAAATACATACCAATGTGGACGAGGTTCCTCTTCTTGGTCAGGGTTTTTTTGAGCCTATTCTTCCTTTGGCGAAGGCCATCTTCCATGAACTCATCTCGAGCTGCCATCAGTTTCTGACCAGCGAGGTTAGTCTTGTCAGCCATGTACTGTTTCCAAAGCGGCCTTTTAGATGCCAGATCACTGTTTCGAGTAATGCAACCATCAATTAGGAGATCTCACTGCTCAGGGCTGGCTCCTTGCTCATTGATGATGCTCACGGACTGAGCAATTTCCCAGACCCGCACCATCAGCAACAACGCTAGTTTCCATCTGAAACACCCGGGTGTTCCGGACAGCTCTGATGGCTCTGACGGAACCTCGTACCCTCTGACAGAGAATTACACGCCTCTCGTCGCCTAGGCAACAGGTCGCATTGCATACTTAGCTCTATTACTTTTCGCCTGGTATACGCACCATCGGAACGACAGGTGTGTTACACTCTTTGCAGGGGCTGCAGTTATGCTGTAGCCATTTACACAAAGCCTGCCGATGTTTATGCCTGTCTTCGGCCGATAGCCACATTTTCCTCTCCGCAGTTGCTCTATCTCAGATGCCGCCCTCACCCCATATATGTTTAGCTTTGAGATTTTGTGACATATTGTAATACAGTCTTCACTTCGGATACATCGCTTGCCATTGCATTTGCTTCGCCATTATCGTACTTTACACGACTGAGATATACAGTCTAATCTTCACACTCTCTAGTACTATGCCCTTAGTCCTCCACATTCTGCGTTGATCCATCATCGGCTTGCGATGCTTATTCCTCCTCATCCACATCCGCATTGTCGCCATCCTCGCACTCATACCCGTCGACATCACTGGTTCCCAGGTCAAACCTACTATGCCATCAGTCCTCCACATTCTGCGTTGATCCATCATCGGCTTGCAAGGCTTCTTCCTCCTCATCCGCATACACATCGTCGCCATCCTCGCCCTCAAACCCGTCGACATCACTCGTTCGCAGGTCAAAGCTCTCGAGTTCAGTCGCGGGCGGTCGTCGCCGCCTGGCGGTGGGGATGGCATCGCTCACTTCGCTTTCATCACCTTCATTGTCGTAATCCACACTGCCCCCTGGCAGCCTGAAATGAAGATTGTCATCGGTGCAATTGTCATCTGTTGGGGTGTTTGGGTCAGTGCTTCGGATCTCAGGCTCCTGAAGCGCCACTTCGGAGGTCAAATAATCAAAATGAATGGCATTGTCAACACCCGCTGCATCCACACTGATCACCACGGCAGGCGTTGGGTTCTCCGCCTGTTGCATCTGACGCTTGACTGTAGCGTGAGTGTTGTTATACACCCTCTGTTGGTAGCTCTCCGGTACATCAGCAAAAAGTAAATCTCCTTCATTAAATTGATCTAGTTTGTTGTACCCACAAACTCAAAAAAATGAAATCGAGGTTTCCCTGAAATATGGCATTGCTTGACTGTTCCAGAGTGTTCTTTGAGTCGTCGCGATGCTGTTTTCAAGCGTCACAACCAGTGTACCCACACTTGCGAATGTGACAACAAGCACTTGACGAATGGTTCACACTTCCTTTGGCAATATCACAAATCATCTCTCGGCATACTCCTACGTCGCTCAATGTGATTAGTCCTCGCGATGATGACAGTACTCGCTCCATACGTTCAATGAAGCGTGTAGTTCTTGGTTTCAAAGACCCTCATGGCTTAATTTGACCAATGATAGTTACCATGCAGAAGTGGTTCACAATATTTAATATGTTGATACGAGATCGTCAGTAGCTTGCAGTTCATCGCGGGAGGGTTATGCATTGTCGCGATTATGATTTCACGCATTTGAGATCAGACTTCAGTAAACCATCAGTCCAATTACATTTACTACTATGATGATATATCGACGAAAGCTAGAATAAAATAGCACACAAAGGAAATCCTAAATCTGATCACTGACACCATTCCTAACCTCCAAGCGACATTGCACCCTCTACAATTGTACTTCCATCGACTGATCCCATATTCTCAATGCTGGTCATGTTGGTGATGTCGTTGCTGTTGCTGTTGCTGTTGCTGCAGGGGACAGGCTGGCTGCTGCTGGCGATGGCAGGCAGAACAGCTGAGAATCGCATACTAGCTTCAGTAGCAGCAACAAAGCTGCTGAGATGATTAAAAGCATTGTCGGGCTGCTCTATCAGCTCCCCCAGGATGTAATCAAGGAAGTCCTCATCAAAGCTGCCCTGCTCGTTGTGAGGTTGTGCAATCGCTGGGTCTGTACCAGTTGAGTGGATCCTTCGGCGGATCATGCAGTGGATATTGTCTATCCTTTTTGCTTGAACTTCTGGCGAGGAAGAACGAAAATCCGCGTCGGGACGACGAAATACATCTGTGCAGGCAATATTAACCGCGTGATTAATGTCTCTTGTAACACACTTACGTTGTGCTCCACCTCCTGGACCAAACTCTGGCGGGACCCTAAACTTGCCTGTTTTCCCGGCCGACAGACAATGGTGGATGGCTGTTGTGGTGAGGGCAATGAATGGGCGGTTGATTTTATCAATCAATGATCTATCTTTCATTCCCATCTGTCGTATGCCATAGAAGTATGTCCGGTGAATAAGATCCACAATTTTAGTTGCTGCAAATCGAAACTTGCACTGATAAATTGATCGTCAAGACAACGATTAAACAAGAGGGAACTTTGAACTTACCTCACGAACGTTTGTGGGGCATGTAAACCTGTCCTTGCCCAATAGCCAGGCTACCATTTTCCGGATCTCTTTAGGCGACTGTGTTCTAAATCCGTAAATAGAGTCGATTGAGGTCTTGCAGCGGTATACCATTGCTGCACAGGAGCAAGTAATCTTTGCGAGAGCCTGATGCACAATTTCAGCGCTGAAAACAATCGTTGAGATAATTCATTTACCACTGAAATGTAGGCACGTGGAGGGTCTGAGTTTCTCTGGGCTGGATCAATCCTGGCGATTTGCTCATACCACCAACTATGAGTCTGGGCGGTCTTCACCGCATTCGTGGCAAAGGGATTCACAAACACCGCATAATTGATAGCTATAGGCTTCACACGTGCCATGACCATCGCCGGAACTCCTGAAAGGGTTGTCCGGGCGTTGTATTCTGCGCCGACGATGAGGCCTGTCACGTCGTCAACAATGGGCTCATATCGGCATAGATTTCCAGCTTTCCATGGAACCAATTGCTCACCGGCTTAGTTTGTATCCTTCCTCTAATAAATATATACATTAGCGGGCGGATTCAATCATTCAAATGCTTAATTGGATACCTTCTTGGATGCCAGTGGCGCAGGCTCACGTTCATCCTCCTTCTCTGAGACAATATAGACCTCCTGACGCTCAGGATGTAGGGGTTGCGCCGATGTAGGAGTTGATTGAGTTGCTGAGACTCGTTTTCCAAGTGTTGACGTGGAGGAATCTTTTGATGGCTGCTTGCCCATTGCTTTCCTGGATGGTCGCCGAACAGGCTCGTCGTCGGATTCTGAAATGTCATCTCGACTATCATTGTAATAGTCGTGTATTATGCCGAGATCGTCATCGAGATCCTCGTCGTAGATAGATCGTCTGCTTCTTCTGGTCCTGGAAGGAATAGGAAGAGGAGAAGTGCGGCGCCTTCTTGTCATGATTTAAAAAGGTGGCGAGTGATAAGTATGAAAAATTAAAGCAGTGACTAAAGGAAATGTGAATGAATGTAGAGTAAATGAATTCAAGCGTTGTGTAAAGGAAAGAAAGCATTGATATGATTAAAAGCATTGTCGTGATGCGTCTTTTTATCCTGTCGACAATTCAAGGACCTTGGCTTGTTCCGCCACCCACACTTCCAACTCCTTGGATGGACGGGAACTCGGAACTAAGAATGGCAGGTGACAAGCATGCCGCAGGGTTGTTGATTGGCTTCGTTTGACGAAGATCGTTATCGCAACGAGCTAAAAAGCGTTCGCATCTCACTAATCATTTGGGTTGACTTCTGCTGCTCAAGATACCGAACTACCAATTACATGATAGCCATACCCGGCGTTCTATCACTGCCACTATGCCATTCCCAAAAATAAACTTCTCCACGATTAATCCCAACATCGTGAACTCTGAATACAGCCCTTCATGCATGAATATCAATGATGTAATAATAAAATAAACAAAACACCAAAAAGAGACCCAAAACCTCACCAAAAAACTCCAAATTATCACCCATCCGTCCACCCTCCAAAGTGCCAGAAAAATACCCACCCACAACGCGAATCCTTGAACAACCGTCCAGCCAGTGCATTCAATCCTCACAACGACTCATCTGCAGCTGGGCGGCTGCTTGTACGCTTTCTATCGGCCAAGAAGCCTGCAGCAGGAGGATTCACAATGTGATCGTGCTCGCGTAGCCAAGCCACATCTTCATCAGCAACAATGCTTTGCTCGTAATCGGCAAAGAGACCAAGAGCACGGTTTCAGATGACTTCAAGGTATCGCTGCTGTCTGATAATCCTCTTTTGCAGCTTCCGTTGCAACTTTTGGAAGCCTGTTTTCGTCGTCAGGAAGCTTCTTGGATTTGGGCGCCGCGTCTCACCATCATCGTCCGATTCCTCCCCGATATCGTCGATCATATCCTCGGCTGGACGTGGGAGGATGTCATCCAGAGGAAGGTAGCTGCGGCCACCACGCATAGGCATCTGGGCACCATCTGTGCCGTAGGCTTGTTGGCCACGATATACAACGCAAAAAAGCGTTGGGTTGCTTAATTTCATCGCCGCCTTTACCGATCTGCCAGCAGTATTGTTAGGGAAGATTGGGGTAACTTTACGGGCGTACGGACCACCATCTCCATTAGCCTCCCCCAGGCAGCCCCAAAGCTCTCGGATTTTCCGGCTGGGGTCTGGCAGACCGGCGATTGCAGCATTCACGATTGACAAAATGGTCATATCGACGATTGATGTAACTATCGGAAGTATCTATTCATCATCCCCAGGCCAGTGCCATCAGAATAGCTGAGTATTGTTTTCACCCACCCTCTTCCCAGCAATGTCTGGATCCACATAGGTGATGGTAAAGCTAAATGGCTCGACAAGGAAATCGGTCGAGGCGTCCGAACGCACTTTTATCAGCAAAGACCTGTGACCCGAGGTTCGTTCCTCGTCGTCTTCTGGATCTACATATCATCAGGAAGAGCAAAAGAAGCATCGGGGCGATGAAATATATACCAACGTGCACAAGTTTCCTATTCTTAGTCAGGGTTTCTTCAAGCCTATTTTTCCTTCGGCGAAGGTCAACCTCCACGAACTCGTCCAGTGCTGCCTTGAGTTTCTGACCATCGAGGTTAGTCTTGTCTGCCATGTACCGTTTCCAAAGCGGCCTTTTAGACTCCAGTTCACTGATTCGAGGAATGCAACGATCGATTAGGAGATCTCATTCCTCGGGCCCGGCGCCTTGCTTGTTGATGATGCTCATGGACTGGGCAATCTCCCAGACGCGCTCCCTCACTTTATCATCCATCCGTTGTGTTGTCAAGCCACCCTTATCCTGCCAAATCCCCATGGTTTCTGCTGCCCATTGGCTGACTCCAACACCGGCGTTCTCGGCCCAGACGCAGACTTGAAGAGTCGGCATCTGGATTGTATTAGCATCTGCGATGACTGATTTCGGCAACCAGAAGGCATCACATTACATTTTAGGTTCTCAACGGTGGTCAATGATTGAGTGGTAGATATCCAATGCTTGTTACTCTAATCAAGCGTCTGGAGGGTTGAATATATCGTCAAGGGTGATGCAATGCGTTAGCAGAGGTGAGGAGGGTGTGTCGAAGGTTCTGGAGATTGTAAGTAAGGTGGGCAGGCAAGGCGAATATATATATGGGCTTGGAGGGTTTTCTTGATCCGGCGACATCATCTTGGCTGCAATTCAGCTAGTCGGCAATTTGCTTAGCATCATCTACGTGCCCTGATTCGTCGACTGAACGCTTAAGTTCATCACAAAGACAACTAAAAGCATGCTCTGCAGTCATATCTCACTTGTTTGTCCTTGCTCTAGTTCTTGTACCCCGCGATGACGTCGCTGAGTCGCTATCTAAGGAGAATGCACGGTTCATGTAAGGTACGAACTTAACATAACGTGACAACCATACATCAGGCAATGGGCGTAGGAGGGTCTTGTGAGGGTGCAAAACAATCGCCGTGATGAGCTGAATGCAGATGCGGTATGCTTTTCGAGATCCAAGGGATGTTGAAACTGAGAGAGCGAGTAAACACTTTGCAAACGTGTGAAGGAGGATGAGAGAAATCCTACGAGAGTGGTAGGACCCCTTTTTGGAAAAAGTAAATTGCGGTGCGGCTATTTCCGAGGACAGCCAGCTTGTAATGGTGTGAGTAGGTAAAAGACTGTCGAGACGCTTCATAACATTGTTGCGACAGTTTATTTTGCTAACGAAACATGGATCTTCGTCAACAGTGTCTTCACTGCTCGAAGACGTACTCGTACATCGGCGCTTAAATCACTCACCTCCGTCGTGACCACAAAGAACGAGTAGTGTATTTATCAGCCAAACAACTGCGAGATGATCGTTTTGCGATCGAGCACGATAGTATTCTACTTCCATTCATGCATGAACCGCATCACAACCCTTTTTTTCACCCTTCCGACGATGATTGCAGCGATACAGAAGCCGACAGCGAGAATGCGTTTATCGATCCAGAGCAACCCCCAGTTCAGACACGTATTTGTGGTACTCCACACTTGAGCAACTGTCTAGCCGGCAAGCCTATTAGTAACGAGTATTTCGATGTCTTCGACGATGCAATTGATCTATGGTCACCGTTTTCTGGCGAGGAGGAGTATCGATCAGCGCACTGGTGCGTCAAGCACAACTTGAGCAGAGCTGCTATCAACGAGCTTTTCAGGAACCCTACGATGGCAACTGTCAGCAACTTCACTTCTTCCCACACTTTATTCAAAAGGTTGAACGAAATGTCCTACGCAATGGGCATCGACTCTTGGAAATCCGGCAAAATGTGTTACAATCGTTTGGCCGATTCAAACAACCTTCACGACGATGATTTCACACGTTTCTTCTACCGCAACCCTGTTGGATGGATTGAGTTCCTGATGCAACAGCCTGCGTTCAGGGAACATATGTCATATGCACCAGCAAAGGAATTCAATGATGCTGAGCAACATATCTACTCAGAGGTGAAATCAAGCGACCGGTGGTGGAATGAACAGGTACGTTAGTTGAATTTCGTCATAGCTACAATGATTTTGACCGCTTCAGTAGCTATGGCGGCCGCTTGGAGCTACGATTGTCCCTTTATTCGGCAGTTCAGACCAGACACATCATACAAACTATTCGGGGGACAAGAAGGAATGGCCAGTATATTTGAGTCACAGAAACATCGACTCGACGAGTAGATCAAAGCCTGCGAATCTTGCAAGCATCCTTGTTGCCCTTCTGCCCGTTCCTCCGAACTATCACTTTAAAGGACATGGAAAAACAACTGCTGTGTAGGAACAACAAATCCACCATCGACAGGTTTTAAGGAAGGTCTTCGAGCTTATCTTTCGTCCTCTCGACACGCTTTTCAACACTGGAAAGCTTATGCTTTGTGCGGACGGTCGGATGCGGCAATGTTATCCTGTCATCTGTGCATGGACGGCTGACTACTTCGAAAACATTCACTTGCTTTCAATCAAGCAGCCCCATTGCCCTGTGTGCGAAGCACCGAAATCGTCGTGTGGAGAAGGGAATTCATTGTCGTGGCAATTGAGAGACTATCGGCTAGACTTCCAAAAAATAATACTCGCGACTCAGGGAGATGAGACGGAGAGACGGGAAGCAAGACAATATCTGGAAGATCGAGCGGTTGGAACCTCAGAAGGCGTCTTCTGGAATATGAAATGCATCTCTCCAACGACTATTATCGTACCCGATATTCTTCATACCGTCTATC
>Ga0307515_10008060_pt1 | contig 20647 bp, 28 predicted proteins | sample 17_EM_MG_FD_194513 | JGI IMG/M metagenome (GOLD analysis project Ga0307515, IMG submission 194513) | Populus trichocarpa ectomycorrhiza microbial communities from riparian zone in the Pacific Northwest, United States - 17_EM | ecosystem: Host-associated > Plants > Roots > Unclassified | place...
TCAGATGGAATGGGGCGGCCCTGGCAAGGAGACGCGCACGCTTGAAGAGGGAGAGAGCTCCGTGGCTCCACCGCGACCCGAAGTGACGGCAGGTTGCTGGCACCGAAAGAAGATTGGAGATACTTGGGACACCCGAAAATCGGGGTTTTGACACGCCGCCCTTTGAGGCACCAGCAACGATATGGTGGTCCGGCGAATGATTTGGTGCCTGCATTGAACTCCGCCTGTCACCTCCCGTAGCCAGAGTTCCCCTCGAGAAAAAGATGAATAGATGAAAACAGCATTGCGAGTTGATTCTCTCATCCCTTGTGCTTGAGTCGTGAGATCGCCGTGGCTCGTCAACAAACCCACTTATTCGGCAAGAGGGCGATCGACTCGGTTACGGAGTGGATCTTGAGCTTAAACGTTGACTTCCCCTTTCAAAAACCCCCACTCGACGTGGTCGCCCGACAGACGGATCGTTGATTTTGAGTGATAATCTGGGCAGGGATTTGGATGTGTGTGCTTCCTCAGAGCGGGCTTTGCAAGAAACAAGCAGAGTAACTCATTAGGACAGTGTTTAAAACAAGGGATTATCAAGAACTAAAGAAGCAGGTGGGAAGCGACTGAACAAAGCAAAATGCCAAGAATAAACAGGACCGGATGGTCAAATGGAGCAAGCACGCGACCGTATATGGCGCAAAACGGGGAACAGCTTCAAGATGCGGGACGACAGATGCAACAGAGAGGGAGATTAGGAGAGATGGAGCGTCCGTAGAATAAAATGGGCAGTCGGTTAAGTTAAGAGAGGTCAAGAAATAAACCCCGTCGAAAACCAACGGAGGGGAGGAGATTGGAGGAATTAACCTTGACCAATAATTAGGTGGGAGCCAAAATATCGGGAGAACGCAAAATAGGTGGGCGGCGAACTAGGCGAGACGGAGTGATGGCGGAATTACAAATAGCAGCCGGCGAAGTTCCCGGGGGGGAGGATGAATGGCCATTCTGCTCCCGCGATTGCTGCTTCGCAATCGGTTTCTACGGATCTGTAGAGGTCAATGACAGCGCGGGCATTTTCCAGCTATGGGATAAAAAATGTAGGCGGAGAGAGTCAGTTCCCACCAAACGCATACGAGATCCGATGGAGGAATGTAACCACTGACAGGAACAACGTGTTCCTTTTGCACCTCACGATTCATGAAATGCCACATTAAAGTTTGAAGCCCGATGACATGATTTAAGCGGAGTGTGGTCCTGAACGGCCGGTAGAGCGCGACGTCTCGCGTGGCGACTGCAAGGTGCGGGAGCCCGAGAACTAAACGTGGATTAGTACAGCAGGTGGAAAAGGAGCGAGATACGGGGCAACGGGGGAGAGAAAAGCGGGGATAGCAACGCACCAGATAAGTCATTCCAAAGAGAGTGACCAACGATTATCTTGTTAGAAATGAGTGACGCCACCCTCTGTTGGGTTTCTTCAAAGGTGAGAGCATTATCTACGGAATTTTATAAGACATAAGGTGTCAAGGCATTGATTGGAAATGTGCCATCAGGACAAATGAACGTTCCACAATTACCAGACTCTAAATCCTCTCGCAAAATGCCAGTCACACTTTTCCGATAATCGGAAACGGCCAAAGTGGGTTTGACGAAGTGGTCGAAGATAGTACCACCCAGGTAGTCCACTATCGCAACACGCCTACGTGAGATCGCGGCAGACTGATGAGGAGGCCGGACCAACACAAATGATAGGACAAGTCAGAGACTCACGCGAGCATGGACGTTGAGCCGCCTTGTTTCGAAACCAACAGCAAGGGAGGCATGGTTAGGCTCGGAATATAGCGGTCGATCGGGAGCATGGAACATGCCTGGACCGACTCCGACGGACTGAGTGGAGAGCGCGATGTACTCAGACGCGTACATTGAAATATATAAAGCAAGCAAAGACCAGGAGCAGGAGAGAAAAGACAGTAGAGACCGTTGGGGATCCACTGCAAGACCTCCGCTGCATTTATGCAATCCAGCCAGAGAGACGGATAACCAGTGTCACATAGGAGCACACCTCAATTCGGACACAAGACCGATTGGAAATGCAGTAAATCTGGAATATTTTCCCCGGAATACCCGGCCAGTCCGGGGCCAAGACAAACGGAGGACCATAGTACCCTCTTTTTGAAGCGACCCGAGAGGAGAATTTGCAACTTTCCACGTCCCAAGACATCCAGATGTCTGGAATGACAACTAGGTGATTTGGTTTCATTAGAGAAATCCCCAGATTTGGGGGATCTCTCTATCCATTCTTATCACGATTTTCCGCGGAAGGAGGTTGTTAAAGCAGACTCACGTGGCCAGCGTGGGCGGGACCACGCGGTAGATCGAAGTAGCACGTGGCGCATTCCACCAGTCAACTCATTGAAGCATGAAGAGAGTCGACGATGCAAACGAGAACACCGGTAACGTCCCGCCGAACGGGCCGCCGCAGTGTCGAATCTGTTTCGACGGCCCAGACCGGGAGCTTGGGAGGCTGATCAGACCGTGCCTTTGCAAAGGGTCCATACGCGTAGGTATCCGCACACTTGCTGCCATCAATCACAAGTTGCATATCCCATCTCTTCTCTCTCCCCTCTCCCCTAGCACGTCCACGTCAAATGTTTGCAGAAGTGGAGAACTACCTCCGCTTCCAGAAACGCATTCTGGGCCTGTCCTCAGTGTCACTACCGCTACCACTTCGCCAGAACTCGAGTGTCTGGGCTGGCCTCCAATACAGGCAAGTTTCCTTCGAACTTGCGTTCGCTCAATTCTCTCTTACGTTGATCGCGATCCAGTGGTTGTGGCTACTGTCTCAGCGACCATATTCACGCTCATTGTCTATGTCTCTTCCCTTGTTACCGCCGCCTGTCTCGGCCTGTTCGAGCGCGGGGTCTCGGAGGACTCCTACATCTTCTCATACTATTTTTACCCGATTGACACCTTCAGGGATCTCGTCTCCTCCACTCTATCGATATTGAACGACGAGTTTGGTATAATTGAGCAACGCCAGGCTCTCCGTCGCGGATCCCAGCATCGTCCAACCCCACTCATCGCCGAACCCGACGGCCTGGTCGTCAGACTAGTCAAGAAATTCCTCCTCGGTCTCCCCCTCGTGGGCATCGGTTCCCTCATTCAGATGATTCTCTCCATGCCAATCCTCGGCCCAGTCCAATGGATCGCTCGCTATAGATCCTCTCGGGGTCGCAGGGGTTCCACCAGAGACATGACCGCCATTATCGTCGTCGGGCTAATGCTCATCGGCGCTCTCAGGTTCATATATCAATCTTTATACCTACAATTATGCTCGCACGCTCAACTCTTTTCGTTTTCCACAGGGCACTCGCTAAGGTTTACGGCTTTACCCAAAAACTCGCCAAACGACTGCTCCTTCGAGCGGAAGACATCATCCTAGAAGTCGGTTAAGAAGGGTCGCTGGACACCCCACCTCATATCGTGCTCCGATACCCACTTTGCTCGTCGGAACCAACACCGCCATCCTGTTTATCGTAGTCCCCTTGAATTGTTCCGTATTATTGGATATAAGATCCCGATCGTTACGCGAATCTTGCCTCAGCCCCATGTCACTATAAGGTTCACGGCCCCCGCCGAGCTCCTTCGGCCCATTGCGAGCGCACAATGGCGAGAGCGTCAACGGCTGAGGAGCTCATGATATTACGAAATAGCTGCATCATTTTGTAAGCAAATGAGCCAAGGCTATGAAATAGGAAAACGCTGTCACGGGTTCAGAATAGACTACTACTATCTCAGTCTGCGATCTTTCAGATCACATCAAAACATAACCTAACCGACAAGTCCATGCTACCACAACTGCCGAGGCGCTCACGCTCACGCTCCGATTGCATTTACGGACGGTGGTCCAAGTCAGATGCGATCATGCAAAGTTAGAATGGAATAGCCATGAAAGAACAGGTTAGTTATATACGCCTGGTGGAAGTAAATGTGTAGTAAGAAGATGAGGGGAAGTTACTGTCTACCATCGTCTTATTGCACTGAAACCGGTACTTCAGAAACTCCGCCTCAGCTGCCGCTTGACACCTTCGTAGATAGCTTTCGTCTCCGTCCTGCCCGGCTCAAGCTCCGCAAGGTATTGATCGATTGCCTGGTCGATTCTGAACACGGGAAACTCGTCCTCGCGCACTCCAACACCCACACCTGATCCTGAAGAACCGAGACCGCTGCCATACGAATGCGACTGTCTCGAACGCTTGGCTTCCTCTAGCCAATCGTTCAGCAACACAGCAATGTCACATGAGATTGCTTGTACGTTTTGCTGTTGATTAAACGGGGGTATCTGTCGTGTTTGGGATAAAACGTGAAGATGGTCAGCGGAAGGATATACGGGGGATAGAACGAATGGGGTGGGAGGGCGTCAAACACGTAAGAAAACCGAGAGCTTGTAAGCGTATCTACTATTTCACACACGAATGGAAACAAGGCCGGAAGAATGGTAGAAAAAAACGAAACGAAATGAAAGGGGGGGTAAATGAAAAATATGAACGTTACCTGCGATTCATACATCCCATGCAGGATGTCCCATATCTCGGGGTACGCAACTCCACACTGAGTCAGCGCCCGGGGCGCCCATCCAGCAGGGACGACTTTATCGCTCGCCAGCGCGAAACGCACCAGAAGGTTAGCAACGTGACCTGTGCGTCATGTCGCAAATGACATGAGGCAAAAATTCGTCAATGACCCCTCGCTTGTTTCTCCAACCTTCCCGCCATAGGGGGGAACACTTACGCAGTGGGAAGGCGCACTCCGACGGGTAGAACCTTTGACCAAGAGGAACCACCTTTGCCACCAGTCGATCAGCTGCGTCGTTTGGATCGACACCCTCTAGCGCTACATAGGGAAAATATCGGACTGGGTGTCAAGATGGAGCGCACGGTGGAAAGTGAGGTGTTCCTTACCTTCGTCAAATATCCTGCTCCAAAGGGGCCGGACCAAGTTATCATCTCGGTGTTCCGAGACATGATAGATAAGGAGTTTCATCGTGACCAGATCGAAGGGTCCTGCCCACCCTTGGTAAAGCTGCCGTGGAAGTCAAAAAAAGTTCCACCCGTCAGCGCTTTTGTCACACAATCTACAACAAAAATAATAATAGAGGGAAATGAAGCAACCGCTGATTCACCTCTGTGACGTTAAACAGCCTCGTTGTCAAGAATTTAATCTTTTCTCCAACTTCACCGGCTTCATTTATCCTTGGGGAGAGGGTGTGATACAGTTCGAGTTGCACCTGCGCGACCTCAAGCTCTTCCTCCAACTCTGTCAAGAATGAGATAGCATCTTCGTGCCGGCTTCCGACAGCGACAGGGTGCGACTTGGCGTTTCCCACAGCCAATGTCAAATATTCAAGCCTCGCGTCAAGGGTCAGATCGAACCTAACATCCGAAAAGGTGAGAGGTCAGATGTTTCTCTCCCCAGCCCGGAAACACCGAACTGCTCACGCTGTTGATTTCGCGAGAGCGGCAAGAACCTCCGCAGCTCGCAGTGGCTGTCCGTCCTTGACGTAGAATTGCCAAAGGAGTTGATACTTCTCCACCGTCCCCGGCTCCCTCTTCAAGTGGGCCTCAAGGTACGCCGGACGCATCTGCGGGGTGGTTACACGCCAGATATCAGTCAAATGAAAGAATAAGTAAACCCCGGATAACACACTGACCTCCAGTAATTCATCTGCCAACCCCCTGCTGATCAACCAATCGTACAAGGTGGAATGAAACAGTTCATCCTCGCTCGAGAACGCCAGTTCATAAGCATGGGACCTCGCGACCTCTGGATCATCTGTGTGGGCAGTACCGGGGGTGTTGGAAGATCCGGCGCTCTTATCCTCGAAGTGCTGGAGTGACTGGAGAACTAGATCGTAGCACTTTTTGCGGAGTTCCCAGAACTTGGCCCTTGGGTCAGAAGCATCCAGAGACCCCTCGTGCCAATACTCCCGACCAACAGAGTCCGGGTCGGCTGTCTGGGCGCACCTCAGCGGAAGCTCCACCGCACCTAAGCCATTGATTCAGGGTCGTATTAAAGCTCCGACGGGTCACGCTTACCTTTTGCGAAGCTGAGCTCCTGGAAGTGGCCGCAAATCTCACCAAGCTTGTCAAACTCGAGGACTCGCGCGCCTTTGATCAACAGCCTGGGAGACATACAGCGAATTAGAACTTCAGGCCGTGTTGCTTTACGTCACCTACCTGAGTGCTTCACCTAACCAATTCTGTCTCTCCGTGAGGTTCCTAGTCTCGATGGCCTTTCGGACGTTCTCCTTCGCCTGCAGAGCGATGGGTTTAAGATGCGTTCTGGCGGACGATGTGTCCATCCGTATCATCGCTAACTCACCTTATACAACATTACATCGTCGGTGCTACAGAACGAACCGCATCGTTGTTGTAATACATCGCTAATGGTATCGACCTACAGGACGGCGGTGATGGCAACAGATAAGGTGAGCGTCAGTTCTGATTCCGGCGGCGTGTCCACGATCCGTGGAGAGTGCGCGTGTAAGCGGTAAAGAAAACGAGGTCCGCAGCTCGGAGCGATGTCACGAGTTAGTCCGTCCTCCAGGACCAAGCCATGAGGTAAGGGCGGGGTAAATCCGGAAAAAAAGAAAAAACCACGAGTGAAAGGGACATACGCTGATCTGCTGACCAATTTGTTGGTCAATGACAACGTTGACCAGTGCTCTAGAGACTGTCACGCCGTTCTGGCTGGTTACTAGATCCTCAAAGGTCATCTCCGACAGTGACCTTTGGACCGACGGGTCACATTGAGCGATTAACTCTCCCCACCTGTGGTCGATCAACAGCAAGACGAATGAAATAGCCTCGATTGTTCTGGTCAACAGTGAGAGCATCTGGGATACGGAACTCTGCTCCGCTTTCCAAGCTTCCTGCTCGCTGGTCGTCGCTCCTCTAGCGCCAGCCTGGTCTCCAGGAGTCGAATGGAACAGCTGGGGGTTGGTGTCCAAAAGTTCCTTCAAAGCGTACAAGTTCTTTTGGGCGGTGATGTACACGATCTCGTGAACGGCGGACTCGTTCAGGCCAAACGCCCTTTACCAAACAAGACGTGTTAGCCTGGAACGTGTGGACACTAGAAGGTCGGCGTTATTCACTCACGCGGGTTGTACCAGCTTGGATTTCCAGAAAGGCCGCACGAGCCTACCAAAATAGATCGCCAGACCCTCGCGCCTGCCGCTGAAGATGGCAGTCCCAGAATTTGGGGTGGACACGTACGACCTTTCGGCCCACATTGGTCTCTCCCCGAAATCGTAAAAGACCTGCTTTGCTGTATTACTCAAGTCACCCTGAACAGTCGGTCCCTTGCTTATTCCGAGACCCCCGAGCCCGTTTCGGATCGTGAGGGCAGTCGAAGCGGATTTTGGGGTGATGTCGAGAAAAGAGTTCCCAGCCGCGATCGCCAGTAGCATTGCGCAAGTTTGGTCTCTGCCATAACTAAAGAAAGTAGGTTCGTGGGTGTTATGTCATTATTGCACCCATGAATCAATATGGAAGTGGCAGGGGGACTCGCCTATCCCGGAAATGAACGATTGAACCTGTATTTCCATCCATCGCCTCTTCGAGAGCGACTTTCAACGCGTCTATGGGTCGCCTCTTTGCTAGGAATGACAACCCAACGTTCGTCATCACGATAAACTCCCGAGTTGGCTCCGTGAACTGATAGGCAAGTTCGTTCGTGACAACCGGGTCGTGCGTAGCGTACACCTCGTCATGGGGATCACGGGGCGCAGGACACATTGCCCACGTCCGTCCTGGGATCGGTAAGAGCGTCGCTTGTTCTGTCAACGGCGGTCGTTGGGATCCTTGGGGTCCCGCGTACCCAGAGTAGGAAGAAACTTGGTAAGACGTCACTTGTTGGGAGGGCGGCTGTTGGGGTTGGCCAAATGAGCCGATCTTTGGTAAATCTGGCGAAAGCAGGAGGATGTAATCGAGAGTGTCGACATCTCCTTGTTGGGTGGCTATTGTTATTCCAGCGAAATACGAAGCATTCTCGATGGCAGAGAGGATATACGGTCGGGATCCACTAGGCGGCGGGTTGGGTTGGACGAGGGCGTAGGAGTTCATGGTTTGTGAATTCATCGGGTTGGTCTGCTCGTCAGGATGAAGGAGATTCGTTGGCGGAAGCCTGACGTGTTGAACACCCAGCGTTTTGTATGCCCCAGGGGCACTGGAGTAACCATAACCCCCCAGTGAGGCTTGAGGAGAGAAAAAGAGTCGGACTCCGTTGGTCGTGATCGCCATGAGGTGCAGCTGGATGTGACCGCGTGATTCTACGGGGTCAATGACCTGTATGGACACGATGGAGAAGTTCTTCGCTGACAATGCTGGTGAGGAAAGGGCTTTATCCTGGGCAAGTTTGTAGATGTTGGAAAGGGTTTGTAGGTGTTGAACAGCTTTGTCTCCATTTGTCATGTACACGGAAATCGTGCTGCCGGAAGATAGTGTGTAGAAGACGTTGCGCTTCTTGTCAATGACGACAGAGGTAACGCGATCTATCCAAGGGTTAGTTTTGCGAAAGCGCGCTATTCGAACTTGCGTACCATCTGATTTCCCCATCAATTTTGGGAAAAGTGTTTGCACGCCACCAACGGAATGGTTGATCAGCTGTACCCTCTTCCCAAACCAACCTTCCTTCTCTTGATAATGCAACTCGTATAAACAGCCATCCTGGGAGCCGCACATGAATATCCTCCCATCCGCAGTCCCGACCACTGATGTCATTTCGACGTCGGTTGAGACAGACATGTCGGTGGCATACATCTTGATCTCTTTGTGGGTCCTGCCGTCCTGGCCAGTGACAGGTGAAACAGAAACTCCAATCAAGAGGACGCTTATTGGTGTGCAGAGGACAAGGAGTTGGGAAATTTCGTCGATGAAAACGCCTGGTTTGGGTTGGACGGTAGCGACATAGGTTATGACGTCTGGCTGGTCGGAGAATGAGGATATCTCTTCGCTGTTGGTAGGAGAGTCAGTTTTGAGGTTGGGAGAGTGTAGTAGCTGGTGGCGCACCCTTCAACATAGTCCCATAAGAATAGCTTGTTGTCGATTGTTACCCAAGCACGGTCGATTTCAGGCATGAGTCCCATGTGTGAAATAGTGTTTGCAGCTGCGCGTGGAATTGGAACACTGGTAGCAAGCGAGGCCGAGCAGTCACGCACCGGTGAAATACTGGAACAAACCCTCCGGGATTCCTGCCAGTTTTCTCTTGAGGAATGGCACTCGATAATCATCCGGGAAAACACTGTACTGGCCAGAACTTCCGGCTGTTTTGTATAAGAAAAGGGAGGAATAGACGAGATTGTGGATACGTACTGTATGTGAAGATTTCGCCCTGGTCTGGAATGATTTGAGCGTCCTTGAGTAGACAATCCTGCAACACCCTGGTCGCGGCCTGGAGCACGTCGAGGTCGACTACGGGTGGCGGCTGCTGTTGCCTAATAGCGAGGACATTTGTCGTTGACGAGGACGGGAGGTTGTTGAAGGAGACGAATGACATGGAGGAGATGTTCAGCCTGCGATCGTGTTGAGGCGCACACAAAAGCGACGCGTCTGTGTATCCTCCCCTGGGTTCGGAAACGAATTGTGATTTCGATTCGTGACCAACGCGCTGTCAACGCGCCTTTCTCTATCATCCACGCGACGAACACCCAAGGATGCCGCCAGCAACGAAACAAAGACAGAAGACCGCACCGACGCGCCAAGCTATCACCCTCAAGGGTTCGACAAAACTCGTTACAGAATTCTTCAAGTACTCCGCCAACACGTACGCCTCATCCAGTCCAACCACTGGCGATGTGCCACTCAGTCTCTCGCTTCTAGGATCCTCTTTCAACGGGGCGTGTACCCTTCAGATGACTTCCAGATGGTCAAGAAATACGGCCAGACCGTATTGATCACTCAAGACGCCGCACTTGAGGCGTATCTCGACAGGTTTGTGTTCACGTGTTCGATTCAGCCTTGTCTTTATTAACAGCGACATAGGATATTGAAACAGATACAGAGTGAGTATTTGGCGGCTCCGCGGTGTGGTGGATGATGAACAACTTGGATCTGTCTCAGAGTGGTTGCTTACTGGGTCCATCACCCAACTTGTTCTCGCCATCATCTCGAAAGATACGCGTAAACCGCTCGAACGTTGGGTGTTTGATATCAACCTTGTCCAGACCGAGGGCAAGGAGGGAACAGACGCCAAGTGAGCACGCCGTGCCGTTGTTTCGGGCAACCACTCATCGTTACCAGGGATGCTGTTTCAACAAAGCCCGAGGAAGAGATACAAGCAGAAATCCGATCCATCCTCAAGCAGATCGTGTCCAGCGTGACCTTCCTGCCGATTATCGATGAGCCAACCGTCTTCAACATCCTCGCCTACACCTCGCAGTCGGCCGAGGTTCCCGCCGACGAGTGGGTGGATACGGATCCGCTTGCAATTGAAGCCGGAAAGAGCCAGCAGGTGAAGCTGCGGAGCTTCAGCACGGATATCCACCGAATTGAAGCAATGGTTGCGTACCGATACGAAGAGTCGTGATAACTGTCTTTACTTACTTATGTCGTGACTACTCACGCGAAGAGAGCTTAGTTTCCGGCGTGATCACGGTTGGTAGCGACGTCGGCCGAACCAGTCGCCATAACAATGATGGGCGCGCGATCCCGGCCCATTATAAAAGCATTGTCCTCACAGCACACCCTGGCCTCGCTTCCGTCCTTCTCTCGTTCCGCCGCCACTCTTTCATTTTTTCTCTCCTTATTTCTCTTGATTTTTTGCCTGGTGCTTAGCCTGGTGCTTTCTTTCTCAATCGGTCGGACCTCAGACATTTACAAGTGATCCTGATTCCGCAACAAATGGCTGAAGGGTCTTGGTTTCAAAGAGAGTTCCTCACCCCGAGAAGGCTTGCCTTCAACGTCATCTTCTACGGCTTACATTTCTTCTTCTTCGGATATGGTTGGTACACCCAGGTGCGTTGACACATCATCACCTACTTTCTCAAACTCACAAGAGAAAAAGTACACCAATGCTCGGCTTGCCGGTCTCAACACCCTCAAGTGGTCTGTCTGGACGTCTCGTGGTGCCGGTCTTGTTCTCGCTTTCGATGGAGGCTTGATCCTCATCCCCATGTTGCGCAACATTATTCGCTTCATCCGCCCGAAATTCAGCTGGCTCTTCCCTGCCGATGAGAACATCTGGTTCCACAGGCAAGTTGCCTATTCGATGGCCTTCTGGGCCATGGTCCACACCACGGCCCACTACGTCAACTTTATCAACGTCGAGAGGACCCGTACGTCTTCCATCTGGTTACCTTGGTTCTTATTTCCCTCTAATCTCCGGTACAGAGATTCGTAAGGTTACCGCGCTAGACATCCACTACAAACAAGCCGGCGGCATCACTGGTCAATTCATGCTACTCATCATGCTCATCATGTACACGACCGCGCATCACAAGATCCGCCGCCAGTGCTTCGAGGCGTTCTGGTATACCCACCACCTCGCGTTTTTCTTCATGATCGCCCTTTACACCCACGCCACTGGCTGCTTTGTCCGAGACACCGTCGACCCCGATTACATCCCGGCTTTCCCATTCTACTCGACCGAGCACTGCCTTGGATACCTTAGCTGGAGGTTCATCATCTGGCCCGGAATCCTCTATTTTGGTGAGCGAGTATGGAGGGAAATCAGGGCGAGGAAAGCTACCCGACTGTCAAAGGTCCTTGTTCATCCCAGTGGTATGTTGTTTCACTTCGACCTCTTCATCAATCGTGGGCCAGATTGACCAAGCCTGTTTTCTCAGGCGCCATGGAGTTGCGGATCATCAAACCAAGCTTCAAATATGTTCCTGGTCAATGGCTCTTCATCCAGGTTCCCGATGTCTCCAGGTATCAATGGCATCCCGTGAGTCGTTGGTTCTCTTATTTTCTTACCAAAATTGCCCCCGTTTACATGTTCTCTATGTTTTAGTTTACGATCACATCCGCGCCGGAGGACCCCTACGTTTCTGTGCACATCCGCCAGGTTGGAGACTGGACTCGGGCTCTTGGCGAGCGTATCGGGGCAGGTCCTTCAGTCGTTGCCGCCCTCACCTCAGCTGCCATGAAAGGCTCAGAGAAAGGGAACTCGATCGGCCGTGGGGACTTCGTTGAAATCGATTCCGCCCTCGAGAATCGCGAGTTACCAATTATCAGGATTGATGGCCCCTACGGTGCCCCTGCTGAAGAGTTCTCTAGCTGTGAGGTCGCCGTCCTTATTGGTGCTGGTATCGGTGTTACTCCCTTTGCGTCGATCTTGAAACACATCTGGTACAGACAGAAGAAGGGCAATGTTGGTTCGTTGAGACGTGTCGAGTTTTTCTGGGTGTGCAGGGACACTCCTTCGTTCGGTTGGTTCCAGACCTTGCTTCAAGAAGTCGAGGCCGCCCAGGCAGATCCCAACTTCCTCCGGATCAACATCTATCTCACCCAGAAGGTCAATGAAGACATGTTGTGGAATATCGCTATCAACGACGCTGGAGCGGACTACGACCCCCTCACTCTCCTTCGCAGTCGCACTATGTTCGGACGGCCGGACTGGAAGTCGATCTTTGGTAAGATGAGGGAAGCCATCGATGGTGGATCTTATCTTCCAGGAAGCAAGTCCCAGCTCAAGACGACCGTTGGCACGTACTTCTGTGGACCTGGAACGTTGGCGAAGGCGATCAAGAAGGCGACGGAGGAGGCGACTACTAATACCGTTCAGTTCACATTCGCGAAGGTGAGCGATCTTCTCGACCCGCCATCCCCGACGTCTGTTTTCTTTCGTGGAAGTTTTGGCTGACGATCGTCGATCTGTTCCTCATCGTCAGGAACATTTTTGATGGCCTCCCAAGGCTTGGTTACCATCGCCACCACACGGATGCGTCCCCACCCTTCGCTACTTACACCCCTGCTTCGAGATCTGCTACTGGTTTACCGCATCACCATCTTTTGGATCTGTAACAACCACTGTTTTTTGCCCTTTTTTGCCGAGGAAATTTACTGTGCGGAAATTCAGATAGACAGGAAGGAGTACCTTTTTCGCTTTCATTATGTTGTCGTGTGGATCGTAAATCCTGCAACGACTAATTCAATCCCTCGTCGTCAATAAACAGACTGCCTGATGTTATGTAACTGGGTTTATCGTACAGAACGAGGCGGCGCCTGTGAACAAAGGCGATGGGCACCCGCATGACCGCGTGTATCAGACCGTCTACGTCCCAACACAAAGCGAGAGGTACGCTGTGCTACGAACCTCGGGTCTTTCCCATCCCAACAATCATTTTCTACGAGTCATCGTGAACGGCCCTTCATAACCGAGAAAGCCGGGTGGACTAAAAGTGTCCCTCCATCGCCCTGCTATTGTCCCATCTGCGTCGCCAACGAGATACCCCCGATACAACCACATTCCGCGATGGTCTTCCATCTACCAAGGGAGAAACGAGATGTCAGGGAGCGACGTCGGTCATGGAAGCGTGTGGGGACGCACATAATCTTTGCGGAAGCAGACTAGTCCGTCGTACGGTCTCACACGACCGAGGATGCGGAATTGTCCCCACGAGGAATGTCCCTGTTAAACCCATCAGCGGGGAGGTATACTGGAGCTTAAGAAAATTTTACCTCTCCGAGAAGAATCACGTCCTGTATCGTCTTCCCTTCCTTTTGTTCTTCCGATAGATCAGCCACGGCTAGGTATTCTACCCCTTCTATCTTGACTCCAGAGAGTGTCACTTTGATCGTCGGTTTCTCTGGCAAGAACGCATCCAGGGTTTCTCCAATGGGAAGAGTAGTGGACTCAAATACGACGTATTCCCGTGCTTTGAACATGTGGCGGTGACGCGCGAAAGGGGTATGAACCGCAACGCTTGAGCTCGACCCCCGGAGGAAGTCGTTGTACGCCATGAAATCCGTGTACTGTTCATTGTGGGTAAGTGACGTGGGACGCCATACATGAACCGAACGAGGGATGCGGATATGGATGCGACTTACTGTGAACACCCCTTCCCAGACTCCCTCTAGGCTGCCGATAGTATGGACTTTAGACAGGTTGTTGTCGATAAGGCCAAATACCCTGTTCCACTCGGTATCCCCGAGATTTTTTCCGATGAAGGACAGCTCGTTTTTGTTTTCGTGCGTTTCGGCAATACCGAGATAAGATATCGTTGCCGGAATCGCAATCGGAAGGGGGGTCAGCTTCACTCGTTCTCCGTAGAGAGTCGTTTCGTGGGACGGTGGGTCGTCGGCACCTTCACGTGGGGCGTAGTCCGTCCAGGGGAGGTGACCAACGGGGTAACAATGTGCTCCTACGGAGAATAGTTTCATCGCGTTCACGAGGACCTTCAAAGTGTCTGGTTCGTAGTTTCCTATAAACTGGTCAATTGAAGCACTCTCTTGTTGTCAATTTGCTGCGTACCTTTAGGGTAAAAGTTACATAGAAGCCACATGCAGATTGAGTGGGAGAGGTCGTTGGAAGGCCAGCCCTCCTCCTCGAGGGAGTTCGATATCGCAACCCAATAGTGCTTCAGCCAATCCGTTATACGTGCCTGCTCGAGCAGGAGCCTCTCATTCTTTCCGTCGTTCTCGAGCATCATTATGAATGCCGTCCATATCGCGGGTTCGATCAACTCCAACTCGAAAGAGAGGGTGCGTATGGCCCTCAAGTGGACCAATCGTTTCTTCAGTTCCTCGGCCAGACCATGGGCAGTCAACCTCTCCTTCCCGAGCCTTCGAGTGGTCGACTTGGTGTCGAATTTTGTCGCATAGACACGCGCGTACAGAGGGTGATTAGAGTCGAAGGACAAGAACTTATTCGATCCTCGGTCCAACAACAGAAGGGGGATTAGGTTGCTCAGAGGTGCGGTAGACGTATCTTCGGTAGCTACCCAGAAGGCAATGTCCTCGAGAACTTCGAGTGGTAATAGCATGAGGAGGAGTAAGTGGGAAGTATGGAGGAGACTGATGAGTGTGTATTCAATCCAATCGCCGTTTTGGTTTTACTGCTCATGCCGTCCGGTCCGCTCCACACCTCTGTCCTCATTGTTGTCAACCGACCACCGGCGTCGGTGACGGCGATGAGGGGTTTCTGCTCTCTTCTCGTTCCCAAGCCTCATGTGCCTCAGATTCCACATCAGGGAGGCTCGTACCCAACGCGATTATACCATCGTCACCGTCGTCATCGTCAAGAAACTCCGTAGCTGCTGGCCCATCATCTTCGGAGAGTCGAATACGGCCGCCTTCTGACCAGGGTTGAAGTCTTTGACGAGTGTTAATCGGGTTCCCTTCGAAGGGTCTTACTCGGCGACCCACCTGTGAGCGACCACGGATCTCAACGCGTCGGACTTTCGCCATAGGAGGAAAATCGCGCACAGTCCGCACGTCGTGAAGAGGAAGATGAATGGGATGCCCGTCAGAGGTTGGGGTTTTGGAGAAGGCCGTGCATCTACTCTCGCCGTGTGTTAGCTTTCGCAGTTCGTGGTTAGATGTTCGAGAATTGCTGACCGCCTGGGGCCATGGGCGCGGTTGGTGTATGACGGTGGGCGGTGCTTAGACTTGGAATTTGAAACTGGAACCTAATCTTATCTTATGAACGGGAAAGACCGGATGCCGGCGGAAAGTCAGATACGCTCGCTCTTATGTAGTGCTTGAAACTCTCAAGAGTCTGGTGGCAGGGGGCGTAAGGGTCTATTCCACCGTCATGTCGGACAGGGACGGGTAGAGAAGCATCGTACTACTTTAACTTTCTAAGAATACCTTGTTGGGGAACCTCGAGTCGCGTGAACTTCGAAAAACGCACAGCGTACATGGGAGATATGTGGCCGTAGGATATTAGGCCAGTACCGGTGGGGATAGAACCGGAGGACCAATGCTCCGTGACGGTGATAAGTAAACCACGGATCAGAATTGTAACCGAGAGTCCGGGGCATAACGCAAACCTGCACCCGTCCACCTCCCAGGCCAAGAACACGCGCCTCAAGGCCTCAACGTCGGTCACAAAGGAGCCATGGACTTACATGGAACGCTTTGTTTGGCAACTTTGGCCGTTTGGGACGGCCGTCCGTGGTTTCGGAAACAAAGAAGACTTGGCGTGCAGGGAAATGGTTGATTGATAATAACACCTCTGGTGCGCGGACTGGTCGCCCCCTCTTTGTTCGGTTGCTGGGGGGTCCTTCCAATTTCAATGGGTTTTAGTTGATGTAAAGAACCTCGTCGGGACCATGCTCGGACGGCGATGACCAAGTCTCTCGCTCTTATAAAAGGAGTGTTAGGATTCCTTCATGGGAACCACACCCCCTTCATCTCTTCACATTCCTTTCCCTCGCCCTTGACTTTCTCCCTATTTCTTTCTCTTCTCCTTCTCAAGCACCCCTAGAACAACGATGCATCTCTTGTTGCCCCTTCTGGTGGCGGTCCTTCCAGTGGCGTCGCTGGCTCGCATGCATACACATCGAAGTCCTCAACAGTACGGTTCAAGACATCACAACGTTGCCAGGGCTACCAAGTACAAGCTGCAGGATAAACACCAAGGCCAGACGTTCTTTGAGTGAGCTCAGACCGGCTTCCCCCCATTGTCTTTCGCTGATCGGTTCCCCTATTCTAGCGGATGGGATTTCTTTACCCAAGCGGATCCAACTCACGGGAACGTGATTTACGAATCCAGGGAGAATTCCAAAGACCTTGCCTACGTCCAACCGGATGGTACAGCCGTCATGAAAGTCGACAACATAACGAACGTTGCCCCTGGTGGCAACCGGCGATCGTAAGTTTCCGTCGGACGGTTGATCGGAAATAAGGCACTCACCTTCCGCTTCCACCGGATAGCGTCCGCGTCACCAGCAAGGCCACTTACAACAGTGCTCTCGTGATCGCAGATTTTTGGAAGTTTGCACACGGTCCCTCTGTCTGGCCGGCCTTTTGGGGTGAGTTTATCGGCCTCACTCGTTGAAGGAATTTGATGCTAATGCCTATTGCGATTCCAGCTGTTGGGTGCGTCTTTTACGTTCCCTGAAATTTTTGATGCACAAAATTAATTTGAGACCTCAACTTTTAGCCCGGAATGGCCGGATAGCGGGGAGGTGATTACTATTTCCTCGTCGTCTCCAAACCAATATTTTGATTCCAATTTATTCGTGCAGATCGATATCGTTGAATACGTCAACACTGACAAGTTCAATCAGTACACTCTCCATACTGGTAGCAGGGGTGTCTGCAGGACGAACCCCAATGTCGGACCCAAGTACAAGAGTGCGAACGGCACGGAGAACAAGAGTTTCCTCGGAACCCCTATCACCACCGAGTGCAAGAGTTCTCCGGGTAACAACGCTGGATGCGCCTTCACCGACGTCGAAGGAAGTGCTGGTACTCCATTCAACATGGCTTCTGGCGGTGTCTTCGCAACGCTTTGGGATAACACGCACATTGCCATGTGGCGCTTCGAGCGGGGCAAGATCCCTCAAGACATCCAGGATGGCGATCCTAACCCTGAGACTTGGGGAACCCCCGCCGCTTTGTGGTCTGACGAGTCGTGCGATATCGCTGCCTCCTTCCGTGATCTCAGCCGTACGTTCCTTGAACTCCCCTTTTCGAAGCTTCGCCGAGTGATTTACGATGTCCTCTAGTCGTCATCAACATTACCATCTGCGGTGACTGGGCCGGTGCTGTCTACAACAACGGTAACTTTGGAGGAACTTGTGCCGACGCTGTTGCGAACGCCGCCAATTACGATTGTATGAGCTCCCCTAGTTATTCCTTTGGTCGTGACTCACGTTACTCTCATCACAGGGGCTCAGACCAAGATCAATTACATCTCCGTCTACCAGCCGGTTTAAGTTCGATCTGTCCCGAATGTTTGAACACTGGTTATTGGTGACTTGGCGAGGGTATAGAGGGTGACCGCAAATCACAACGTTCATTTTCCCAACGGGCTTAGGACAAAGTCTTTCGTTTAATTCATTCTCTGCACGTGCTAAGGACATCCCTGGAGGATTGCACGCATCTCCGCACATGGATATCTTGTATATTAGACTATTATATACTGTTAGTTGGGGGTTAGATCCTTCCAAGTGATCTTTATATTTCGCTGTGGTTTTTCTGCCAGAATATATCCAGATATAGGCTGTATTTGATCATATGTGCCAGATACACTGCTCACCCAGGACAGTGTTTGGTCGACATCCACTTCTCGCGAATCGTGCTTCATTTCCTGTGACCCGTGAGTCGAGAGCGAGATCAAGCGGTGGCTCGATTAAATGGACGAAAAGCCCGAAAGGCTTAGGCATCCCTAGGTGGGCGTATGCGTTGAGTGGGTCAGAGAGATAGGTGGAAGAGGGGATGGTGGAAGGATAAGGGGTTATCATTGCTGAACGGGGAATTGGCTGAGCTGCGTGGAGGGAGAACGAAGGCAGTTGGACATGTGAATTTGAACATATCGAATGGGGGGATTGGGAGATGAAGGTTGGTGGGAGGGGTTGCAGGACTGTCCTACTCGGGTGGAGTTAAGAGCGGCGACACCTCGCCAGCCACGAGAGGCTCGTTCAAGCCTTCGGCGAGTCTCTCGGTTGGGAATGACATCCGTTGAGATGTGTATGTAGCCTGCGCTTGGGGGCTCGCAGACGTCTATCGGTTCCTCTTCGATGCGCGTGGGCTGGGGATGATTGTTAGGGTGCTGAGTCAGGATGAAGCGTTTGCGACGGCCACCACTACCTTCGACGGCCGGAGCACTTGCTCGTCGCGGTTTCTTTTCGACGCCAGGACTCAACCTACGCATCACCTCATAGTTCTGTCTCTGCCTCTGCTGCTGCAAGAACACTGCCCTCTCCTTATCCACCGGCCGCGGCAGACACTCCCAGCATCGCCACTCCTCCGGGACAGTGCCTTCGATAATGTTGAAACATGTCGTATGACACCAGCGTCCGCAATCGTCGCAGGCGATGGACAGACCGCCATCCTCGTACGCAAAACCGCAAATGCAGTCGATGGTCTCAGTGGTTGACGAATCTTCGGTGACCTGTTTCTGCTTCCGTTTCTGAGGTATGATTGTCGTCACTGTCATGTGAGCCAGGATAGCGAAAGTTCCAGTGGGGGGTAGACTGGAGATGCCAACCATGGCGGTCGTTATCCCATCGTCGGCGTCCATAGCAATAAGGGCATTGGTAGGGCTTGGCCTGACCGAATTTTCATCCCAAATTTGGTGACCAAAGCTCTCACGGTCGCTCAGCTGCAACGACCGCGCGGTAATTCGGCTTTGATTCACTCATCTTTCCGAGTCACAAACGACAAACGGACTTTCCACTTTCCCCTTTGAATCCACTAGCCAACCTTCGGTCACTTGCTGTTTATTTTACGTTGCTAGGGGTACAAGCACAAGGGGTCAAGCAGCGCGTCGTCTTCCATACTGATGCCTTGTAGGCGGCAAATGGAAAGGGGGCTCTGCTGAGGTCCTAAATTTCACAATATTCCCGTCCTGCCAAGAGACCTCTGCCCCACTGGAGGTCGGTCAGTACATGCTGAGCTCACGCATGGAAACAGGACTCACCCTCTGCAAGAGCATATTGGGTTTACTGTTCCAACAAGGGGACCGAACTCCTCACGGAATCCATCCATGTTGGTAATGGACCGGTGATAGTCCGTCATCTTTAGGCACCTAAGCTTGAACCCGGCAGTTTGACGATTTCGAAGACAGTTGGATAGGGTGTGAGCAGCATGTCCCCAGTGTAAAGATCGACTCGGGACTTGGACATGGGACGCCAGTACCCCCCTCTCCAGCCGGCGATAACCCATCTCACAATGACCTGAACACAGACATGGTGCAGAATTCCGCACATTCGATCAAACGGATGTCCGGATGTGATGTAAAAAAATCCCTCCACCCCTGTTCGTTGAACTACCCACTATCTTTAGGAACGTAGACCTAGAGAGGATAGCAAGAGGTGAAGGGGTGTCAGGTGACTGGCTGTGCGGTGGTGTGAGGTAGGGGTTGAGTAGGGAAGGATAGGGAAGGGTCGATAGGGATAGGGAGAGCCTGGATCAGTCTGCTAGAGGGAAGTCTATGGGAGTTAGGTGCCCAAGTGTATGTCAGTAGGGAGATAGAATAGGGAAATAGATATCAGGTAGCGAAGTCGGTGTCGAGTAGCAAAGCCAAGAGATGAAGAGTGAAGCACGAGGGTAAGAGTGAAGCAGAGAGAGAGCTGGGAAGGTGTGAAGGGGAATCTGGATGAGAGCACTGTGCTCTATATATACTGGGGTGGATCCTAGGGAAGAGCACTGTGCTCCTGAACTGGGTGAGGGGTGAAGGGATCCGCGGGGGGAAGCTTGTCTTCATTGTGTATCTAAGACAAAGTATATTTAGAGTGGATAACGGATGGAAAAGAGATCCTAGGGACAAGAAAGGGAGAAGTAGGGACAAATACAAAGGAAAAGACTCAGTGGAACTGGAGCGGAGGAGTGAGACAGGGCCGAGACAAGGGAAACAAGGGATCAAAAGGGATCGAAACGCACAGGTAGCGAAGGCGTAGCGATCGTGAGAAATCTAGGATAAGGGGAACAAGAGGGACAAGGCGGAATCAAACCTAATCTAAGGGACATGTGATATCGGATTGGATCGGACCGGTGTGGCT
>Ga0307515_10008061_pt1 | contig 20646 bp, 7 predicted proteins | sample 17_EM_MG_FD_194513 | JGI IMG/M metagenome (GOLD analysis project Ga0307515, IMG submission 194513) | Populus trichocarpa ectomycorrhiza microbial communities from riparian zone in the Pacific Northwest, United States - 17_EM | ecosystem: Host-associated > Plants > Roots > Unclassified | place...
TAAGGAGCTTAGATTTTAGAACATGGGCACAGGAATACTTAATCAGGAAAGGCATTTGCTATGCTCGCGCATATGAAGTCTAGTTGCTATCATATATATGCATGCACTGGGAGTCAAGGTTTTGAAGATAAAAGATTTTAAGCATCCATATTGTTATAATTCATTAGAAATGAAAATACATTAATTTGAAAGCAGATTTAGAAGGAATTTGGGATTGCTATTGCGGCTGCGGTGTAACCGCACCAAAAACATGATGATTTTCATGCTTGTGGTTATGACTTGTGGGCACCATGACAGTTCTGATCTGTACGTGGACAGTCTTCAAAGACACGATTCTTGGGTTCCAATCTTGAAACGAGTTGAAAGGGATTTCGAGACTGAGAAAGCCTCTCCTTAAGCTCTCATGAAGCAATACAAAAGTATGCTTTTTATGTGGTAATTTTGTTAAGAATTAGATTACAGAACGAGAGTTGATTAAGCTTCTCTCTTGCCTTATCCCTCCTCTCGTTAGCGTGAGTGGGCTTCAATCCATGCATAATCTCTTCTTAGATTAGTTTTTGTTTGCAACCTAAAGTCTCTCAAAAAAATAGGATCAAATGGTCACTGTATATATCATGTATTAGAGCACTCATGCTGTCCTTAACAATAATCGGGTTGGATGGACAATGGCCCGAACTCTAAAATTCTGTAAGAATTTTTGAAGCTGTGGGATCTGATCAGATCACACACAATTATGCTAATGGTAGGCCCAATACTTTGCACACTGGTGACTATGACTTGAGCAAGTGGAGGAAGAGGGGTTGTCTGCATCAATGCTCTCGACCATGAAATTGGTTGTGTTCTTTTGAGATAAAGCTTTCCAACATTCTCTTGTTCCTTTCAAAGATAACTAAAGTCTATTTTCTACACAAATCTTCTCGTGGGTAAAGCAAAAAAGTCATAGCAAGTTTCCCATGTAAGAAGTTTAGGAACTCTCAAAATCACCCAACATAAGCTATCCAAGGAGGAAAAGTGCAGACTGCCTAGGCAACCAGGCATGTCTAAAGATCTCTGTTAAAAGCAAGCATATAAATCAAGATAACATAATTTTTTGAGGTGTCATACAGCACATGCATATGGATCATGGGCTCACCAAACTTTATGGGAAAGAAGATTATACCATTACACTTTGCAAACCCATGAATTGTTAAAAGAATATTGAATCTGCTTCACTTGCTTATAAGATTACTTTAGATAAAATGTTAGGTGGGCATGTTGATAACTCAAAAGACTTCCAACCGTTCAGTTTTAAACATCTATATACATCAAACCCATCTCTCATCTTCAAGTTTTAAATATTCAGCCAATTCTAGATGCTCCATTGCTGTTTGATACGTACAAAATGTTAATGATATCTTCAGGCTTAATTACCTGTATTAAAACTAAACTCATCTTCTCAATCAATTAAAAAAGAAATTATGATTCTGAGACTATATATGTTCATTAATTAGTAATAATGACCTTCTTCATAGCTGTAAAAAAGATCTAGCTGAGGGTGCTTTTACTAGCTGGAAAATTGCATGAAGTAGCGGGTTTTTGTCCATAAACAAATGAGGTCACTGCTTAGCCAATCCACCTAATCTTTTTTATTTACGTGATCCTTTACGACAGTGAAAGTTGTGTGAGAATCCTGAAAGCAATCCCATGGGAAAGTCATCCCCTTTTTAAATGCCAATGGCATGCCATTCTCTTTCTGTCTCTTTCTATCTTGAGCTGTATCCGTCATTGTGTCAAATAATGGATATATGAGACAGGAAATGAACTAGAATGCATGCTGGCTGGAGCTTTTAGTTCACGCAAGTTGCTCCATATCCTTACCTTGTGCTTCTCCCTCTCTTTTACGACTTCAGTTTTCCTTTTTTTTGGAATCGATTCTTACATTTCCCTCCACACAAGACATCAAAATCTGAGTCAATCACATAGAACAAGTTAATGAAAATCCTCAATCATAACTGGTTTGTCTTAAAAATGATGAATGTTTTAACTGGATAATGTTCCATGATTACTTACAATGGCAACTGTGTGGGTTTTGGTCGGGTTCTTTAGCATTCTCCCAGTATACATGTGTCCCATTTATAGGCCTCTGCCTATGGAATACTTGACTCGAGTGCATAATTTTGGATTGTTTTTATAAAAAAAAAATTAAATTTATTTTGTTTTAAATAATTTTTTTTACTGTTTTTGAATAAATTTTTTAAAAATAAAAATATTATTTTAATATATTTTTAAATAAAAACACATTTATTCTTACCCACCAAAAACTCATATCTTCAATGGGATCCAAGAGCCCAACAGGGAAACAAAACTATCGTCCCAAAAGGCCGTTGTAGTTGGGCTGAAATTTTGCATTTCCTTGGGTTCCTACGAGGCTGTTTTTCTTGTTTCCAGGATCTTTTAGCTATGAACCCAAGATGATTCAATGGAGCTTAGATCCTCTTAGGGTTCTATAAATTTATTAGCTATGAACCCAAGAAGATTTAACAGAGCTTAGATCCTTTTAGGGTTCTATAAATTTATATCTATGAACGCACGGCGATCCACTAAGTACAGGCCGTAATTTGAATCTAGACGGGAAATCCCATTCCAGAAGCTCACATCTCATTTGCGAGTGGAATTTCATGATACAGTGATTGGAAGTATGGAAAGTAGAGACGGAGGAAAGAATGAAAGAGAGAATTTAATGAAAGCAATATTTACTCATTTTTAAATATGTTTTATCACATAAGTGTATAAATATTTTAATTTTATAAAATATTTTTTAAGAATATAATTATTTTAAAAGTTTGGATTTTATTTATTCCTTCAAATTAATATATTAAAAATAAATTATTTTTCTCAAATTTTAGTATTTCCACTACATGCCCATAGTTTTTTTTGTTTTTGTTAACACTGTAATGTATTTCCACTGTATATCCATTGTTATGTAACTTCAATATTTTTTTTATTTTCTTTTGATAATTACATATGTTACGGATCATAATTTAATTAGTTTATTGTATATCTGCCAAGGTTGAGGACACTTTTAGTTTATTAAATTATATAATATACTTTGATTTTCATTTCATCTTTCATTCATTAGTTATTACTGGTACGTATAAATAATTAATTTAGATTTATAAAAAAAATTAACGAACAATTGTTCTCGAGACCGAAAGGACACATTCTATGTATCATGGTGTTTGAATTATTAATGGATCGAGGTCATGCTTATCGAGTAACATTGCATACATAAATCAAATTTATATTTAAAAATATATAGTTCATCACAGGAAGCATATTATAATATCAAATATATTTAAAATAATTTCGAAGTGTCATTGCTTGCAGACTTATCCTCAGTACTCACCAGCCTTCCTTGTAGCTTGTTGATTTGCGTTTAATACTCATAATAATCCAAGAGTCAACGGCACAAGGCTGGTTATCAGAAAATGCCCTGTCCTGTATCTTGATTTTTACAGAGATGACGATAGGGAAAGGCTTTGATTGGGAAGCTCATTTAATTACAGTAAATCTCTTGAATTATGGTGAAAGATATTATCTAACCGTTTTATTTCAATATATTATTTAATAAAAAAAAAATCTCTTTGAACAGCATCACATAATTCAATATCGATCTAATCGAATCAATCTAAGAAAAAAGAAGAGAATTCATCAATATTCTAATGATTTTATAATATTCAATGTAATTAAATAAAAATACATAAAATGTACAGTACAATATATATTGTTTTTTAATATTTTGATTAAAAACCAATATCAAACATATTATCAAAATATTGCCTTAATGGTGTTTTTTTTAGGAAAAAACAATTCTCTAAAAGCCTCACTAGAATATTCTCCAAATATTGAAATGAATAATGGATTAACAAATCATATTAAAATTTCATACAAATATCAAATGATAAGTGGTCATATGGATACTACTACAAATATTGAATGATTAATTGATTCAAAATCTCTCACTTGAGAAACTCAAAATCCATCTGTTTATGTAAATAGGTGCATAAATATCTTGAGTGATTCTATAATATTTTGTTTTTAAAAGGTGTTTGTTTTGTATAAAATTGTTAGAGAATGATATAAATTATATCCTGGACCTTCACCTAAAAGCTTAAGTTTTTGGATTGAATTAGTTCTTTAACAAGGTATTAAAGCCTTGATAACTAAATGGTTACAAGTTCAAATTTTACTATCCTCATTTATTTGATAAAAATCAAGCACAAGGTAACGTTGACATATACAAGTTTTAAGCTCAAAGAGCTTTCACTTGAGAGGGTATGTTAGAAAATAATATAAATCATATTCTGGAACCTCACCTAAAAACTTAAGCTATTGGGTTGAGATGATTCTTTGACAAAAATACTTTACAAATCAAAATTGTTGTACATGACAAACATTTTATATAAGTAATTTTATAAAAGTAATGGTGTGAAAAATACAATAATAGTAGAATAATAACAGTTAAACAATTCAAAAAAATAAAAAAAAATGAGACTAAAATTTAATTAATCGATGTTAGCTAATCTTATTTTGTGTATGTTTTTATGCGCATGCGCACGCAGAGTTACTACGAATACATTCAATTTACCAAGTGGCTGTCTTCATCACCAAAGTTCTCCTCTTAAACCTAAAAGAAAAACCTCAACGAAGAAACTGCCATATGTGGGACCTGATTAATAGTGATATATAAGTGATAGAACAAATTACTAGCTTTGACATCGATCATGGTGGAAACTGGAAAGTGCTAGAGACAAATTTTACACACATGCGTGCCCTTTCCAAATTCTATATCCATTGCAAGGCCAAAAGCATTCATGACTAGACAACAACTCATGATGATCAAGGTTCTCAATACCTTAATATCAACAGGCATTTTGGCAGTTTTGATAGAGAGAAACCTTTAATTTCATACAAATATCAAATTAATATTTCTTTCCTCGGGAAATTAGATACTCGTTTGTACTTAATCGGACAAGCTCATATCTCATCAAGCATTGGCTTAAGCTTGAATGAGAATTACTGGCATCATAGAACAAGACAAAGTCAGTTTGATCCTTTAGTGTTCCACTTTGTTTAAATATGGATTGAGAATAAAGGTTATGAGTATATATAAGGAGTTCTCCTGCTCGTTCGAATCAAACGACTAGCTAGAATTTATACTAGTCTCGAGAGCCAAAGAGGAGGAATATTGATATTATGGCCAATTTGAAGCTCTGGGTGTGCCTTCTTTTGCTGTTTCTTACGTTTTCCAAATCAGAAACTAGACATCTTGATCAGCCTTACCTCGGGAGGAAGAACCCAGCAAGAATGCTGCAAGAACTGAATGAGAAATCAAAACAACTCTTCGAAGACGATTCAGATGTGACCGGAAGCCCTTACGAACCGAAACGAATCAGTCCTGGAGGGCCAGACCCCAAACATCATTAAAATCTCTACGTAGTGCCATGCAAGCTCTTCCATGTTCCGTCAGAGCAAACGACCAAATGCAGAACTAAAGCGAGTTTGGTTTGTTGCTTAATGTACGTTAATGCCAAATGCATGGAATGTAATAAAAAATTATATATATAGGCATCCTGTTCAATGGTTTAATATTGAATTATTATCATGGACAGGGATCAATAAATTTGTAATGAATTCTCTGTTTTCCCCCTTGATTATAATAAATTTTGCGTTCTCCCGCAGTTTTGGCCAACCAAAACTAGTCTATCAAGTTTAGATAAAAGATAGACCATCCATATTATACTTAGATCTCATTCCTGGATCACACTGAGATCTCATTCCTGGGTCACGGGGTTTTATTTATTTTTACGTTTCAAAAACGCTTTAAAATAAGTTTTTTTTTTTATTTCAAATTAATATTTTTTTAGTATTTTCAAATCATTTTGATGCGCTGATGTCAAACATAATTTTTTTAAAAAATAAAAAAATATTATTTTGATATATTTCTAAATAAAAAGTACTTTGAAAAGCAACCACATTTCCAAACAGGCTCGAGAACGATGACGACGACAACAACAACGCAAATTAAACCATTTACCTGTATGTAGCTAACAATTTAGCATGTAGTATCAGTACTTGTTGCTATGTGGGTGAAAAAGGTGCTTGAAAAATAATATAAATTCGACGACAAAGGCACTTTCTTCGTTAGCATGCATTAGAGCTTTTAGAACTATAAGAATATGAACTTTGATGTACAACAGAAGAATAAAAGATTTGCGCTCTATGAATATAAAATAGTTCTCAGGATTCGAATGTGCAAGATCAGCAGCCTTTTTCTGGGTCCTTGTATGATCATTAGTGGGTCTCAGTGATGTTGAAAATGCTTAATGACCTTAGAAGAAGGCAGTCGATATTCCTCGGATCATGACGCCCCAAGAATCCAAAATTTCTGTGTAGGAAAAGTACCGTACGTGAGAGGAATTCTAAGTTGATTTATCCTCTTTTATTCGACTTTATGTGTTCAAGAAGATGCTATTTTTTAATTTTATGAAATAATCTTTTTATTATAATATTTTTTTAATCGTTAAGATTTACAAGAACTCCTTTAGTTTATAAATCATAAAGTTAATTGTCAAAAATACCTCTAATATCTTATAATTTATAATTTAGTTGAAATTACATATATTTAATTATCGAGTTTTGAAAAATTATAATTTGTATTCTAAGTTAAAAAAATTCAAATTAAAAGAAAAGATTAAACTACCTTCATATATAATATATCAATAACTTAAATAAAAGATAAATAAAATTTTTTCTCTATATATTATTGGAATCTCTTCTTTTTAATTTATTAAAAAACAATTAGTTATATGATACCAAACACGCGTTTAGTTTTTGAAAATGATTCGTGATTTAATCAAATTTTCTATTCTCTACTGAAAAAAAAAAGGCATTTAAAAAGAACAATATTGAACATTTAAAAACAAAATAACGAGTTGAGACTAATTTATAATTTTCAAAATCAAAAGGATGAATAAATAAATTTGTAAAATACACAAGGTTTAAATTATATATATTAACAAAGCTTTAGCCTGCCAAATCTCAAGCCCAAACGAAATCCAATAAAATCATGGGCTAAAACCGAAACCACATAAAACTTCAAAGCCACGTACACTTTCCAAATCTTTCCCTCCTTTATGAGCTTCCATGGAGATTTCCTCAAATACCAATATCGTCTCCTCCAACTTCTCCAATCTTGTTCAAAACTTCGTGCCCTTGACACAACAAAGCCACTCCATGCACTCACCATTACTATCGGCCCAAACCCAGAGCAATCCACCTTTGTTTACAACAATATTATTTCTTTCTATGCATCATTCAACCAAGTACCAATGGCGCACAAAGTGTTCGACAATATGCCTCATAGAAACAAAGTGTCTTACAATTCAATTATTAGCTGTTTTAGTAAATATGGTTATTTAGAGGAAGCTTGGAGAACGTTTTGTGAGATGATAGATTGTGGGTTCAGGCCGAATAACTTTACCTTGTCTGGTTTGTTATCGTGTGCGTCAATGGATGTCGGTCGTGGGATTATGTTGCAGGCACTGGCAATAAAGAACGGGTTGTTCTGTAGTGATGCTTTTGTGGGCACTGCTTTGTTGGGTTTATTTGGAAGATGTGGGTGGTTAGATGAAGCATTCCATGTTTTTGAAGATATGCCTGATAAAAGCTTGGTGACATGGAATTCGATGATATCATTGTTGGGGCATCATGGTTTTGTGGAAGATTGTGTTGTTTTGTTTCGCAAGCTTGTTAGGAAAGAGGGTTCTTTGTCTAAATGTTCTTTTGAGGGTGTTTTATCGGGGTTGGTGTGTGAAGAAGATTTGGAATTCGGAGGACAAATTCATGGTTTGGTCATTAAAAGCGGGCTTGATTGTGAAGTTTTAGTTTCGAATTCTCTTATCAATATGTATGCGAGATGTTCAAGCATGTCCCAAGTGGAGAAACTGTTTGAGGAAGTAGATGGTAGGGATGTAGTCACGTGGAACACAATAATTAGTGCCTTCTCAAAAAGTAAGAACCCTGGAAAAGCATTAGAAGTCTTTCTGAAAATGTCTGAGGATGGAATAATGCCTAACCAGACCACATTTGTAAGTGTCATTAACTCTTGCACCAGTTTGTTGGTCCCAATGTGTGGAGAATATGTCCATGGTAAGATAGTGAAAACTGCTCTTGAAACAGATGTTTATTTGGGTAGTGCCTTGGTTGATTATTATGCCAAATGTGGTAAACTGGATAATGCCCATTATTGCTTTCGCGAGATACATCAGAAGAATGTGGTCTCTTGGAATTCTTTGATCCTGGGTTATGCAAATAAATGCTCTTTTGCTTCTGTTTCTTTGTTGCTAGAAATGCTCAAGTTAGGCTTCCGACCTAATGAATTTTCATTTTCTGCTGTTCTTAAATCATCCTTGGTTTTAGAGCTAAAGCAGATTCATAGCCTGACTATAAGATTGGGCTATGAGAATAATGAATATGTATTGACCTCCCTTATTACCTCATATGGCAGGAATGGTCTCATAACTGATGCTCTGATCTTTGTTAAAGCTTCTGAAACACTACTTGCTGTTGTTCCCGCTAACAGCATTGCTGGAATTTATAACAGATCTGGCCAATACTTTGAGACATTAAAGTTTCTTTCTCAGCTTGAAGAACCAGACACTGTGTCTTGGAACATTGTTATTGCAGCTTGTGCACGCAATGGAAATTACAATGAGGTTTTTGAACTTTTTAAACACATGCGTGTTGCTCAAATGCTTCCAGACAATTACACATATACAAGTCTTCTATGTGTGTCTAGTAAGGTCTGTAACCTTGCTCTGGGAAGTTCTATTCATGGTCTCCTCATAAAGACTAATTTCAGTTATTTTGATATTGTTGTCCGCAATGTGTTAATAGACATGTATGGAAAGTGTGGCAACCTTGAAAGTTCAGCAAAGATTTTTGACAGTATGACAGAGAGAAACCTAATTACATGGACAGCTCTAATTTCAGCCCTTGGAATTAATGGCTGTGCTCAGGAAGCATTAGAAAGGTTTAATGATATGGAATTTCTAGGTTCTAGACCTGATAAGGTTGCTTTTATTGCGGTGCTTACGGCATGCAGACATGGTGCTTTAGTCAGAGAAGGGATGCAGTTGTTTGGTAAAATGAATAATTACCATATTGAACCAGATATGGATCATTATCATTGTTTAGTGGACTTATTGGCTAGGAATGGACATCTTGAGGAAGCAGAGAAAGTGATTTCCTGCATGCCTTTCCCACCAGATGCCCAAATATGGCGTAGCTTTCTTGAAGGTTGCAAGAAACGTAGAAATACTGAGGATCATGCAGTGTGCATAAAGTAGAAGTCAGTTCTTGACATTAGTGCATGCATGCAGAGGATTAAGCCTTCAACATGTAAACTTGAAATTATTTTCTCAAAGGTTCCTTTCGAGACGTTGTGTAGCCTTTGCCTCCAGATAAAGAAAGAGAGTTCAGACACTCTGAATTTCCAAGGCCAATTATTTGTTGGTCATGCTGATTAAATGTGCCAGGTGTGGAGGCCAAATTAACAGTTGGAGAATTACTGAAATGACCCTCTCTTCTCTGCTTATCTCAAGTGTCGCATAGGTCTATATTGGTCATGTAATTTTGTAGATTAACCAATCAGGAGTGTGCATCATCATCCATGAAACTCTACCTTTAAACCTGCATTATCAGAGCCAAACATTGCCCTTAACCAACAGAGATGCCAGTTTGAGCACTTTCTCCTCCTTCAGTTTGTGGCCTTGCATGGCCACCCTAAGGCTTTCCTATGTTCAATGGTAAAGTCTGTCCCTTGCATGTCAAACTAGGATATTGTAAGATTCCTGCATTCTAAAGCAGTTCGTGATATGTTTTTTGGAACAACTAGACTAATTCATGATAGTGTCACACAATCTTTGGTGACTCACTTGCATTTCATTCAAACGGTTTGGTCCATAAGTTCTTTATGCATCGGCCTATTCTTGAAGGCTTAGGGTAATGACCATCTCTCTCAGTCATTTATGCCCTTAAGCACCAAGTATTTTCAATGATGATCCAATGAGCATAAGATCAATTAAGAAAAACAGAATGAAATTCATTGTATCTGTTATCAGCTGGGGGATCTGAAACTATGGCAGGCTACAAAATATTAAAGCCTCAAGAGCCCAGATCAGATGTCCCTATTATGTCATGCAGGACTGAAAAGGAACAGTGCGAGGATTTTGATGCTCCCTCATGATGCATATGATGTTAAGTTGGAACTCTTAAGGTACTATCAAGTTTTTGGTGCAGTAAAGCTGTCATAAGTGTTGCATTTTGTGTATTTAAACTCTTCATATGTTGGACATGATGACCTTTTGTCCTTGATTTAATTTTTTCACATTAACCTTCAGTCATTCATTTACATCTTACCTGACTTATTCCTTTCAAATGCTTATATGCATGCATAGTATATGAGGTTGTTTATACATATTTGTAGGGTAATTGCTGTAGTTTGATGACTGTATCTTTTATTATATAAGGTTAGAGGAATTAATCTCCCTAATGTGTAGTAACTGATAGGATTTTTTTTTCAGAAAATCTACTGTATATCTTTCTTTGTGTATGTATTTTACTTTTGTTGCTTTAAGAAAACATAGAAGTTTTATTTCAGTCGCTATATATGTTGAGGTATGGAGCATGTGTTCATGAACAGGCAGCCAAAAGTACAAGTAGAGGAAAGGATTACAACAGTGAGGTCTTATGGTCATATCAAAAACATCCTTAAGGTGCTGCTTAGGAAAGAGATATAAGATAGATGTTAAGACAGCATTAGAGAAAGACTTTTGAAATGTAGTGCTATTGAAGTCATTTGCATCATAGCTTATAAGATAACTACAAAATTGGAAGGAAGATCTATAAGACTGACCATATGAACATAACATGCATGTCAAGAATCAAGATGGATAAAAATTTGCTTGAACAATATAAAAAAAAAAAAGATTAAGAAATTCTAATCTAGCAATACACACATTCACAAAGTGAAGGTGATATCAATTGGACAGCTAAATAACATAATACGAATAAGATTGCTTGGGTATACATAATGTAAACATTTGGTTGTGTGACTGTTGTAATATCATGGTACTGACAAAAAACATTTGTTGGTTTGAAATCAAACAAACTATTGATTTTTTATTACCATATGATGAAAATGTTTCTTTAAACTAATAGTGGAATAAGAGTATTTATGTGATATTTTTTTATATCTGAGATTAAGATTTAGTTGAAATACAATACATGATCTGATTTAAAGCATGAGGGGGGGATTAAAAGGTTCCATAAAGAATTTTTGTACTCTAAACAGGCTTGTTGTTTGAAGACTTAATTTTATTTATTTAAGTCATTTAATAACTAGGAGAAAATGTTCTGCAGGAAGAGAACAACAAAATACGAAGAAGAAGAAGAAATTTGAAAGAAAAATTTCACATGCTTTAGACAACAGAAAAAGTTTTTTCTGCTTAAATGGTAGCTGATATTAACAAAACAGGAAGAGAATGTGGGTTGGCCGGCGGGGAGGTCCTATAGAGATACTCATGAAAAAAGGTTAGAACCTTTAAATTATTTACTTGAGCACTTAGCACTTAAGGTTGATCATTTGACGTGGATATGATTGTTATAGAACTCTATTTTGAGATTCACCTCTGCCTAGTTGTGTCCTGAAATGGATTCTGTCCAGATTCCACACCTTTGGGCATAATTATCATTGAAATGATAATTAGGACAATGGAAATGCTGTCCCCTCACCATTTGGAGAGATACTCTGAAAAATATGTCAGAGTCAAATACATGTGTAAATAGGTATTTCACCCATTCCTATTCCTATCCAACACTGAATTGATAACCTACGCATAAAGTAAAGTCTTTGAATTTGAAGAAAACAAAAATTTTATTGACAATTACTTGTTTGGTCAGAAGAGTTCTCCGAATATTCTGGTCTTAGATTAGTGATTAATTTCCATATTTTGATTTTGGAATCCCAATAATGAATCAAGAACAGAAGATTGGCTCATTCCAAGAAAAAAAAAGGTGGGAATTTTCCTTAAGTAATTGAAATAAATGAAAAATAAAGTGACTACAAAAACAAATATGTTTAATGGGATTTGGATTTGTTTTCCTCCTACCCTGAATATCGAATTATTGTACCTGACTGAATGTGTTTAAGTGTTATCGTAGGTCAAGCTCTTCAATGCAGAGATGAAATTGTGGATGTGGTCCATCACGTCCAAAATTGTCCATTAAGCTGTTTAAACTTAAAAGTGCATCTATTGGCAAGTTTTGATGCTACCCGTTTTTAGTGGAAGAGGGAAGCAATGGGGAGTCGCTCTTTTGATAGTGGTTTAAGGTGATGGAAGACCACATGCATTGCAAGATTATCTTATTTAAAGAGGAGAGAGCATTTTGCTAAAGGGTATGTTTCTTTTCCAAGGATTTTCCATGATAATCATAAAGCAAAACAAAACAAAATATAGTGAACTTTTTTTTTTTTTTTTTAATCTCCACCAGCGTTCACCATTCCTTTCTTAATCCTATAAATAGCAGCTCTTGGGTGGAGCTACAAGCCACCTGTCTTCTGTAAGAGATTCCGCACCCTTCCTAGCCAAACCAAATCCTTAGCTATAAATTTAATAGCTTGCGGGAGTGAAGAAAAAACATAGCATTGTTGCTCTCTGCTTGGCTAGCTATTCTAACAAAATGAACAGTACTCGTGACATATAGCGAGTACTGTAGCGGTCCTCAGTTGTTGATGATTGGTGGCGCGAGAGAGAAAATTGGGCAATGTTGTTCACGGGAAAAAGAAGGCAAAGGAAGTATTGTGGTGCCTAGGACACCAAATGGGGGTGGAGAAGCTAAAGAGGAAGAAGTCTGGGATTTAACTTTGATTATTTTCTGTCTTTTCATTCTCTCAAAACAACCCTCAAAATCGTTTTCAAAAGTGTCGTTCGTCTCTCTTTTTCTCATACCCTCTAATGGTGATTAATTTACTTTTTTTTTATTAACCCTCAAAATCCCTTCATTGTTTGCTCAATTAGGGTTTTATTGTACTGATTTTGTCACTTGATCTGATCAATTATTTGCTCAATTGGGTTTTTTTTTTTTTATCTATTAGAATTTTGATTAATTTTTCAAGCTTTACAGCTGTAGGGAAGAATGATTTGTTTTAGTACTAAAGTTGTTGTTCATCTTCTCCGTCAACGTTTTCTCGTAATTAACTTAACTCTCCCTCGCAAGTAACTAAAATCTCCCCTGCCTTGTTTTCTTCTTCGCTTTTGTCCCTTTGTTTTAATTAAGATTGTCAATTTTATTCTGTTTTGTCTGAAATAGCCAAAATATTTCATATCAATTTAAAAAACAGAACAAAACAAAATAATTTCATCTCATTTTAAATCTCGGTCTGTTCCGGATTTTTCGACTAAATTTCAGCTGGAATGTTCCGGTTTCATTTCACATGTTCTGTTCCGGTTTTGAAAATTCATTGAATCAAATTGAACCCGGTTTAATTTAATTAATTAAACCATCCAGGTATAAAAAGCTCTTTTTCATTACTATTTAATATTAATAATAATATTGAAAATTATTATTACTATTTTCATTAACAATGATATTAATTTTTTAAAATTAGATTTATCACTAATATACATGGTTTATATTCATGTTGTTTTTTTCATATTTATACTTTGTAGGAATTTGAGCAAAACAAGAGATGCTTTAGATCCCATTAGCCTTGATAACATTGACCTAGCTTTATATTTAAAATATTTGTGTTAAAACATTTTACTTTCATAATATTTTGATATTTTGTTTAAGTTGAATTATTTTAAGTTAAAGATCTATTTAATCTTGACTATTTAGAAATATTTTAAATTTTAAATTTTATTTGTTTGACATTGTGTTTGTATTGTATAATTTATAATTAATTTATCTTGAATTTGAATTATATTTGTTGAATTATATATATATATAAACTAAACAGTACAATCCCGCAACGGCACACCGTAATACTCTGAAACTAAAATATTTCATTTCAATTGAAAAAACAAAACACTTAACGAAATGGAATTGACACCCTTGGTTATAATACATTGGTCAGCTGCGCGGCTCCCTTTTTTTCTATTTTACTACTTTTGATCATGTATCTTTCAACTCACTGTGTTTTGAAGTAGGTGTTTCTTATTAAATTGAAGGAATTCATTTCTGTTAATCTAGAATAATTATTTGTGGGCTTCATTTCTTGGGGTATCTTGAATTTCAGAATGGCCACTGCTCTGTTTCACCAAGCCTTAGGGGCAGCTCAGTCCCATCAACACCTCCAGAACTCTGGCTCTCATTATGAACTTGTCAATGCTTCGGTGAAACTGATAGGTTTTAAGGTTGACATTGGACTGCCAAGAAGAGGGAGTTGTAGTTCTTGTAAGAGGAAATTTGGTGTTCTTCAAGAATCAAGCCTAAGCTTCTCAAACTTAAGTGGTTCAACCAGTTTCATATCCCCCAAATCACAGCACTGATGAGTTGCGAAAGAAATAAGTGTGCTTGTTTCATTTTGAAAGCTTCTTTTGGGGCTCGAAAGGGTAGGAAAAGAAGCATGTAATGATGAAAGTAACTTCCTTTAATATGTACTTTGTTGTGATTCATATCTTTTTTAACAACACTGAATTAGTGTCATATCTGCTCTAGCACTACGCTCATATTCTCGTGTGGTTTGTGGGTGGAGTGGCACCTCCATTAAGATTACATAGTTTTTTTTTATCCTCATTTTAGCATCTAAAATTTCTAATAGCTGGAGGTGATGAAAGAACAAGAATTCCCATCCTTCAGTGGTGTGGAGTTCATACAAACCCTTCCTGGGGGCAGAGTAGCTTTGTTTTTCCATCAAAATTTTGATCATCATAACTTCTTCAAGTCTTTCATTATATATTTTTGTATCTATTTTGTGCATTGAGTTGCATATGTGAGTAGAGAATCTCATAATGGTTAAATGATGTGTAAGTAAATATATATTAAATAAGCACTTAATTTAAAAATTTTATTTGTTAAATAAGATCTATTTTATTATATTCACTAAATGTGTAAACTCTCTAAGTTGCAAAAGACTAAGGAGAAGGCCTCGAAAATTGTTTGTTGTTAATCTCCCTTCAACAAGCAAACACAGAATTGAGAAATTGGAATGTCTATTACCTTGTAATTAACCGCCACGCGTGCATGGACACATCCAATTTGAAACGGATGTTATAACAATTAGTTTGAATATAAAACTTGGGAACATTTGATTCAACCATAGTTCTGAAACTGGCTTGTCTATGACCTAGCTCAAGGTTGAGTTATATGTTGGGTGGGGGCAATTTATGGGTAAGTGGGTTGACTTGGGTCAATTATTTTTTCATTCAAACAACATTGTTTTCGACAGTTTTTATTTTTAAATAAACTGAAATTATATTATTTTTTAAAAAAAGTGACCTGCCTCACCTTGATTATAGATTGATATGCCATGTTACACGTGTTTGACTAAGTCAACTATATAGATGATTTTGAACAAAACCTAACCTTATCTAGACTCGATGATAGGTTTGTAGATCAACAGGTTAATCTAGTTTTGTAACTATAGATTTAGCAAAAATGTATCAATGACTTTGTGTTTTTAATCAAGGTAATAAATAATTCAACTAATAATGGAATTTGTATACAGTTGCAGTTAACTATTCAATCCACAAAATGATTATCTTCGTGGTAAGTAATTATGGTGGATCTTCACTTCATCTTTGACTAATGAAGCTGATGGATTAAGACTTATTAGTAATTTCAAACATTTTTTTTGTTATGCTTTAGCTTAAATTTAACAGGTTCAAAAAAATCATCGAAGACCTAAAAAACCATTGTCACAAGCTACTTATTTAGGTCCAACTATCTATGGGCTTAGCTCCAAAGCAAAGCCAACTAGAATAGGCTTAACTTAGGTGCAGAGCCTAGTGTTTATGGGTGCAATGCCCAACTCTCTAGTGTGCTTGGATACAGTGCCTATTGTTTATAGGTGCCAACGCGCCCAGCTCCCGTGGACCTAAGCAACACACCTAGGCTTATTTGTGGTTCCTAACGAGCTCAAGACATATGCCTTAGCCCAACACTTCGAGCCTAATTTTTTCGAGGCCCCTCACAGGTCTCATCATGAATTATTTACTAAACCAACACATTTTATATTTTATTCTTCCTACACTTTTAGGTGTATAAAAATTTCTCATGGCCTACCACCTCTTCATCTCATTAATGTTTGTGTAAAAAATATTTATTCATTATTAATGCATGTGTAATGAATATTTATTCCTCATTAATGATATCAGGACAAAATTACTCTTCATCCTTTTCACCTGAACAAAAAGATTCATGGGTTATAAATACCTCATGTACCACCCAAGTAAAAGATTCATAGCCTCTTAATTCTTCATATATGTGCTTATATATTTTAAGAGCATCTACGTCTAAAATATCATTGCACTCTCTCTCACTACAAATGTACTTATTTAAGCATTTAAGAATCTTTTATCCATCATAGAGGATTTTTTGCAGGTATTTGGCTTTCCATATCAAGCTACTAGCCACCTTGGTTTACCAGGTACTAAGTATCAGTCATCTTGGCCTTCCACATCAAGCTACCAGCTACCTTGACTAGAAAGATTGAATTAAATTGCTAGAACTAAGTGATTAACCTACTATTCAAGACATAAGTCTTATTTCTAAATACATTAAGTTTTTTCGTGCATCGTAGTAAGCCTATAAATAATTTAATATATATGTTTTCCAACTACCTAAATGAATATAAGCCTATTGTCTTAAGATATATTCATTTTCCTTTGGTCAATGCTTTTTTAGTTTCTTAATTGATCACAACTACAACATAAATGAAATGAAATGTTAGGTATTACAAGAATAAGCTTTTTTATCATAATTAATTCCTTAAAGGAAGAAAATTGAATGCAAGATTAGGAATTTAAATTTGATTTTGATATTTCCTCTCCATCTTCCTTTTTCTTTTTTATATTTTTATGTTTTAAGGGATATATATATCTTTATACTAGTCATATGTGTATAAAAGCATTTCTCTAATATCTTTTTTAGAAAAAAAAAACCGATTATGTGATGTCGAGATTGAATAAGATAGGGATGAGCAAAAAACATAAAAACTCAATTAAATCAAGAAAATAAAAAAAAAATTGAAAAAATCAACCGATAAAAAAATATTCAGGATTTGGTTTTGATTTTAAAAATATAAAAATAATTGAATTAGACCAAACCAAACCGGTTTAATTAACACTTAAACTACTTAAAAAAACAGATATAAATATTAATTTTTCTTCTAACCTAAATCAAGCCCACATTCTCATAAACAGTCCCCTTAAACTTTCTCTTTCTCTGATCGATTTCTATTCTAATCCTAAATCAAAGCAATAAACAACCCCCCAAGTTTTCTCTTTCTCTTATGTCTCTCTACTACTAGTATAGAAGAAGATCTATGAACCTGGAGAATAGTTTTTCTCTTTCTTCTTGACAAAAATAGGTAACAATAGTTTTTATCTTTCTAAGTTCTTCTACATGTTTATTTTTTTGTTCCTAGAGAATTCACCTACCAAGTTTTGTTATCCATCTTTTGTGCTATCAATTTTGAATTTTTTGGTTGTGGGCTTAATTTTATATAATATTTTTGAATTTTCTGTGTTGTAAATCATTGATTAATTATTTTGTAAATCAAAATATAAAATTTATCCCATTGGCTACTAAAAAAATGAATTTGTTTTGTGTTGTGTTGTAAGTCATTCATTCATTAATTTTTAAATTATTGATTAATTATTTTATTTGTTTTATTGCTTGTTTGAAAGCATGAGAGGTTTCATTGCTTGAGGTAATTATAGAGAACAATTTTGTGCAAAAAAATTATCCATTTATTTGCATGAATTATTTATGGCCTTAATTCCTGTAAAATATGATAGGGTAAAACTAATTTGTTAGGGACGTTAATGAAATTGTTTGGTTTTGCCATTTTGTTTTTACAAAATAATCTAAACTGAGCATAAGAAAAATTAGTTGATTTGAACCCGTTTCAGATTGATTCTGATTCTAAAAAAAATAATTTGAATATTTTTTTAAGTAAAAACTAAACCAAAATAAAAATACCCACCTCGTAAGATAAAAGAAAAGTTACTATACTTATATGTAATAAATAATATTTTTTTAATAGTGGAGACAAGTGGCCTAATTCAGTGTTGCATTTATAGGCTTAGAAGTTATTCAATTGTGCCTCTCCCATCATGTTTTAGATATTAAAAATGGTATTAGAGCTGATCCTAGCTTAATGTGGGCAGTGAATGTTACATGGTACAAATTGATATGCTCAGGGTGGGAGCCACATCTTGAATGTGAGGAGCCACCTCTAGAATTCAACACTTCATAGAGCTCAATCTTATATTATAATTATAATTATGATGTGATGGGTACATCACACTCTTAAACTAGAAAGACACGATATCCCATGTTCAACATCTAAAGATTATGAGAATATTGGATGAGATAAAATGAATGATTAATGGAATTATATGTAATAATGAATACTTCTTTTGGGTAATAAAGATAAGAGGTTCAATTCAATGTTACACTTGTAAACCTAGAAATTACTGAGTTGTGCATCAAGCCATTCTTGTCGAGCTTATGCCATTCAACATATTTGCAATTTTTTTTTATTTACGTGGGTGTCCGGGTCAGCTTGTGCGCACCACGATTAATCCCACGGCCCACTGAACACCCTGCAAACCCAGTGGGCAGGTAAGGCACCGCGGGGATGACAGGCGTGCACATGAGGGCTCGAACCCAGGAGCAGTGGAAAGAGACAAGCTCCTCCCACCGCTAGGCCAAGACCCTCATTGCCATATTTGCAATATTTGCATGCTCTTTAAATGGCCTGTAATAGATAAGTTGGGTTCTTATTTTTGATTAAGAGTACTATTTATGATATAGGGTTTAATGCCTCTTGTTTTAACCTTACATCTTCTTTTGTTAAGAGATTATTAAACCATACAATCAAAACAAACTCTCAAACCAATAATATGATGCTCATAGTTGCCACTTATCCAACATAATCCAGTGGACATATGAATTAAAATCCTAAGCTCCATGTTATTGGTAGTGCACCACTCAAGTGATTTAGGTTATTGGTAATGTACCATTCAAGTTTATTATAAAACTCATGTCGTAATCAGTTTTTCACCTTTTATTTTCTAATATATTTTTAAGATGATAAATAATTAAGAAAAAATTAAAAAAATAGGGAGGGAAAGAGCAAAAACGACAAACAAGCAAAGAAATAAGAATAAAAATAAATATAAGAGTGTAAGTCCATTTCCAAAACAACTAAAAGATAAGTAGATGAGGAGATAATCGATAAAAAAAGATGGAAAAAAATAAGCAAAGAATGAGCTATATAGACTAGGTACGTAGAACAAGAAGAAGAGGAGAATACACTAAGAAAAAGGAAGCAAAAGAATCACTAGAAACAGTAGAGAGAAGAAAACTAAAGAGACATAAAAAAATTCATGTGAGATAAAAAAAACATGGAAACAAATGAAAAAAAATGCAGAGCGAAAAAGAGAGAGTTTGACAAAAAAAAATGAAAAAATCATAGCTCTCATTTTTTTCTTCCATCTTCTTACTTGGTGTTTGAACTCAAGAAGATATTGTTTAAAAGAAAATCTCTCATTGCTAAACTGAGTATTTAAAAATATCAGTTTAAAAAAGAGATTGTTGAGATATTAGTTTAAATCCTAGTCTAAGTAGAAATCTTTGATTAAAAAAAATTGTGATTAGAATCCTTGTTGGCACATGATAGTTTGAGCTTATAATCTCTCTATATAAGAACAAATATATTCAAAATTTGTGTGAATACATGAGTGTTGAATCAATCAAGAGAGGTTAAATAGTTGTGTGTTTAATTTTTTAACACTCTACAAGTTTGGTGCGGGATATGGTGGCGATTGGGTTTGTTGTGATCCATGTCTGGTTCTTGGCCTGATAGATTGATTTGTTGGTAGATCGAGGCGACATTGGTGGAAATGTCACAGTACTTCTAAAAATATCTATTGTTTTGAAATCAAACAAAATTAATTTTTAATCACCTTATGATGAAAATGTTTATGTAAACTATTAGCAAAACACAAGTATGTATGTGATATTTTGTAATATATGAGATTAAGATTTAGTAGAGATACAATGCATTATCTGATTTAGAGGTTGGAGGGGGGTAAAAAGGTTTCATAAATAATTTTTTAAGTCTCAACAAGCATGTTATTTGAAGTTTTAATTTTATTTTTATTGTTTTGAATGATAGTCATTTATGAACTAGAAAAACATGTTCTTCGTGAAGAGAATAGTGTTGGAAGAAAATTAGTGTGGTAGAAGTTTATAAACAACAATGCAATAAGTAAAACTAAAAAAAACAAGAAAAAGATTTGAGAGGAAGGTAATCTCATTAAGTGTTTTTCTTTTGTGTATTATCTCTACATTTATATTAATTATGGTTTT
>Ga0307515_10008062_pt1 | contig 20646 bp, 4 predicted proteins | sample 17_EM_MG_FD_194513 | JGI IMG/M metagenome (GOLD analysis project Ga0307515, IMG submission 194513) | Populus trichocarpa ectomycorrhiza microbial communities from riparian zone in the Pacific Northwest, United States - 17_EM | ecosystem: Host-associated > Plants > Roots > Unclassified | place...
ATTGGGGCTAAAAGCTTGGATAAATCCAACTATACCTTTCGCTTCTCTAGCACTATACTTTACGCGCATTGCTAAACTAAAGGCGGCTATCTTAACCAGAAAGGGATCTAGGAAAGTCTGGCCTAAAAAGATTTATTAGTTAGGTTAAGGGTGGTGTTTAATAAGTAGCTAATGCTAACGTGTTTTACTAGTCACCGGCGCACCTCACCAAAATCGCGGCGCGTCTTTTATAAAATTATCAATGGCATTAACATAGAACCTCTAGAAGCTTTAGTAAGAAGGTAAACTAGCTCTTTTAAAGCAGTCTATTTAGAATAAACAAATTTTAACCCTTTATAAAGTCGATTTTAGTAGGGTGCGCCAGTAACTAGTATACGCCGGTAATTGGTGAAATACGTTATAGCTAAGTATTTAAGACTAATAATAATTTAACTAGAGCTAAAAATAGTTAGAGATTTCTAAAAGTAGAATAGGGGCTAGGTGCAGCGGAAACGGGACAAGAAAGCGAGACTAAACTTAAAAAAGGAAATAAAGCGCATTTATAGTGGAAACGGATACAGTTGTATAAACTAGGTAATAGTACCTATCGGTATCACCTAGGGGGGTACTATAATTACAATATATAGTAACTAGTTCTTAATTTATTTATATCTCTCCTTTATCTACTAAAAGAAAAAGAAAGGGGTAGTAAAGGTCGGGCTATTTGTCGGGCCGTAGGTGGTTAGGTGACCTATACTACGCCATACAGCCCTACCATATACGCTCTGCGCGTAATGTAATTTACAACCTCTACTTATATAGACAGTACCTATAGTATATATATAGAATGGTTTACGGGAATAGGTTATGGGAATAGGTTATAGGAATGTATTGCGCGTATATATACTATATTAATATGCTAAAATATATCCATTTTAGTATGCTAAAACAATATTATAGGTAACTGGTTACTGGTTATTAAAATCTAATACTTAATTTAAATATCTATTTTTTTTTTTTTTTTTTTTTTTTGAAATTATATACCGTTTTAGCTGTCTATACGACGCTATACTGGGTCTTCTATATTACAGAGGCAAATCCTAAGCTACCACCTAGGATAGAACGTATACTTTAAAGCCACCGAGTTCTAAAGAGATGTGTCTTACAGGGTAAGTTCCTGTATAAGAGAGATAACAAAATAATTAAAAAGTAATAGATGCCCAAATTGCCTCTGTTCTATACTATATATTAGAACTAGGCCTATTTTACGGGCCTGTTTTCTTGCTGTAATATTGTCCGTCTTCTGCTAATGTCGCGTATAACGCATCTACCACTAAAAGAGACTTAGTTGGTTACTTTAAGTCTATTTCTGGCCTCCTAAAACTGCCCTAGGAGGCCTATTTATACCATATATTATGCTGCCTTCTTTACTAACTATGCTTTATTTAAGATTGCTTTGACGCTTTAAGGTTAGCTGTTATACGGCCAGACTGCTTTCCTTAGTTCTTTAAAATTGGGACATTTGATCAGGACGTGTCGCCCTATCTATTCGTCCCCGTATATACACCTTAGGTTAGGCGTATGCTTAATTCTATAAAGGTAGCTTTTAAGGGCTACCTTACCCGTCTAGATCTGCGTAAGGGTAGCAGAGAGGGCTTTTGGTAAGCTACTGTGCACCCTTAGCCTCTATTTTAAGATCTTTAGTGCTAGTTTATACAGTTCTCTCCTAGACTCTTCTTTTTCCTATTTACTTGCCTAATAAGCTTCTAGTCTTGCCTTTGTTGTTCTCTTTACTATAGATAATAGGCTTTAGAGTAATGGAAAGGTAGGGGCCTTTAGTCCTGTCTTTTCCTTTCCCTCTTTCTACCCTATTGCCATTTTCGCCAGTATATCTGCTTATTTATTCCCGTTAATGTCTACGTATAATAGGACCCAGTGTATTACTACCTATATACCTATTATCTGTGCTGCTTATAACCTCTTATATACCCTATAGACTAGGTACTGGCCTAAGTGGTTTTATAGTTTTACTACTGCCTAAATTGCTGCTTGGTTATCTATAAATATTATAAGTCTTCTAATTAGTAGTAAGTGCCTAAGTGCTAGGTCTAGGGCTAGTTAGAGCCCTCTTAGCTCTCCTGTATACACTATACTAATTTAGTTCGTTTCTATATAGCTAGCTGCTTTAGCTTTTAGTTCTGGGATATATGCTAAGGCTCCTACCTCTCTATTAATCTCACTGCTGTCTGTATATGCTAATATATATCCTAGGTTATTTTTGGCTTCTTATATAATCTAGTTATATCCTAGCTTGCCTACTTCTATTCCTTTAGTAATATAGATCTTTAGTAGCTTAGTCTACGGATAGATAATTTCTAGATGGATTACTTCCATAGGAGGTGTTCCTTCCTTAAGGTAGAGCGCTATAGCATTTTCTAGCTTCTGGAGAGGGCTATACTACTTAAATTTTAATGGGGCGGATCTCCGCATTTGCTGGATCTTATAGTATAATAGTAAGCCCTTAATCCGATTTAGGGACAACTTAACCGCCTAGTACAGCGCTATTTCAATTAGTGGGATATATATCTCTACTTCTAGTTCCGCCTTGGCCGTAGTTTTAAAAGCTCCTATTATAAGATAAAGTGCTCTATACTGGATTTGTAATAGGACTTAGTGGACCTTCTTTATTCTATTAATAAAGCTATATCCTCCTTCTAGTATATACTAGTAGGATACTATATAAAGTATACATGGCATAACTATAGCCGTATAAAGTTAGCGTATATATTTGGTTGTAATACCCTATATAGATCCTACAATGCCTAAGAGGTATATAAGCTGGCTTATAAACCTTTCTATTACGTAATCTAGGTGCGCTTTCCCCGCTAGCTTATTATCTAGTATAACCCCTAGGTATCTAGCTTTCGTTATTAGTTATATTATTTAGGTCCTTCCGTCCTTTAGCATAAGTACTAAAGAACGCTTGCGTTCCTCTTCTGAGGCCTTCTTCCTAGGTCGTATAAAGTGTATAAGCTTATACTTCTATAGCGCGAATATTAAGGCGTGTCTATATGCCCATTTCTCTGCCCTCTTATGCAGCATTAATAGCGTCTTTATTATCTCTTATGTGTTCCTTCCATTTACTATTATACTTATATTATTAATATATCCTATAACTAGGCCATGCCTTAGTTTATCTTCTTCTATAGCAATATCTAGGAGGTTTACGTTATAGAAAAGGTATAGTATTAGTAATATTAGTAAGCCTTAAGGAATTCCTATTAGTGTAGGGAATCTTTCTAACGTTCCTTCCGGTAATTTAATGTATATAGATCTTCCTATAAGGAAGCTTTAGATCCATTTAACTATTAGTATAAGTATTCTTCGTTTCTAAAGGTAGTAAATAAGCCTTTAGTATAATACATTATTAAATGCTCCGCTTATGTCAAGTAAAGTAGGCTTACTACGTCTTCTTCTTCTGTTTGCTATGCGGCGTATATCTTCTCTAGAAGGAGATATACTGCGTGTTTATAACTAGCTGCTGCTCTTCCACCCGTATAGGTGCGTGGTAGGAGGCCATAGGCGTTTACTATAAAGAGCATTTATTTTATGAGCACTTTGTCCATAACCTTACCTACTATATTTAGTAGGGCTATCGGTCTATATATCTTTGGGTCCTTAAAGTCTCCTTTCTTTAGTTTTCTTAGTGCTACGGTAATTAACCTTTAAAAGTATGCTAGATAGTATCCCGTTATAAGGTAGTAGTTAAAAAGATAGGTTAGCAGTTTTTTTAGTTTCTATATAGCCTTATGGAGCATACGGCTTAGGATTTTATCCTCCCCTAGTGCCTTATCCGGGCTAGTTGTCCTAATTACCTCCTCTACTTCCTATATTTTGATTTCCGGGACTAATAAGGGGTTTATATACTAGTAGCTATATAGGTCTTTTAGATCTACTGGCGGTGGCGTTAGGAAAAAAAAGGCTTAAAGGGCTGCTATTTTTCCTTCTATGGTGCGTTATAGAATGTCTACTGCGTCTCTAATATCTGGTGTAAACGTAGTTCTTATAGTGTTCTGTTTTTGGGCCTAGGCGTATAGGAACTAGAGTCCCTTTATATCTTTAACCTTACTTACTCTATTTCTATATTCTATTTTAGTTACTTTCCTAATAGTCTTATCCTTTTCTTGCCTTGCTATTTGCAATATAATATAGTTATCTTTAGTTAGGTATTTATTAAAGTGTCTATATACACGTTGTTCCGCTTTAATTACTTATATATATTCCTCTATCTATCCTAGTTTAGATTGCGGGCTAAGTTTAGCCATTAGCGTAGAGAGTTCTACGGCTTTAGTAAGGGTGTTAATAATTTTAATAGTTACCGTGTTAATCTAATCTAGTGGTAGAACTAATGGTACTTTTAGGAGGTCTTAGAGTACGTTATAGAAGATCTCCTTATTTATCTTCTTAAAGAGATGCCTAGTTAGCTCTTCTTTTTATTCTAGCTGGTATCTAAATACTATTTCTATTAGGAGGTAGTTAGAGCCTTTATTAAGCTCCTTATTAACCCCTATTTAGATTAGGTAATCTATTATATCTAAGGAGATAAAGCTTAGGTTAATTATTAAGGGGTTAATACCTACTTCTTTAGCCGGTCTTATAATAAGTCCTAGCTTAAAGCCTAGTTTAAATCCATTATTTTCTATTACTTTATTAAGATATTCTGCTACTGCCCTATAATTATACCTAGCTTTAGGTCCTCCCTATTTAGGGTAATAGAGATTAAAGTCTCCTACAACTATAGTACTATAGTTTAGTCCGTTCATTTATCTTAGGGCGTTATTTAGCTTTAGGAGTATACACCTTCTTAAAAGGCCGTCTAGTCGATTATACGGTAGGAGGGGGTTCGGGTTATAGATATTAAATATTATAATTATATATTATTATTCTTCCCTTTAATTTATAATTGATACTGCTATAAGGTTACCACTATAATCTATAATATAAAGGCATCTGATTGAAATGCTTCTATTAATAAAAAGACACACCTATATCCCTTAATAAGGTGGGTAATATAGGTAGAACCTATTACTAATTAGATTGGTAGTTATAGGGAGGTCCCTTTTAGGTCTTTCGCTATGCTATACCTCCTAGATAGTAATTACGTTATACTACTACGTCCGTTCGTCTTGTAGGAGCTCCTATATTCTTATATAGCTTTTCCCTATATTATATTATAGAACCTTAATAGTATAGATATCTAGGTTTTCCGTTATTAAGAACGGCCGGTTATATCTATCTATATTAGTGCGGGTATTTTCCCTTAACTTTATATAGGGTATTATAAGTTCCCTCTAGGGTTAGGGCCTTTATTTTCGTTTTTGGTTTCGGTTTTAGTTTCTTTAACTATATTAATTTTAATTATCTCCCTTCTATTTTTGTTACGGCTTATTATAGCGTTATCTTTCTGCTTATTTTTCCTGCTTTTTAGACTAAGCTTTACTTTAGTAATATTATAGTTACTTCTTTCTATCCATATTAGTAATATGTCCCGTTATTCTATATTATTATCTATCTCTTCTTCCTAGCTAGGCTTCCTATTTAGGCTACCTGTTAGACTTTATACAGCTCTTCTTTTATTACTTTCGTTTATTACTTCTGTCTCTACCTTATCCGTTTTATCTATAGTGTTTATATTGCTTTTAGTTGTCTATTATAATAAGGGTAGAAAGCTTAATTAGCTTAAACTTCGGCTCCCTATCTCTAATAGCCTTAGTAATATATATACTGGGTTCTTAGGCTAGTATAGGTTTACGCGGAATTTGGCTTTCGCCTCTTCTATATATACCGTCTCCTTCCTATAAATGGAGTAGGCTAGTGACTAGGCGTTATACTTACCTTAGCAGAGGTAACACTTAGCCTATTTAGCCTTATAGTCTTTTATATTATAATCTTAAGCGGCGCATTATTCGCATATCTCTGTTTTACGACATTAGGTTCCTATATATCCGTACTAGTAGCATTTAAAACATCGCCTTATCTAGCAGACGTGGTTAAATCTTTTAGTTCTCTTATGGGTGCTATCCTAGTAGAGGACCTCCGCGTAAATTGCGCTGTTTACGCCTGGCGCAGTTCTAAATTCTAGTACTAGCGATATATCCCTCTGGTTTTCCTTTAGGGGCCTAAGCCACCTCTATTTAATAATTCTATAATTACTAAGTATTTTACAGTTCTCTAGCTTAAACTTCTAAATTACAGCTTCCTTATCTATATTGGCGACGGACTATATAGGTACGCTATATACTACTACTCTAAATATTGGTTTTATTACCCGGGAGCTCCTTCCCAATATCTTTTCTTACTTATCTCTATGTCTACGCAGGTCGTCTGCTTACGCTGGCGTTTTAGTATATATAAGTACGTCCCCTAACCTAAGGATCTTTAACGCGGTAATCCGTGCTTTATTTACTAGGGCGTTATCTAATTTAGATAGCGCGTTATTTAGCTTCTCTTAGATGACTTTATATAGCTTTTTAAGGCTTTAAAGGGCCTTGGTATCTGCTTTCTCGCTAAATTTAATAACAACATATCTATGTTCGGGTGCGGCTAGTATTAGGGCGACGCTTATAGAGAGGCGTGACTATATAAACGGGGGTAGTGGTGCGGCTGTAGCAATATTTGCCTAGCTATAAACTGCTAACTATAGGCTTCTGCTTTATGTGGTAGGGGGAGTAGCTATCTTCTAGTTGTATTTAATATGTTTAACTATATTCTTAATGGCTTCTATTTAGCGTTTAAGACGCGTAATAGTCTCTTCTAGTTTCTTCCCTAAGGGCTATTTAAGGGCTGTTTTAATGAACTTTAGTACTGAGCTAAGGAAGGGCTTATATATTTAATGCGGAAGATTCTTTCCGTCTACTTTTTTATGCGGCGGAGCGCCGAATTTAAGGATTTTAGTAATTTTAACCGTGATGTTTTAACCGTGCGCGTTATGGTTTAGGTTAACGCGTCTTACTTTAGGCCAGCGACCCTTCTTTTCGGCTATCCCTGGGTATCGTTTAATAGCTAAAGGGCTTGCGAGAAGAATGCAGCTTGTTTTAGGGCACTAGGGGTTATAGTTATAGAGTTATTTCAAATTTTTAATTTTCGCAGAGTTTGGTATTTTTTAGCCCGTGACTTATATCTACCTATAACTTACCTATCTTATATATATATAGTCTCTTTTCTTTATAGATCAATCTATATACGAGTCCTTCTTTTCTAACCTAGTTTTTAGTAGTCGCTAGGGTCACAAATAGAAACCAGCTTTAAGCGTTGGTGGGATTAATATGCAGGAAGTATATAAAACTAGTAATCTATCTAGAGTGGAGCCGATTTAGCGCGTTTGGCTAGAGCCAATTTATATTAACTATAGATCCTATAATTTAATTAGTGGTATAAAGTGGATTTTAAGGCTTTAGAGCTCTTAGAGCGCCAGTTATATATCTAATTAAAAGAAGGTAGCTATAGAAAGGGTTAATAAGGCGTTAGAGCGTAATGTTAAACCAATCGGTAGAGCTATATAATAACTCACTTTTCTAAAATGTAAGCGTTCCCTAACAATCTATAAAGTCTACTTATTTCCTTTCCTTCCTACTCTCTTTCCTATATACTTAATTACTTAGTGACTTAATTTTATCTCCCTTAATTGCTATAGAGCGATTCTTTCCTATATGCGCTGCCGCGCCCACTAATAACGTTATCCTTACACCAAAATTAATTAATCTAAAGGCTGATGACTTTAAGGAAGTTAACAAGTTTCGGCTCTATAGTAGACAGTATATTTAATGTAAATCTCTTATAAAGCAGCTAAAGTATACTAAGTAATAAACATTACTAATCTAGCGGTGGGGTTTAAAGAAGAAGAGATTGGTTTTAGGGAAAAGCCTACGCCTAGCGATAGGGTAGTAGTTATTAAGGACAATAAGATTACGGAGGAAGGAAACTAATAAGTAAATCTAATGATCTTTTCTAGTAAGTTTAAACGCCTCCTACCCCCTAAATAAAATACTAAAGTCGTGCTAAGACTTACTATAAGTAGTATATATCTACACTAGAGCTCCATAGCGCTCCTAGAGTCAAATTATCCTTTTAGTAGATAGAGTAGATTTAACCTCAGAACTATACTACTACTTTAGTCTAAATAGATTACTGCGTAAAACTGTAAGCGGTAAAGAATAAAGTATATACACATATATGTAAACAGATTAACGAATTATAAAATACGAATTTAAGACTAGGCTAAGAGCTACCTAATTATAGGCTTATATTAGAGAACTGCAAACCAGAAGAACCCCTATTATTTAATAAGTACAATATATAGACTAAAAGGATTATAAGTACGATAACTTACACCGTCGGAGATACGTTGTCTGCTCCTAAAGGTTGGCAGCCTAAAGTGCCGCTTATTATACCAGCCGCGCTAAAGCCTAACACTAATAATGCGGCTTAAAGAGTATTTCGCCTATCTCTTAACTAAACCCATTATTAGCGTGTATAAATTCTTAGTAAATATACCGGCATATAGTATATTAAGAGACTTAAAGGAGATAAACTAGAGTAAAAAGCGTATAGAATACCGCCTATAAACCTATCTTTTTGTTAAACGGACTACCCTATATCTCACTACCCCGCTAATATCTTATAAACCTGTTTCTATTACCTAGTCATTACGTACTACCTCATGTATATATAGTCTCTTTTCTTCGTAGATTAATCTACACACGAGTCCTCCTTTCCTAACCTAATTGTCCATTCAACACTTCCTATATAGCCTTCTAGATTTGCGGCAAAGCTAGTGTCTTTTTATTGCCTTATATAGATTATAACTATTACTATAAAAGAGGGATAGAAGCTAGATAATATGGCTACGGTAATAAAAAGCCGAATTTTATAAGCGGGCGAGGAATGATAAAGTTACGCTAGAAATATCCTTGTCCGTAATATACTTAGGGTAAGATAATAATATAATACAATCCAGGGAGGTAATTTACGCCCCTTATTTAATTACTAGTGTGCTTATATCTGGTACTATAAGTTAGGATTCTAAGACAATATTATAAGTTATATATTAATTAATACTTAAACTATGTTATCTAAAGATAATAAATAAAGATCTAACAAAAGAATTTGGGGTAAAACTTTAAAGTGTTGAACGGCTATAGAGTATAAGGTATTAAGCATAGCCGTAGGATTCTAAGGAGGAATTAAATAAGTTCTCGGCTTTACTTAAGGTATGTCTAGCTCTAACCCTACCCTATAATGCCTTTATTCCTATTTAACTAGATTATATAATCTAGGAAGTATATTCTAATATAACGCTTTAAGAAATAAAATAGTAAGCTATATAGATTGGAAAGCTGTAACTACTAAACGGGCTGTAGTTTAAATAGGTGCGCTTGTATAAGAGCTATAAAACAGTCTAGATTAGTTTGCTATACTAAATACAACTATTTAGGAGTATATTAAAACATACTATAAGTAAATAAGGGTTGTTTTAGCATGTAAACATCTAAAGAGCGCCAATGTTTTAATAAGTGCTACGTTGCTACATTTATTATTTGCGTTCCCATTATATTAAATATAATCACTATACGTTACGTTAGCCTTTAATATAAAATCCCCATAATAAACCCTCTCCATACTATAGTAGCTTTAAAAAAAATACTATAGAAATATTCGTTACTATAAGAACTATACTTCTTAGCCTCACTCCCGCCGAAGTTCTTCTAGCATTAACCCTCCCTATTTACTTCGCCCTCCGCATTCACCATACCCTCCTTATCCCCACCGTCCGCATTATCCTTAGTCTTATTAATCTCTAAACTGCTGCCCTTAGATAGATTAGATATAACTTTATTAGCTATAATAATACCTTACTGCTTTCTAGCGGCTATACCTTCCGGACTAGCATTAAGTGCTTTACCTTCCCCTACTACCTCACTAATCCTTTCTAAAAGAGGTCTTTTAATACCTGTCTTAATTTGCCCAATTGTAATAGGCTAGCTAGCTTTAATAGGCTAATATAGATGCTCCTCTAGTAGCGTGTATATAGGGCTAATAAAAGGGGCCTATATCTTTAGCAGGCTATACACAGAGGCCATCCGTTAGTTTCCCTAGCGGTTTAGCCTAGTATTTTTAACAACGGTTTAAAGAGGAGTAGGGTAAGCTTACCTATTTATAACGCCAGTAGGTAAAACAGGGATAATACCAGGGCCGAAAATCTCTATTAAGGCCATTACGCCTTAGGCCATCTAATATGTGTTTTGTAGAATAAAGGGAGAGATATGGATTAAATTAGCTAGAAAGTTAATGACGTATAACTGCCATCCTAGCCCACGGCTAGTTTTATAGCCCAAATCCTAGAGAAAGCTTAACAGAGCAGTATCTTTGGCGGCGGCTAGGGTTTTAAGCTAATTAAATTAAGAAAGAAGTTTAACGTGTAACATAATCTGCTCTATTACGGCGAGTCCACCTTATAGATTTGGCCGTAAACGCTAGGTACGGGCAAAGGCATTAAAGAAGCTCCGCACCGTAGTAATATTAGCTTTATCTTTAGCGGCTACTTCTGCTTACGCCCCAGCGCCCCTATCAATCCCATCGTTATAGTCGGCAGTATAGCTTTATAGCAATGCTTAAAGACATATTACGGCTTTAGGCCCCATTATATTGGCAAAAAAGAAGTTAGTAATCTCCATAGCTTCGCTCTTACTAAATCTCTGCCGCCTGACTTTATTGTCCTTAGTTACCTTAACTTCTAACTTTTCGAGCTTTTTGTAAAACTTATCCCATATGACCTTAAGTGCGGCTTTATCAGCTTCTACACTTAGTGCCATCCTAATTTTTTTAAGCCTATCGCTGCAGCCGTTATGTTTAGTAGTAGGATCACCACCTTATATATTATTACTGCTACTACCCACATCTAAGTCCTCGCTTAACTTATTAATGTCTGTATTTTTTTCGCTGCTGTCTTTAGCGGTTAGTTTAATCTTATTATTAATACTTAGCAGAACTCGCGGTTAGAAGCCTTTAGGAAGTTTAATGTAGTAGGTATCCGTGAGGGTCTTAACGTAGAGGTTAAGAGCAACGACTATAGTTTAAATCTATTCGGTATTTCCCTTTGCTTCATTTTTAACATGGTCTAAAAGGCTAGTAAGTATTTAGAGTTGTTTATCTTAAAATAAAGCTGTATAAACTATAGGAGTAGACTTATATACTTTGCTAAGGTAATCTATATTATAGGGGGTAGGATCTTCTATCTAAGAATCTTCTACTCTTCTTCGCTTAGTTAGTAGTACTTTTCGCGGTAAAGCGTTTAACTTGCGACGGGTCATTCTAGCGATAAACAGCTGTATTACGAGCCGCCGATATAACGGCAATAGGGAAGAAGACGCCTTAGTATAAACTACTAGTAGCAGTAAACAAGGGCCTAGAGGTAGAGTTAGTAGGTTAGATACTTCGTAAAGGACCTGCGGAAAGGCATCGTTAGATTGTTTTGACTTTATTAACGGAAGGTCTGTATACCTACCTTTTTTTTTTTTTTTTTTTTTTTTGAAATTATATACCGTTTTAGCTGTCTATACGACGCTATGCCGGGTCTTCTATATTATAAAGGCAAATCCTAAGCCACTACCTATGATAGAACGTATACTTTAAAGCTACTGAGTTCTAAAGAGATATATCTTACAGGGTAAGTTCCTGTATAAAAGAGATAACAAAATAATTAAAAAGTAATAGATGCCCAAATTGCCTCTATTTTGTACCATATATTAGAACCGGGCCTATTTTATAGGCCTGTTTTCTTGCTGTGATACTATCCGTCTTCCGCCAATATCGCGTATAACGCATCTACCACTAAGAGAGACTTAGTTGGTCACTTTAAGTCTATTCCTAGCCTCCTAAAACTGCCCTAGGAGGCCTGTTTGTACTATATATTATACTGCCTTCTTTACTAACTATGCTTTGTTTAAGATTGCTTTAATACTCTAAGGTTGGCTGTTATACGGCCAGACTGCTTTCCTTAGTTCTTTAAAATTGGGACATTTAATTAGGACGTGTCGCCCTATCTATTCGTCCCCGCATATACACTTTAGGTTAGGCGCACGCTTAATTCTATAAAGGTAGCTTTTAAGGGCTACCTTACCCGTCCGGATCTGCGTAAGGGTGGCAAAGAGGGCTTTTAGTAAGCCACTATGCACCCTTAGCCTCTATTTTAAGATCTTTGGTGCTAGTCTATACAGTTCTCTCCTAGACTCTCCTTTCTCCCATTTACTTGCCCAATAAGCTTCTAGTCTTACCTTTATTGTTCTCTTTGCTATAAATAATAGGCTTTAGAGTAATAGAAAGGTAGGGGCCTTTAGTCCTGTCTTTTCCTTTCCCTCTCTCCACCCTATTGCTATTTTCGCCAGTATATCCGCTTATTTATTCCCGTTAATATCTACATATAATAGGACCTAGTGTATTACTGCCTATATACCCATTATCTATGCTATTTATAACCTCTTATATACCCCGTGGACTAGGTACTAGCCTAAGTAGTTTTATAGTTTTACTACTGCCTAGATTGCCATTTAGTTATCCATAAATATTATAAATCTCCTAATTAGTAGTAAGTGCCTAAGTGCTAGGTTTAGGGCTAGTTGGAGCCCTCTTAGCTCTCCTATATATACTATACTGACTTAATTCGTTCCTATATAGCTAGCTACTTTAGCTCCTAGTTCTGGGATGTATGCTAAGGCTCCTACCTCTCTATTAATCTCACTACCGTCTGTATATGCTAATATATATCCTAGGTTGTTTTTGGCTTCCTATACAATCTGGTTATATCCTAGCTTGCTTACTTTTATTCCTTTAGTAATATAAATCTTTAGTAGCTTAGTTTACGGATAGATAATTTCTGGACGGATTACTTTTATAGGAGGTGTTCCTTCCTTAAGGTAGAGCGCTATAGCATTTTCTAGCTTTTAGAGAGGGCTATACTACTTAAATTTTAATAGGGCGGATCTCCGCATTTGCTAGATCTTATAGTATAGTAGTAAGCCCTTAATCCAATTTAGGGACGACTTAACCGCCCGGTATAGCGCTATTTTAATTAGTAGAATATATATCTCTACTTCTAGTTCCGCCTTGGCTATAGTTCTAAAAGCTCCTATTATAAAATAAAGTACTCTATACTAGATTTGTAATAGGACTTAGTAGACCTTCTTTATTCTATTAATAAAGCTACATCCTCCTTCTAGTATATACTAGTAGGATACTGCGTAAAGCATATATAGCATAACTATAGCCGTGTAAAGTTGGCGTATGTGTTTAGTTATAATACCCTATATAGATCCTATAATGCCTAAAAGGTATATAAGCTAGCTTATAAACCTTTCTATTACATAATCTAGGTGCGCTTTCCCCGCCAGCTTATTATCTAGTATAACCCCCAGGTATCTGGCTTTTATTATTAGTTATATTGTTTAGGTCCTTCCGTCCTTTAGCGTAAGTACTAAAAAACGCTTACGTTCCTCTTCTAAGGCCTTCTTCCTAGGTTATATAAAGTGTATAAGCTCGTACTTCTATAACGCAAATACCGAGGCGTATCTATATGCCCATTTCTCTACCCTCTTATACAGCATTAATAGCGTCTTTATTATCTCTTATGTATTCCTTCTATTTACTATTATACTTATATTATCAATATATCCTATAACTAGGCTATACCTTAGTCTATCTTCTTCCGTAGTAATATCCAGGAGGTTTATATTATAGAAAAGGTATAGTATTAATAATATTGGTAAGCCTTAAGGAATTCCTATTAGTGTAGGGAATCTTTCTAACGTTCCTTCCGGTAATTTAATGTATGTAGATCTTTCTATAAGGAAGCTTTGGATCTATTTAACTATTAGTATAGGTATTCTTCGTTTCTAGAGGCAGTAAATAAGCCTTTGGTGTGATACATTATTAAATACTCCGCTTACGTTAAGTATAAGTAGGCTTACTATGTCTTCTTCTTCTGTTTACTACGCGGCGTATATCTTCTCTAGGAGGAGATATACTGCGTGTTTATAACCAGCTGTTGCTCTTCTACCCGTGTAGGTGCGTAGTAGGAGGCCATAGGCGTCTACTATAAAGAGCATTCGTTTTGCGAGCACTTTGTCCATAACCTTACCTACTATATTTAGTAGGGCTATCGGTCTGTATATCTTTAGGTCCTTAAAGTCTCCTTTCTTTAGTTTTCTTAGTGCTACGGTAATTAACCTTTAAAAGTGTGCTGGACAGTATCCTATTATAAGGTAGTAGTTAAAAAGACGGGTTAGCGGTTCTTTTAGTTCCTATATAGCCTCGTAGAGCATATGGCTTGGGATTTTATTCTCCCCTAGTGCCTTATCCGGGCTAGTTATCCTAATTACCTCCTCTACTTTCTATATTTTAATTTCTGGGACTAACAAGGGGTTTATATACTAGTAGCTATATAGGTCTTTTAGATCTACTAGCGGTGGCGTTAGGAAAAAGAAGGCTTAAAGGGCTGCTGTTTTTTCTTCTACGGTGCGTTATAGAATGTCTACTGCGTCTCTAATATCTGGTGTAAACGTAATTCTTATAGTGTTCCGTTTTTAGGCCCAGGCGTATAGGGACTAGAGTCCCTTTATATCTTTGACCTCGCTTACTCTATTTCTGTGTTCTATTTTAGTTGCTTTCCTAATAGTCTTATTCTTTTCTCGCCTTGCTATTTGCAATATAATATAGTTATCTTTAGTTAGGTGTTTATTAAAGTGTCTATATATACGTTATTCCGCCTTAATTGCTTGTATATATTCCTCTATCTATCCTAGTTTAGATTGCGGGCTAAGTTTAGCTATTGGCGTAGAGAGTTCTACGGCTTTAGTAAGGGTGTTAATAATTTTAACAGTTACCGTGTCAATCTAATCTAGTAGTAGAACTAACGGTACCTCTGGGAGGTCTTAGAGTACATTATAAAAGATCTCCTTGTTTATCTTCTTAAAGAGACACCTGGTTAGCTCTTCTTCTTATTTTAGCCGGTATCCAAATACTATTTCTATTAGGAGGTGGTTAGAGCCTTTGTTAAGCTCCTTATTAACCCCTATTTAGATTAGGTAGTTTATTATATCTAAGGAGACGAAGCTTAGGTTAATCGTTAAGGGGTTAATACCTGCTCCTTTGGCTGGTCTTATAATAAGTCCTAACTTAAAGCCTAGTTTAAGCCCGTTGTTTTTTATTACTTTATTAAGATATTCTGCTGCTGCCCTACAGTTATACCTAGCTTTAGGTCCTCCCTATCTAGGGTAATAGAGATTAAAGTCTCCTATAACTATAGTACTGTGGTTTAGTCCGTTTATTTATCTTAGGGCGTTATTTAGCTTCGGGAGTATGCACCTTTTTAGGAGGCCGTCTAGTCAATTATACGGTGGGAGGGGGTTTGGGTTGTAGATATTAAATATTATAATTATATATTATTGTTCTTCCCTTTAATTTGTGATCGATACTGCTATAAGGTTATTACCGTAATCTATAATATAAAGGCATCTAATTGGAATGCTTTTATTAATAAAAAGACACACCCGTGTCTCTTAATAAGGTAGGTAATATAGGTAGAACCTGTTACTAATCGGATTGGTAGTTATAGGGAGGTCCCTTTTAGGTCTTTCGCTGCGCTATACCTCCTAGATAGTAATTACGTCGTACTACTACGTCCGTTTGTCTCGCAGGAGCTCCTGCATTCTTATATAGCTTTTCCCTATATTATATTATAGAACCTTAATAATGTAGATATCTAGGTTTTCCGTCATTAAGAACGGCCGGTTATATCTATCTATATTAGTGCGGGTATTTTCCCTTAACTTTATATAGGGTATTGCAAGTTCCCTCTAGGGTTAGGGCCTTTATTTTTGTCTTTGGTTTCGGTTTCGGTTTCTTTAACTATATTAATTTTAATTATCTCCCTTCTGTTCTTATTACGGCTTATTATAGCGTTATCTTTCTGCTTATTTTTCCTACTTTTTAGACTAGGCTTTGCTTTGGTGATATTACGGTTACTTCTTTCTATCCGTATTAGTGATGTGTCCCGTTATTCTATATTATTATCCATCTCTCTTTCCTGGCTAGGCTTCCCGTTTAGGCTGCCTATTAGACTTTATATAGCTCTTCTTTTATTGCTCCTGTTTGTTACTTCTGTCTTTACCCTATCCGTTTCATCTATAGCGTTTATATTGCTTTTAGTTGTCTGTTATAATAAGGGTGGGAAGCTTAATTGGCTTAAACTTCGGCTCCCTATCTCTAATAGCCCTGGTGATATATATACTGGGTTTTTAGGCCAGTATAGGTTTACGCGGAGTCTGGCTTTCGCCTCTTTTATATATGCTATCTCCTTCCTGTAAATAGAGCAGGCTGGCAACTAGGCGTTATACTTGCCTTAGCAGAGGCAACACTTAGCCTGTTTGGCCTTGCAGTCTTTTATATTATAATCTTAAGCGGTGTATCGTCCGTATATCTCTGTTTTATAATATTAGGTTCCTATATATCTGTACTAGTAGCATTTAAAACATCGCCTTATTTAGTAGGCGCGGTTAAATCTTTTAGTTCTCTTATAGGTGCTATCCCAGCAGAGGACCTCCGCGTAGATTGCGCTGTTCGCGCCTGGCGCAGTCCCAAATTCTAGTACCAGCGATATATCCCTCTAGTTTTCCTTTAGGGGCCTAAGCCACCTCTATTTAACAATCCTATAATTGCCGAGTATTCTACGGTTCTTTAGCTTAAACTTCTAAATTATAGCTTCCTTATCCATATTGGCGACGGACCGTATAGGTACGCCGTGTGCTACTACTCTAAATATTAGTTTTATTACCCGGGAGCTCCTTCCTAATATCTTTTCCTACTTGTCTCTATGTCTACGCAGGTTGTCTACTTACGCTGGCGTTTCGGCGTATATAAGTACGTCCCCTAACCTAAGGATCTTTAACGCGGTGATCCGTGCTTTATTTACTAGGGCGTTATCTAATTTAGATAGCGCGTTATTTAGCTTCTTTTAGATGACTTTATGTGGCTCTCTAAGGCTTTAAAGGGCCTTAGTATCTGCTTTTTCGCTAAATTTAATAACAACATATTTATGTTTAGGTGCGGCTAGTGTTAGGGCGACGCTTGCGGAGAGGCGTGACTATATAAATAGGGGTGGTAGTGTGGCTGTAGTAATATTTACTTAGCTATGGACTGCTGACTATAGGCTTCTGCTTTATGCGGTAGGGGGAGTAGCTATCTCCTGGTTGTATTTAATGTGTTTAACTATATTTTTAATAGCTTCTGTTTAGCATTTAAGACACGTAATAGTTTCTTCTAGTTTCTTCCCTAAGGGCTGTTTAAGGGCTATTCTAATAAACTTTAGTACTAAGCTAAGGAAGGGCTTATATATTCGATGCGGAAGATTCTTTTTATCTACTTTTTCGTACGGCGGAGCGCCGAATTTAAGGATTTTGGCGATTTCAACCGTGATGTTTTAACTATGCGCGTTATGGTTTAGGTTGACGCGTCCTACTTTAGGCCAGCGACCCTTCTTTTCGGCCATCCCTAGGTATTGTTCGATAGCTAAAGGGCTTACAAGAAGAATGCAGCTTGTTTTAGGGCACTAGGGGTTATAGTTATAGAGTTATTTCAAATTTTTAATTTTCACAGAGTTTAGTGTTTTCTATGCACCTACCTTATTTTAGTTAGAATAAAACGATTACATAATTACCGCGCCAATCCTCTAAGCCACGTAAAATGTAATTACAGCATTAATACTAGTAGGTTAAAGATATAAAGGGACTCTGGTCCCTATACGCCTGGGCCTAAAAACGGAACACTATAAGAACTACGTTTATACCAGATATTAGAGACGCAGCAAACATTCTATAACATACTGTAGAAGAAAAGACAGCAGCCCTTTAAGCCTCCTTTTTCCTAACGCCACCGCCAGCAGATTTAAAAGACCTATATAGCTACCAGTATATAAACCCCTTATTAGTCCCGGAAATTAAAATATAGGAAGTAGAGGAGGTAATTAGGACAACCAGCCCGGATAAGGCACTAGGGGAGGATAAAATCCCAAGCCGTATGCTCTACGAGGCTATACAGGAACTAAAAGAACCGCTAACCCGTCTTTTTAACTACTGCCTTATAACGGGATACTGTCCAGTACACTTTCGAAGGTCAATTACCGTAGTACTAAGAAAACTAAAGAAAGGAGACTTTAAGGACCCAAAGATGTATAGACCGATAGCCCTACTAAATATAGTAGGCAAGGTTATAGACAAAGTGCTTGTAAAACGAATGCTCTTTATAGTAGACGCCTACGGCCTCCTACTACGCACCTATATGGGTGGAAGAGCAGCAGCTAGTTGTAAATACGCAGTACATCTCCTCCTGGAGAAGATATACGCCGCGTAGTAAATAGAAGAAGAAGACGTAGTAAGCCTACTTATGCTTGACGTAAGCGGAGCATTTAATAATGTATTACACTAAAGGCTTATTTACTGCCTTTAGAAACGAAGAATACCTATACTAATGGTTAAATGGATCTAAAGCTTCCTTATAGGAAGATCCACATGCATTAAATTACCGGAAGGAATGTTAGAAAGATTCCCTATACTAATAGAAATTCCTTAAGGCTTACTAATATTACTAATACTATACCTTTTCTATAACGTAGACCTCCTGGATATTGCTACGGAAGAAGATGGACTAAGGTATAGCCTAGTTATAGGATATATTAACGATATAAGCATAATAATAAATGGAAGGAACATATAAGAGATAATAAAGACGCTATTAATACTGCATAAGAGGGTAGAGAAATAGGCATATAGACACGCCTTGGTATTCGCGCTATAGAAGTATAAGCTTATACACTTTATATAACCTAGGAAGAAGGCCTCGGAAGAGGAATATAAGCGTCCTTTAGTACTTACGCTAAAGGACAGAAGGACCTAAATAATATAACTAATAACGAAAGCTAGATACCTGGGGGTTATACTAGATAATAAGCTAGCGGGGAAAGCGCACCTAGATTACGTAATAGAAAGGTCTATAAGCCAGCTTATATACCTTTTAGGCATTATAGGATCTATATAGGGTATTATAACCGAATATATACGCCAACTTTATACGGCTATAGTTATGCCACGTATGCTTTACGCAGCATCCTACTAGTATATACTAGAAGGAGGATATAGCTTTATTAACAGAATAAAGAAGGTCTATTAAGTCCTATTACAAATCCAGTATAGAGCACTTTATCTTATAATAGGAGCTTTTAGAACCACGGCTAAGGCGGAACTGGAAGTAGAGATATATATCCCACTAATTAAAATAGCGCTATACTGGGCGGTTAAGTCGTCCCTAAATCGGATTAAGGGCTTACTACTATACTATAAGATTTAGCAAATGCGGAGATCCGCCCTATTAAAATTTAAGTGGTATAGCCCTCTTTAGAAGCTAGAAAATGCTATAGCGCTCTACCTTAAGGAAGGAACACCTCCTATGGAAGTAATCCGTCCGGAAATTATCTGTCTGTGGACTAAGCTATTAAAGATCTATATTACTAAAGGAACAGAAGTAGGCAAGCTAGGATATAACTAGATTATATAGAAAGCCAAAAACAACCTAGGATATATATTAGTATATATAGACAGCAGTGAGATTAATAGAGAGGTAGGAGCCTTAGTATATATCCTAGAACTAGGAGCTAAAGTAGCTAGCTATATAGGAATAAACTAAGTTAGCATAGTATATATAGGAGAGCTAAGAGGGCTCCAACTAGCCCTAGACCTAGCACTTAGGCACTTACTACTAATTAGGAGACTTATAATATTTATAGATAACCAAGCGGCAATTTAGGTAGTAGCAAAACTATAAAACTACTTAGGCTAGTACCTAGTCTATAGGGTATATAAGAGGTTATAAGCAGCACAGATAATAGGTATACAGGCAGCAATACACTGGGTCCTATTATATGTAGACATTAACGGGAATAAATAAGCGGATATACTGGCGAAAATAGCAATAGGGTAGAGAGAGGGAAAGGAAAAAATAGGACTAAAGGCCCCTACCTTTCTATTACTCCAAAGCCTATTATCTGTAGTAAAGAGAACGATAAAGGCAAGACTAGAAGCTTATTAGGTAAGTAAATAGGAGAAAGGAGAGTTTAGGAGAGAACTGTATAAACTGGCACTAAAGATCTTAAAATAGAGGCTAAGGGTGCACAGTGGCTTACTAAAAGCCCTCTCTGCCACCCTTACGCAGATCTAGACAGGTAAGGTAGCCCTTAAAAGCTACTTTTATAGAATTAAGCGTGCGCCTAACCTAAGGTATATGTGCGGGGACGAATAGATAGGGCGATACGTCTTAATCGAATGTCCCAATTTTAAAGAACTAAGGAAAGCAGTTTGGCTGTATAACAGCTAACCTTAGAGCTTTAAAGCAATCTTAAATAAAGTATAGTTAGTAAAGAAGGCAGTATAATATATGGTATAAATAGGCCTCCTAGGGCAGTTTTAGGAGGCTAGGAATAGACTTAAAGTAACTAACTAAGTCTCTTTTAGTGGTAGATGCGTTATACGCGATATTGGCGAAAGACGGACAGTATTATAGCAAGAA
>Ga0307515_10008063_pt1 | contig 20644 bp, 21 predicted proteins | sample 17_EM_MG_FD_194513 | JGI IMG/M metagenome (GOLD analysis project Ga0307515, IMG submission 194513) | Populus trichocarpa ectomycorrhiza microbial communities from riparian zone in the Pacific Northwest, United States - 17_EM | ecosystem: Host-associated > Plants > Roots > Unclassified | place...
CGTGGTCTGCTCGTCGTTGGCCATCGACAGGCCGGCCTGCAGGAATTGCTCGGCCTCGGCCTCCTTGCCCGGCTTGGCTTCGAGGCGAACGAACAGTGCGAACTTGATCATGGTGTGTCTCCTGGTGGGGTGAAGGTCGAGGATTCGACGGAGGTGACTCTAGGCAGCCAGCGGGTAACCCACCATTGCCGCAAATGACATCTTTGATATCGTTTACGCCATGAAGATCTGGGTACTCGCACTCGACGGGGTGTTCGACACGGGCCTGGCCACCGTGCTGGACGCACTCACCACCGCCAATGAGCTCGCTGCCGCGCAGCAGCTGGCCATCGCACCGTTCGACGTGCGCGTGGTCGGCTTGCGCAGGCAGGTCAGCACCGCCCAGGGCCTGCGCGTTCCGGTGCACGCGCTCGACCCGGACGAACGGCCCGACTGGGTGGTCGTGGTCGCCATTGGCACCAAGATGCCTGCGGCGTTGACGCAGGCGCTGCAGCGCCGCGACGTGCAGCAGGCCGCGCAGCAGCTGCGCACCTGGCATGAACAGGGCGCGCGGCTGGCCGCAGCGTGCATCGGTGGTTTCGTGCTGGCCGAATCGGGCTTGCTCGACGGCCATGAAGCCACCACGAGTTGGTGGCTGGCGCCGCTGTTTCGCGAACGCTACCCGGAGGTGAAACTGACCGAATCGCGGATGCTCGTGCACTCGGGCGACTTCGTCACCACTGGCGCGGCCATCGCCCACATCGACCTCGCGCTCTGGTTGGTGCGGCAGGTGAGCCCTGAGCTGGCCGCGATGACCGCGCGCTACTTGATCGTCGACGACCGCCCCTCACAGGCGCCCTATGTGATCCCCGACCACCTGGCACACTCCGACCCGCTGGTGTCGCGCTTCGAGCGCTGGGCGCGTGGCCGGCTCGCGCAAGGCTTCTCGCTCGACGATGCGGCAGAGGCACTGGCCACCAGCAAGCGCACGCTGCAGCGCCGGCTCGAGGCCGTGCTCGGCAAGACGCCTCTTTCGTACTTTCAGGACCTGCGCGTCGAGCGGGCGGTGCACCTGCTCAAGACCAGCCGCACGGACATCGAAAGCATCGCGGCACAGGTGGGTTATGCCGACGGCGTGACGCTGCGCTCACTGCTGCGCCGCCGGCTGGGGCGCGGCGTGCGCCAGATCCGCGGCGCCGCCTGAGCGGCACCGCGCAGGTAAACGCCGCTCAGCGGATGCGGCTCAGCGCGTCGTCGAGCTGCTGCACGGTGCGCTCCACGTTCTGCAGCTTGTCCAACCCGAAGAGGCCGATGCGCCAGCTGCGGAAGTCCGCGCCCTCGTCGCACTGCAGCGGCACGCCGGCAGCAGTCTGCAAGCCCAGGCCAGCGAACTTCTTCGACGACTGGATCTCCGGGTCGTCGGTGTAGCTGACCACCACGCCCGGCGCTTCGAAGCCCGGTGCCGCCACGCTTTTGAAGCCCTTGCGGGCAAGCAGCGCACGCACCTGCGTGCCCAGCGCCTGCTGCGCGCTGCGCGCGCTGTCGAAGCCGAGGCGCTTGGTTTCCAGCATCACGTCGCGCACACGCGTGAGCGCATCCGTCGGCATGGTGGTGTGGTACGCATGGGCGCCGTTTTCATACGTCTCCATGATCTGCAGCCACTTCTTCAGGTCGCAGGCGAAGCTGGTGCTCGTGGTCTTGTCGATGCGCTCGCGGGCGCGCTCGCTCAGCATCACGAAGGCGCTGCCAGGCGAACCGCTCCAGCCTTTTTGCGGCGCGCTGATCAGCACGTCGACACCGTTGGCCTGCATGTCGACCCACATCGCGCCCGAGGCAATGCAGTCGAGCACGAACAGGCCACCAACGGCGTGCACGGCCTCGCTGATGGCGCGCAGGTAGGCGTCGGGCAGCATGATTCCGGAGGCCGTTTCGACGTGCGCTGCGAACACCACGCCCGCCTCTTCGCGGCGGATAGCGGCTACCACCTCTTCGATGGGCGCGGGCGCAAATGCGGCCTGCGGGCCCGAGGCGATCGGACGGGCCTTCAGCACCGTGGCGCTCGACGGGATCGAGCCCATGTCGAAGATCTGCGTCCAGCGGTAGCTGAACCAGCCGTTGCGAACCACAACCACCTTCTGCCCTGTGGCGAACTGGCGCGCCACCGCTTCCATGCCGAAGGTGCCGCTGCCGGGCACCACGATCGCCGACTTGGCCTTGTAAGCCTCTTTCAGCGTGGACGAGATGTCGCGCATCACCCCCTGGAACTTCTGCGACATGTGGTTCAGTGCGCGGTCGGTGTAGACCACCGAGAACTCGAGCAGGCCTTCAGGGTCGACGTGGGGAAGCAGTCCGGGCATGGTGGGTCTCCGAGGGTTCTTTTGAGTAGGACGAAGCCAGCTTAGCACCGGGCGTAATGCATCGCCTCGGGGAGGTGTTCGTGGGGAGATACCCGGGGCGGCGCCCGGGCCCGAGCAGCCACAATGGCAACCCTTTGCCGGCTTCTCCACAGATGCATCGATGGCTGAACAAGACGTGAACCTCAGCGCCCTCGCCTTGCCGAGACGCGCCCGTGCCCGCGCCTGGCTGCGCGACTTCCTGCCGGCCCGCATGGCCGTCGACGCTCGCGAACGCTGGCGCGTGGTGGCAGGTGCCGCACTCGGCCTCTTTTTCACCGCCCTGCTGAGCCACTGGCTGACGCAGAACGTCGCCGGCGTTCCCTGGCTCATCGCACCGCTGGGCGCGAGCGCGGTGCTCGTGTTCGGCGTGCCGGCCAGCCCGATGGCGCAGCCCTGGGCCGTGGCCGGCGGCAACACCGTGTCGGCGATGGTGGGCATCGTCTGCGTGCAGGCCTTCGGCGTGGAACCGTGGGTGGCGGCCTCGGCGGTGGGGATGGCCATCGGCGCGATGTTCCTGCTGCGCTGCCTGCATCCGCCGGGCGGCGCCAGCGCCTTGCTGGTGGTGCTGACCGGTGTGCACGATCTGCAGTTCGCGCTCGCGCCGGTGCTGCTCGGCTCGGCCTTGCTGGTCACCGCCGGCATTGCCTACAACAACCTGACCCAGCGCCGCTACCCTCATGGCCAGCTCCTGCCCGCACCCGCTGCCGGCAAGGTCCAGGCGCCGGGATTCGCCGAGGCTGATCTCGATGCGGTGCTCGCCCGCTACAACCAGGTGCTCGACCTGAGCCGCGACGACCTGCAGAACCTGCTGGCGCAAACCGAGATCGAGGCCTACCGCCGCCGGCTGGGCGAGGTGCGCTGCGCTGACATCATGTCGCGCGACGTGGCCACCGTCTCCTACGGCACCTCGTTGCAAGACGCCTGGGCCCTGCTGCGCGAGCGCCGCATCAAGGCCTTGCCGGTGGTCGACCGCGTGTCGCGCGTGGTGGGCATCGTCACGCTGTCCGACTTCTTGCGCAGCGCCGACCTCGACTGGCATCAAGGCTGGGCGCAGCGCCTGCGCGCTTTCGTGAGCCCCTCGAACACCACGCATTCCGACAAGCCCGAAGCCGTGGGCCAGATCATGGTGAGGCAGGTGCGCGTGGCCAGCGCCGACCGGCCGATCAGCGAGCTCGTGCCGCTGTTTGCCGACACCGGCCACCACCACATCCCGATCATCGATGCCGACAAGCGGCTGGTCGGCATCATCACGCAGTCCGACCTCGTCGCCGCGCTGACCCGCACCGGCTGACGGCGGCCGTCACGCCTCTCAGGCGGGGGTTGCTGCCGCCGCCTTCTTTTTCACGGCGCCTGCCATGCAGGCATCCACGAGCGCGCGCACGTGCCGCTGCGTGGGCGGTACCGGCCCGAACAGCAGGCGGTAGATGATCGGCGCCACCACGACGTCCATCACCGCGTCGACTTCGGGCACCGCCTGCTTGCGCGCAATGCCGCGGTCCACGATGACGGCGATCTGGCTTGCGGTGAACTCTGCACAGCGGCACGGCGCCGGCACGTCGCCGCTGCTGCGGCCCGACAGCACGTCGCGCATCATCGCCAGGCCGATCTCCGACGACATCTCGTCCAGGTACTGCTCGGCCCACGCCCGCAGATCGCCCTTCACGGTGCCGGTGTCGGCGGGCTCGCCTTCCGGGCGCATGCGTTCCATGGCCACGTCGGCCAGCAGGTCGGCCAGGTCACCCCAGCGTCGGTAAATGGTCGATGGCGTCACGCCGGCGCGCGCCGCGATGAGCGGCACCGTCAGTTCCGCGCGGCCATGCGCTTCCATCAATTCATGTGTGGCCTGGTGAACGGCTGCCTGCACCCGCGCACTGCGGCCACCGGGGCGGAGGTTGGGTCTGGAACTCATGCAGACAATGTTAACGCAAAGGATTTGCTTTAGTGCCAGAATGAATAAACGCAAAGACTTTGCTTTTGTCGTACCGAAGGGATTCACAATGCCGCCGCTCGCCAACGACCACCTGCCCGCCCGCGCCCTCGGCGCCAAGCGCATGAACGCCGCGCAGGCGCTGTGGCTGCACGGCATCGTTCTCGTGAGCTTTCTCGCGGCATCGAGCGCGCCTTCGCCGCTGTATGCGATCTACCGAGAGGCCTGGGGCTTCTCCGCCCTCACGCTCACGCTGGTGTTCAGCAGCTATGCCTTCGCATTGCTCGCCGCGTTGCTCGTGCTGGGCGGGCTGTCGGACCACCGCGGCCGGCGCGAGGTGGTGCTGCTGTCCATCGGCCTCGAATTCGCGTCCATCGTGCTCTTCTGGCGCGCCGACTCGGTGGCCTGGCTGTTGGCCGCGCGCGTGCTGCAGGGCCTGGCAACCGGCATCGCCACCAGCACCGTCAGCGCCGCCATGCTCGACCTGAACCGCGAGCGCGGCTCGCTCATCAACGGCATCGCGCCGATGATCGGCATGGCCCTCGGCGCGCTGGGCACGAGCGCGCTGGTGCAGTTCGCACCGGCACCGACGAAGCTGGTGTTCGAGTTGCTGCTGCTCGCCTTTGCCTTGCAAGCGGTGGCGGCGTTCTACCTGCCCGAGACGGTCGAGCGACGCCCCGGCGTGTGGCAGTCGTTGAAGCCCAAGCTCTCGATTCCCCTGCAGGCCCGTTCGACGCTGTGGCAGCTGCTGCCCGTCAACACCGCGCTGTGGGCGCTCGGCGGCTTCTACCTGTCGCTCGGGCCCACGCTCGCGAAGCTCATCACCGGCAACGATGCGCCGGTCGTCGGAGGTGCGTTGATCGCGGTCCTCGTGCTCAGCGCCGCCGTCTCGATCTACGCGGTGAGAGCGCGCTCGCCGCGCGCCACACTGGCCGCGGGTGCTGCCTTCTTCGCTGTCGGGCTTGTCATCACGCTGGCCGGCATGCACTGGCATGTGACGCCGTTGTTCTTCGCCGGCACGGCGCTCGCGGGCGTGGGCTTCGGCGCTTCGTTCAACGGCGCCATGCGCAGCCTGGTGCCGCTGGCCACAGCACTCGAGCGGGCCGGGCTGATGGCCAGCTTCTTCGTGCTCAGCTACCTGGCGTTCAGCCTGCCGGCCATCGCGGCCGGCTTGTGCGTCGGCATCTTCGGCCTGAAACCCACCGCGATGGGCTATGGCTCGCTGCTGGTCGGGATGGCCCTCGCTGCACTGCTGGCGATGAAGCCATGGCGCAGCGACCAAGTCAGGTCAACGGCAGCATGACGACACGGCGGTACGCCGAGCGCGCCGCCAGCGAATCGAACCAGCGCTGAAGATTCGGCAACGCCGGCCGCTCGATCGGCAGCGCCATCCAGCGCCACGCTGCGCAGCCCACCGCGATGTCGCCCATCGTGAACGTGTCACCGCCGACGAACTCGGTCGCAGCGAGCTGCGCGTCGAGAACCCGCAAGACCTCGACGGTCTCCAGACGATCCGCCTCGATCGCCGCTGCATTGCGCTGTGCCTCGGGCGTGCGCATGAAGGCGCGGAACAGCGGCACCATCGTCGGCCACAGCGTCGAGTTGGCCCAGTCCATCCACCGGTCGGCCAGCGCGCGTTCTCTCACGTCCGTGGGCCACAGCGTCCCCGCGGCGTGCTTCGCCGCCAGGTAGCGCAGGATCGCGTTCGACTCCCACAGCACGAAGCCCTCATCGTCGATGGTCGGCACCAGGCCGTTGGGGTTGAGCCGGCGGAACTCCGGCGTGTTCACCACTCCGAAGTGCCGGCCCGCGTCGATGCGCTGGTACGCGAGGCCAAGCTCCTCGCAGCACCACATGATCTTTTGCACGTTGACGGAATCGGCATTGCCCCAGAGCAGCAACATGGGAGACCCTAACTGAGTGAATCGCGCGACACACGGCTACCCACGCGTTGCACTCTTAAAAATCAGGGATGGGATTGCTACCGCTGATCAGCGTGAGCTCGCCCCGTGTCGCTTCGTAGATCGCCTGTTCTTGAATCTTCTTGATGGGCAGAAACTCACCGTGTTCGTCCAGTTGGCGCAGTCGACCTTCGTACGACACCAGCAAGCGGTTTCCCCGGAATTTCCACTGACTTTGAATATCCAGGCACTCGTTGTTTTGTACCTCGGTGTCTTCTTCAGGGTCTTCCTCGGCGTCTTCCTCCACGGGGGCAGGATTGTCCAAAGCACTGCAGGCGCCATAGGCGCCATCGTTGTTCACCGACAGGGCAATGCCCGAATTCAGCAAGGTGGCTCGATCGCGCTGAAGGCCAACGACCACAAGCCATCTGCCGCAATAGCCTTGCGAGCAGCTTCCCCATTGGGCGGTGACGGCAAAGTGCCCCTCTCCCAGTTTTGTGACGCCCGTCTGGCCGATATTGCCGCCCGCGCCACTGGTTGCCACGGAATGCTGTCGGTTCGCTATCCGCCACCCGGCGGCACTGTGTTCAAAGAAGTAGGCACCGATCGTGCCGGAAGACGCAGGGTGGTCGTATGGACGATTGTTCTCGTCAACCGGCAGAACCTGGGTCACCAGCGCAGCATGTGTGTCGTCCAGTTTCACAACATACAGAGGGGAGACTTCCGCCTGAGTCACTGCTTTGGCCACCGCTTCGCCGGGAGCATCTGTTGTGATCGACCAGTCCGTGCTTTGGATTTTTTCGCTTCCGGTCGGCGCCCAACCGGGGAAAGCCAGAACCATCAAGGCATTTCGGTCCAGGGTTTCGGAATATCGAACTTGTGATTTAGGGCAACCGGCAAGCAACAGGCTTGTCGCGATCAACACGCAACGAACGGCGAACTTGTTGAATAAATTCATCTGATTCTTACGAGATCGAGGGGCGGCATGCCGATGAACACCACACATCATGTCCGGCGTGGCCCAGGTGCAGGCATTCCGACCAGCTCAGTGCGAACGGTCGGAGACTGTCGCACGTTATGGAAACCTCAATACGCGGCCTACGCCACCGGGCCTGATGGCTGGGCCATCGCGCCCGCGCCGGCCTCCCGGCCGTGCGCGGGTGCATGAACGTCAGGCCGCCTTCGGCGCGAAGCCCAGCAGGGCCTTCGTTTCGAGGAATTCGCCGAATGCCTTGTCGCCCCACTCGCGGCCGTTGCCCGATTGCTTGAAGCCGCCGAACGGCGCCATCAAATCCACGGCCGCGCTGTTGATGTTGACCTGCCCGGCGCGCAAGCGCGAGGCCACCTTGCGCGTGGCTTCGGGATCGGTGCCCGAGACGTACGCCGCCAGGCCATACGGCGTGTCGTTGCCGATGGCGATGGCTTCGTCGACCGTGTCGTAGCCGAGGATGGTGAGCACCGGGCCGAAGATCTCTTCGCGCGCCACCATCATCTGGTTGTTCACGTTCGCAAGAATCGTCGGCTTTACGTAGTAGCCGGTTTCCAGACCCGCAGGCTTGCCGGGGCCGCCTGCGACCACGGTGGCGCCTTCTTCGATGCCTTTGTGGATCAGCGTCTGGATCTTGTCCCACTGCTGGGCCGAGACCACCGGGCCGAGGCTGGCACCACTGGCCGGCGCGCCCACGGTCGTCGCTTCGGCCGCGGCCTTGGCGATGGCGATGGCCTCGGCCATGCGCGAGTTGGGGACCAGCATGCGCGTCGGGGCGTTGCACGACTGACCCGAGTTGCCCATCACGCCGCGCACGCCGGCCGTCACGGCCTTCTTCAGGTCGGCGTCTTCGAGAATGATGTTGGGCGACTTGCCGCCCAGCTCCTGGTGCACGCGCTTCACGGTGGGCGCCGCATTGCGCGCCACCTCGACACCGGCACGCGTGGAGCCGGTGAACGACACCATGTCGACCTCGGGGTGGCTGGAGAGCGCGGCACCCACGGTCGGCCCGTCGCCATTGACGAGGTTGAACACGCCCGCCGGCACGCCGGCCGTGTGCAGGATCTCGGCCCACACCTGCGCCGAGAACGGTGCGATCTCCGAGGGCTTCAACACCATGGTGCAGCCCACCGCGAGCGCAGGCGCCACCTTGCAGGCGATCTGGTTCATCGGCCAGTTCCATGGCGTGATGAAGGCGCACACGCCGATGGGCTCATGCACGATGCGCGTGGTGCCGCGGTCTTCGGTGAACGAATAGCTCTTCAGCACCGAAAGCGCCGTCTGCAGGTGGCCGATGCCCATGGCTGCCTGCGCGTCGTTCGAGAGCTTGGCCGGTGCGCCCATCTCTTCGGTGATGGCGGCGGCCACGTCGGCATAGCGCTTCTTGTACTCGTCGATGATGCGTTCGAGCAGCGCCACGCGCTCGGCCACGCTGGTCTGCGAGAAGCTCGCGAAGGCCGCACGGGCCGCCTTCACGGCCACGTCGACGTCCTTGGCCGAACCCATCGAGATGCGGCCGGCCACGCCTTCGGTGGCGGGGTTGATCACATCGAGCGCCTTGGGCGTCGCCGGGTCGACCCAGGCGCCGTTGATGTAGAACTTGAGGTAGTCACGCATGGTGTCTTGCTCCGTTGAAAACAGGTTGGAGAAGGGGCAGAGCGAAGTATTGGCGAGGCGTGCTCGTCACAGTAGCGCGCTAACCCTGCCGGCTGATGGGTCTATCCGGTGGCCCGCCCTGGCCGGCCTTCCACAGGGTTGCACGAACGCGCCGCACGCGCTGTCGGCGAGGCGACACCCACTGGGGCCCTCGGCCGCCTATTGCGGCTGCGGCTCAAACGTGAGCGGGGCGACTTCGAGCAATGGCAGGCGCGTCAGGGTCGACGGTGACAACAGGATCTTGGTTTGGCGAACGCCCGCTCCCATCACGACATACGGCCGCGCCGCCACCGCCGCATCCACCAGGACGCGCATGCCCGAAGGCAAGCCGGGCGCGGTGATGCCGCCGAACTCCATGCCGGTGATCTCCGTCGCGACCTCGCGCTTCGCCAAGGTCAGGCGTTTGGCGCCGAGCTTTTCCTTCACCGCGCCATTGATGTCGAGCCGGCGCGAGCCGAGCGTGACGGCCGCCGCGAAATGCTCGCCTTGGTCGCGGGTGTATTTCAGGATCAGCGTGTTCGCACAGTCCTCGAGCCCGAACCCGTAGCGGGCGCTGAACGCCGCGGTGTCCGAGTACTCGTCGAGGCACGAGAACACCAACACCTCTTCGCCATGCAAGGCCGATGCGACGGCGGCTGGCATGTGCGCGTGCCATCGCTCGACCGGGATGCGGTCGAATCGGAACTGCTTTGCGAATTCGTGAATGGAGATGGGTGTCGTCATGCTGCTTCAACGGGTAGCGGGAAGTCGGGTCGGGGGAAGCCGTCGTTTCCCGCTGGACTGATCGCCGGCATGCTAGTAGCTTTCAAGCCCGGTTGCATTCCAGCTTCCAGCATGACCGCACCACACCATCATCTCGATGCCGAGCCGTTCGCACCAGGTCCCCGGCCGCCCTTGGCGGTCGAAGCCGCGTGCGACTTGCTCGCTGCTGCCCATGCCCGCGCAGTGATCCTCGTCGAAGGGTGGAGCGATCAGGCCGCTCTTGAATCATTGGCCGTGAGACGAGGCATGGACCTGGTTGCCGAGGGGATCGGCATCCTGCCGATGGGTGGCATCACCAACATCGGCAAGTTCGCAGACGCGCTGGGTCCAAGGGGATTGAACCTCCGCCTGGCGGGTCTCTGCGATGCGGCCGAGGCACCGTACGCCACGCGCAGCCTGCACCGCATGGGGCTTGCCAACGCGCTCACCCGCGAAGCAACCGAAGCGCTCGGCTTCTTCGTGTGCGAAGCCGATCTGGAGGACGAGCTGATTCGGGCCTTGGGCACCGCAGCCGTCGAGCGCGTGCTCGAAAACGAAGGCGAGCTGGCGTCCTTCCGCAGGTTTCAGGACCAGCCCGCGCAACGCGGGCGCAGTGCACACGCGCATCTGCGGCGCTTCATGGGCACGCGCGCACGGCGCAAAATCCGCTACGGCTCCTTGCTGGTGGAGGCACTGCCTCTCGACCATGTGCCTCGGGCACTCGATCGGGTGCTCGCCTATCACCGCACGTGACGCGTCACCCCGCCGCTACAGCAGCCCGATCGTCAGTGCCTTCAGCGTCGCCGCGGCGCGCGTCGTGCATTCGAGCTTGCGGAAGATGTTCTCCAGGTGTGCACGCACCGTGCTCGGGCTGATGCCGAGCGTGCGTGCCGCCTCCTTGTTGCTCTCGCCATGGCTGATGCGGCGCAGCACCTCGATCTCACGGCCAGACAGAGGGCCAGCCGGGTCGACTGAGGCCGGCTTGTGCGTCGCTGGCGGCCCGCCGGTGAGCGCGGCCACCACCTTCGCGTCGAAGCGGCCGCGGTGCACCTCGTCACGCAAGCGCTGGGCGGCCTCTTCTTCGCTCAGGCCCGCGCGGCCCGGTCGGTCGGTTTGCCACATCACCCATTGCGTGGCGGCGGCAAGCACGCGGCCCTCGATGCCGATCGCGTCACCTGAAGCGCCGCGAAAGAACCCCGAGCCGTCGAGGCGCTCGTCGGCATACGAGGCGATGTCGGCCTCCTCGCCCAGGCTGCCGATGCGGCGTGCAGCGCGGGCCGTCCAGTACGGCACCAGGCGCAGGCGCTCCATCGCCGCCTCACTGGGCGGGCCCGGTTGGCTCCAGATCGCATTCGGCACCGCAGCGCGGCCCATGCCGTGGATCAGTGCCGCACGGTGGATGCGCAGCTGCTGCGCTTCGGGCAACGCGAGCTGCGCCGCGCAGGCACGCGCCGCCTCGGCGACACGGCGCGAGTAGCCAGTGAGCCAGGGCAGCTTCAGGTCGATCACGTCGGCGATCAACTCCAGCGACGTGCTCGGTGCCGGCAGCGTTTGCGCGGGCGGCGCATCGATGCAGCCCGGCTCCTGCTCCAGCGTGTGCAGCCAGTCGGCGGCGTTCTCGCGCAGCGTCGACAGCCACTCCACGGGATAGTGCCGGCCGGCGCGCGTAGCCAGGCCGGTCAGCGCGCGGTCGAGGTCATAGAGGCGGCTGTGGATCTCCAGGTCGCTCGCGATCTGCACCAGCTGCACCTCGGTCGGCACTTCGTTGCCGGCGAGCGCGTTCGGCTGGCCGCTGCCATCCAGCATCTCGAAAATTCGGCGCAGCGCGCGCTCGATCGGCAGGGGTAGGCCCAGCGTGCGAGCGACGTCACCCGACACCTCGCAGTGGATCTGCGCCGCCGGCTTGATCGACCCGACCAGATGCGCCGGCAGACCCACCGCCAGCATCGCCTGCCGGCCACCCACGTCGTCGCCCATCAGGTCGGCGAACTCCGGTGCGTTGGCGGTGCAGCCGGACCAGCGCAGCAGCGAGACGTAAAGCGCATGCGTCTGTACCTGCGCATCGAGGCCGAGCGCCGTCGCGAGCTGCGCCGCCAGCCAGCCGGTGCGGGCCGAATGGTCGATGGGCTGGCCCATGCTCAGGTCGCCGACGAAGGCGAGCGCCTTCACAGCGTCGAAGACCTGAACGTGTGAGTCTGAAGAGTGAGAGTCGGAGGCGGGCATCGCTTGCATCAAATGGAAAACGGGGCGCGCCGCATCAAGCGGCGCGCCCCGGATCATGCCGTGCTTACTTGACGCCTTGCACCGCGTCCAGGATCACCGCTGCCACCTTGGCCGGCTGCGACTGCTGCGGCACGTGGCTGCTGTTGACGGTGCTCAGCTTGGCGTTAATGGCCTTGGCCATGGCACGCTGCTGCTCGGGCACGATCATGTGGTCGGCTTCGGCCAGCAGGTACCACGACGGCTTCTGCTTCCACGCAGCCACGGAGACCTTCTGGCCGAAGGCTGCACCGAAGATCGGGCCTTGCGTCGCGGTCATCACCGCGGTGGTCGCGGCCGGCAGGTCCTGCGCAAAGTGCTTGCTCATGCCTTCTTGCGAGAGGTACAGCCAGCCGGCTGCATCGGGCGCCAGATGCGCCAGGCCCGGGGCGGCCGGGAAGCCCTTGCCCAGATCGCCGACAGCCTGGCCGACATCGGGCGCAAAGGCCGCGACGTAAACCAGCGCCGACACCTTCGGGTTGTCACCGGCCTCGGTGATCACGGCACCGCCCCATGAGTGGCCGACCAGCACCACCTTGCCCGGCTGCGCGTCGATCACGCGCTTGGCAGCGGCCGCATCATCGGCCAGCGAGCTGAGCGGGTTCTGCACCGCGACCACGTGCAGGCCCTTGGCCTGCAGCAGCGGGATCACCTTGGCCCAGTCGGAGCCGTCGGCAAAGGCACCGTGCACGATCACGACGCTGGGTTTGGTGTCGTCGCCAGGGGCAGCGGCGGCAGAGCCGGCGACGATGGAAGCGGCGAGGCCGAGGGTGGTGAGCTTGAGGAAGTTCATGGTGTCGAGACAGGTTGGTTGGCGAAGACCACACTGTCTCTTTCGGCGGCGTTCGGCGCCATCGGACGAATGTCCGATCGGCAGCCGATCACCTCCCGCGCGCTGCACCTGCGCTCAGAACTCCTGCCGCGTCGGCCGGAACACGATCTCGTTGATGTCGACCTCGCCGGGCTGCTCGATGGCAAAGGCCACGGTGCGCGCAAAGACCTCGGCCGGCAGAGCGAGCTCGTAGACCTTGCGTGCGCCTTCGGCCACGTCGGCCTCGGTGATGCTGTCGATCAGCTCCGTGTCGACCGCGCCGGGCGAGATCACCGTGGTGCGGATGTTGTACGGCTTGACCTCCTGACGCAGCCCCTCGGACAACGCGCGCACCGCATGCTTGGTGGCGGCGTAGACCGCGTTGCCCGGCCGCACCTTGTGGCCCGCCACCGACGAGACGTTGATGATGTGGCCGCTGCGCTGGCGCTGCATGTGCGGCAGCACCGCGGCAATGCCGTACAGCACGCCCTTCAGGTTGACGTCGATCGTGCGGTCCCAGTCGTCGACCTTCAGCCGCTCGATCGGCGAATTGGGCATCAGGCCCGCGTTGTTGAGGATCACGTCGACGCGGCCGTAGGCTTCCACGGCTGCGTCCACGAGGCGCTTCACGTCGTCTTGCCGGGTCACGTCGGTAGCGAGCGCCAGCGCCTTGCCGCCGGTGCTGGTCAACTGGGTGGCGAGCGCCTGCAAGCGGTCCAGCCGCCGGGCTCCCAATACGACGATGGCGCCCTCGGCGGCCAGAAGGCGGGCCGTGGCCTCGCCCAGGCCGCTGCTGGCGCCGGTGATCACGACAACTTTTCCTGCGGTGTTCTTCATGTTCATCCTCATGGGCTAATTGGTTTTCCCGATGGCCGCATGGCCGCCGGCCTCGAACCGGCTGGCCGATCTACCAACGCAGCGGCATGGGTTCGGGTCAACGAAACGGGCAATCCGTGGGCCATCATGATCGGCTTTTATGAATTGGCCCACGGCCAGCCCATGAATTGACCGCGCCAAAGCGCCGATGCAAACCCGGCACTAAACTCGTCGCCGTCTCGCCCCCACAGCTCTCCCCACATCACGCATGACACCCGATGGCCCAGCCGACAGGCTGCCGCATGAGAAGCGTTTGCCCGCCGGCAAGCCTGCACGAGGGCTGAGCGGGCTCGCGTTCTTCGCCCTCTGCGCCCTCAGCACCGCTTTCACCCTTCCCGCTTCGGCGGCCGAGACCTTCGGCTACGCGGCGTGGCAGAACGATTTGTTCATCGGCCAGGACGGCGGCGGCTACAGCAACGGGCTCTACCTGTCGCGGCTGCGCGTGGCGTCTGCCGGTGAAGACACCATGGAGCCGCCCTCGCTGATGCGCCCGCTGGTCGAAGGCCTGGGCCTGCCGCGGCCCACGCTCACCGCCTTGTCGATCGGGCAGATCATGGTCACGCCACGCGACATCACCAGAGACCCGCCCGACTCCAGCGACGCGCCGTACATCGGCGCGCTGCTCGTGCGCTCGACCTACGTGACCGTGCACGGCCCCTCCGTCCACATGCTGGCGCTGAACCTCGGCGTCATCGGGCCGGCTTCGGGCGCGAAGCAAGTACAGCGCTTCAGCCACAAGGTGACGGGCTCGCGGGAGCCCCGCGGCTGGGACACCCAGGTCTCGAACCGCGGGCTGTTCGGCGTCGAAGGCGCCAGCGGCTGGCGGGCCGCCTGGCACAACAACAGCGGCGGCCCCGGCGCCGATGCCATCGCAATAGGCCAGGGCGTGCTCGGCAACCTGCAGTCTTCCGTCGGCACCACGCTGATGCTGCGTTACGGGCGCGGCCTGGACCGCAGCTACCCCACCACGCCGCGCATCCTGTCGCAGCGCGGCGACCCGATGCTGGTCGAAGAGGGCTGGTTCACCTTTGCCGCGTTCTCCTACGACCGCATCGCGCTGCACGCAGGCTTCGACGACGACGACCCGCAGCGCGCCCGGCTGCGCAAGAACAGCCTGCGCAGCACCGCTGGCCTGGCGTATGGGTGGAAGAATTCCTCGCTGACCATTTCAGTGGCGCGCGACAGCGCACTGGTCGAGGCCGGGCAGCCGCATTCGTATGCGTCGCTGAGCTACACGTGGCAGTTGCGCTGACTGCGGCACGGCAAGCGAGCTGACGCTTCGCCGCGCGGCGGCCAGCTCGACTCAGCGCCCGTCAGCCTTCGCCATGTCAACGATCCACTGCGTGAACACCTCGACAACGCCCTTCCCATCGGCGGCGTTGCGCGTGCACAGGTAGTACCCGCGGCCGGTCGACGCGCTCAGCTCGAATGGCTGCACGAGTTCACCCGACGCCAACTCGCGCTCGACCAAACAAGGCTGAAGCACGGCCACGCCCATGCCGGCGCTGGCAGCCACGATGAGGTTGTTGCCGAGATCAAAGCCACTGCCGAGCTTGAGCCTGGCAGTGTTCACGTTGGCAGCGGCCATCCACAGCTGCCAGTTGTCGGGATAGTTGGTGTGGTGGAGCAGCGTCTCTTTCAGCAGGCTGCTTGGCGTCTTGAGGCGCGCGGCGATGCCGGGTGTGCACACAGGCGTGATCTCGCGCCCGAGCAGGTACTTCGCTGAGATGCCGCGCGGCCAGCGCCGGCCCGGCCGCTTGATGTCGATCCAGATGTCGACGTCGTCGCGCTGAAAGTCTTCGTTGTGATGAAACTGGCGCAGCTCGACGTTGACGTCGGGGTGCGCCGCCTTGAAGGCTTTCAGCCGCGGCATGAGCCAGCGCGTGCCGAGCGTCGGCACGATGCTCATGCGCAGCGTGTGGCGCTGCGCACTCGTCTGGCCGAAGTCTGCGAATGCGCGCTCGAGTTCAACGAGGCTCGGCTCGATGCGTGCCCGCAGTGCCTGGGCCTGCGCATTGGGCACCACACCTTGCGCGCTGCGTTCAAACAAAGGGGCGCCAACCCGCCGCTCCAAGCGCAACACCGCTCGGCTCACTGCCGCCTGCGTCACGCAGAGTTGCTCGGCCGCCTGACGCATGGTGCCCGCCTTGCAGACACCGAGAAACGCATGCAGTTCGACGAGTGAAGCGGCTCGGAATTTCATGGCGATGACATTATGGCGACACCCCGGACGATTTAGTCGATTCCCCAGGCGCAGTGCGGCCCGTACGCTGAAGCCTTCTTGTTCCTGCCCTGTGCGCCTGCCTTGGAATCACACCTCCACATTGCGACCGTCTTGCCACAGACGGCGCCCATCGCGCTCGTATGCGACTCGCCGCACAGCGGCTCCACGTATCCCGACGACTTCGGCTATTCCGTGGCGCTCAGCGACCTGCGCAAGTGCGAAGACACGCTGGTCGACGCGCTCTGGGCCGACGCGCCCAAGGTCGGCGGCACGCTGATCCACGCGCACTTTCCGCGCAGCTACATCGACACCAACCGCGCCTGCACCGACATTGAGGTCGCGATGCTGTCCGACCCATGGCCGGGCGAGGTGCAGGCGTCCGAGCGCTGCCTCACGCTGGGCAACGGGCTGGTGTTCAGCAAGACGACCACGCTCGCCGACATCTACGACCGCAAGCTGGCTACTAGCGAGATTCAGCGCCGCATCGATTCGTGCTGGAAGCCTTACCGCAGTGCGTTGAGCGAAGCGCTGCGCAACACGAGAGCCGCCTTCGGCAGGGCCTGGCACCTGAACCTGCACTCGATGCCGAGCAATGCCTATGAGCGACTCGGCCGCGTGTCCGACACGCCGCTGGCCGACGTGGTGCTCGGTGACCTGCACGGCCGCAGCTGCTCGCCTGCCTTCACACGCTGCGTGACCGATGCGTTCCAGGCGCTGGGCTATCGGGTGTCGATCAACGATCCCTATGCCGGGCAAGACCTGATCCGTGAGCACGGCCAGCCCGGCACCGGCTGCGAGAGCCTGCAGATCGAGATCAACCGCAAGCTGTACCTCGATGAAGAAACCCGCGAACCCAACGCACGCTATTCACAGACACGCCGTGATGTGAGCCATGTGTTGCGCGTGATCGCCGCCTTCATCCAAGCCGAAGTCGCCAACCCAACCCATCGCCACACCACCGAGAAAACACCATGAAGCACACCATCAACCGTCGACACATGTTGGGCGCCACTGCAGGCATTCTGAGTGGCGCGGCGCTGCCCAGCTGGGCGCAGGCACCACGCTATCCCAGCCGCCCGATCACACTCGTGGTGCCGTTTGCGGCCGGTGGGTCGGTCGACGTCTCGGGCCGCGCCATTGCAGACCGGCTGGGCAAAGCACTCGGCCAAACCATCATCGTCGACAACCGCGGCGGCGCAGGCGGTGCCATCGGCAGCACGTATGTGGCGAAGGCGGCACCCGATGGCCACACGCTCATCGTCACCTCGCAGTCCACGCACGTCGTGAACCCCGCAGTGACGCCCAACCTGGGCTACAACGCCGAAACCGACTTTGCGCCGATCACGCTGATCGATCGGCTCGCCAACGTGGTGCTGGTGAACGCCGACCTGCCGGTGAAGACCTTCGACGAGTTCGTCGCCTTCGTTCGAGCCAACCCCGGCAAGTGGAACTACGCGAGTTCAGGCAACGGCTCGGTGGCCCACCTGAGCATGGAGATCCTCAAAGCCAAACTCGGGCTCGCCATCACGCACGTGCCGTACAAGGGCGCGGGCGTCGCGCTCGGTGACCTGCTCTCTGGCCAGGTGCAGATGACGTGGAACAACCTCACGTCGAATCTCAACATGATCACCAACGGCAAGCTGCGCGCACTCGCTGTGGCGGCACCGCAGCGCGTTGCACAGTTGCCGTCGGTGCCAACGTTCGATGAGTTGAAGCTCCCCGACCTGAACCTCACCTCATGGACCGGCCTGGCCGCTCCCGCACGCACGCCAGACGCCATCGTGGCGCGGCTGTACGAAGCCATGCGCACCGTGCTCGGCGACCCTGCCACGAAGCTCGCATGGGAAGCGCGTGGCGCGATGCTGCCCGAGGCCCTCACGCCCACTCAATACAAGCAAGAAATCTCCCACCGGATTCAGTTCTACAGAAACATCGTCAAGACACAGAAGATTGTGTTGGAGTGATCTGGTTGAGGCGGCATCTTCACCGCCTCGGCCACTCGATCACATCGCGCTGCACCTGAGCATCCACGACGGCGGTCGCTTTTCAGATCACCCTGCATGAGACGTGGCGCGTGAGAAGCCCTCATGTACGATGGGCGACCTGTCGTTGCGTCGTGAGACGTGGGGCATCTGGGCGGTTCCGGGGCACTCGACCCTTGCGCTTCTCGTCGTCCACCCCACCAGCGAGAATTTATGAAGACGCAAAACACGACCGTGAACGACATGGTCCAGGCCGACTCCGACCGCTTTCTTGCGGAATGGCTTGCCGAAGCCAAGCTGGACAACCACAAGTCGAAGACCGGCGACGCACGTGGCGTCTCCGAAGCCAAAGAGCTGATGAAGGCCTTTTCGGAAGGCATCCAGGCCGATGGCGAACCCTCGAGCTTCGACGGCCGCGAGTGGGCCGACCTTCGCAGCGTTCTGGGCGCGCTGTCATCGTCCCGGGCCGCGCAGGGTGTCTCGAGCGAAGAGACGAGCCGCTTCGTGCTGGCGATGAAGAAGCCGCTCTTCTCGCGTCTGCAGACGCGGCACGCCACCGACGCGGCCGCGCTGATGGACACCATCTTGTGGGTCTCGAGCCTGGTCGACAAGATGGCCCAGTTCACCGTGGGCACCTACCAGCGCACACGAGAAGAAATCATCAACCGCCAGCAGCACGAGCTGCTCGAGCTCTCCACGCCGGTGATCAAGCTGTGGGACGGTGTTCTGGCGGTGCCGATGATCGGCACGCTCGACAGCAACCGCACCCAGCTCGTGATGGAAGCGCTGCTGCAACGCATCGTCGAGACCGGTTCCGAGCTGGCCATCATCGACATCACCGGGGTCCCCACGGTCGATACGCTGGTGGCGCAGCATCTGCTGAAGACCGTCGCGGCGATTCGGCTGATGGGTGCCGAATGCATCATCAGCGGCATCCGCCCGCAGATCGCCCAGACCATCGTTCACCTCGGCATCGACCTGCAAGGCGTCACGACGAAGGCGACGCTCGCCGATGCACTGGCGCTGGCCCTGAAGACGTCCGGCTACACCGTCAGCCGGACCAAGGCCTGAGGAACAGCGATGGAACGCATTCCCATCCTCAAGATGGGCAAGTGCCTGCTGGTGACGGTCCAGATGGACCTGCTGGACCGCACGGCCCTTGCCCTGCAAGACGACCTCTCGAACAAGATCCAGAGCACCGGCGCCACGGGCGTGCTGATCGACATCTCGGCCCTGGAAGTGGTCGACTCCTTCGTCGGCCGCATGCTCACCACGATCTCGGGCATCGCGAGGGTGCTCGACGCCGTCACGGTGGTGGTCGGCATGCAACCGGCCGTGGCCATCACGCTGGTCGAGCTCGGCTTGTCGCTGGACGGTGTCAAGACTGCCTTGAACGTCGAGCGCGGCATGAAGGTGATCACCGCGTCGACGATGGAGCACGGTGTTGACTCCGGCACTTGAAGGCTCGATGCCGCTGCGCAACGAGCAGGACGTCGTCATGAGCCGCCAGACGGTTCGAAAGCTCACGCAAGAGCTGCGCTTCTCCATCGTCGACCAGACCAAAATGATCACCGCCGCGAGCGAACTGTCTCGCAACACGGTGGTCTACGGCGGCGGCGGCGAGATGCGATGGGAGCTGCTCACCAACGGCATCAAGCACGGCCTGCGGCTGCATTTCGAGGACAAGGGCCCGGGCATCCCGGACCTGGACCTTGCCCTCACCGACGGCTGGACCTCCGGCCACGGCCTCGGCGTGGGCCTGTCGGGCAGCAAGCGGCTGGTCAACGAGTTCGAGATCCGCACGGCCGTGGGTGAAGGCACGTGCGTCAGCATCACGCGGTGGAAATGACCGGCACGCCCGCTCACATTGCCTATGAGGTTCGCGAAACCTCGCAAGTGGGCGAGGTGCGGCGGGCCGCTGTGCGTGTGGCCGAAGACCTGGACTTCGACGAGGTGGCGACCGGCCGGGTGGCCATCGTCGCCACCGAGTTGGGCAACAACCTCGTGCTGCACGCTACCGGTGGGCGCATCCTCGTCGCGCCGGTGGAAATGGCCGATGGCGTCATGGCCGTCGAGCTGCTGTCGCTCGACCTCGGGCCGGGCATCCCCGACGTCGCGCAGTGCATGACGGACGGCCACTCCACCGCCGGCACGCCCGGCACCGGCCTGGGTGCAGTGAGGCGTCTGGCGCATGAGTTCGATATCTTTTCGGCGGTCGCTGCCGGCACGGTGGTGCTGGCGCGCATCGTGGCGGTCCCTGCGCGCCGCGAACTACCTTCGGAGGTGGATGCAGCCAGACGGCAGCGCGTGTTCGAGATCGGCGCCATCACGCTGTCGGCGCCGGGCGAGATGGTCTGCGGCGATTCGTGGGCCATCGCGCGCCACGGTTCATCAGCGGCCTTGCTCGTGGCCGACGGCCTGGGCCACGGCCCCCTTGCCAGAGAGGCCTCGCAGGCCGCCGTAGCGACCCTTCTCGATGCCGGCGATACGTTGCCCAGCCAGATGATCGAACGTGTGCATGTCGCCCTGCGTGGCACCCGCGGTGCGGCGGTCGCCATGGCCCGCGTCGACGCACTGTCCGACACCTTCACCTACTCGGGCGCGGGCAACATTGCCGGGCGGGTGGTGTCGGGCGCAACGGACAAGTCGCTGATGTCCCAGCACGGCACGGCAGGTGTGCAGATTCGCCGCCTCGTCGACGTTTCTTACGACTGGCCTCCGCATGGCCTGCTCGTGATGCATTCGGATGGGGTGCAGACGCGCTGGCGCCTCGACGACGTGCCGAGCCTCATGCAACACCATCCGACGGTCGTGGCCGGCTGGCTGCTGCGCGACCAGGTTCGCGGGCGCGACGACGTGACCGTCGCCGTCCTCAAACGGCGACAAGCCTGATGGCTCACGACC
>Ga0307515_10008064_pt1 | contig 20643 bp, 11 predicted proteins | sample 17_EM_MG_FD_194513 | JGI IMG/M metagenome (GOLD analysis project Ga0307515, IMG submission 194513) | Populus trichocarpa ectomycorrhiza microbial communities from riparian zone in the Pacific Northwest, United States - 17_EM | ecosystem: Host-associated > Plants > Roots > Unclassified | place...
GAGCTAGAATGACCCTCCAGAGTGGCGCGCAACTCTCCTGTCGATGGATCCCAAAGCCTGACTGTGCGGTCAGCAGATGCAGAGGCAAGGACCTGTCCATCGGGCGAAAATGCCACCGCATTGACCCAGGAAGAATGACCCTCCAGAGTGGCGCGCAACTCTCCTGTCGATGGATCCCAAAGCCTGACTGTGCCGTCACCAGATGCAGAGGCAAGGACCTGTCCATCGGGCGAAAATGCCACCGCAATGACCGAGCCAGAATGACCCTCAAGCGACTGCAACGAAGGATTCCACTCCTGCTGAACTATAGGTGTACGTTTTAACCAATAAGGAGCCTGGTTCCAAAATTGTTTCCGAATTATGCTTCCCCTCGGACTGAACACAAGGGCAGAGTAATAAATCTGAAGTGGTGCAGTTTCAATTACTGATCTGTAGTTCAGAATGAAGCGCTTTGCATCATAAACCATGGAGAGTAAATGATTGTTTGCATCGGATTTGGGCTGCGATGGATTAGTGTATAGCTCAAACATAATACTGTAGCGTTACTCACCGGAAGAATAGACTCTAAAGCTTTCACTGCAAGCACGCCATCAGACATCTTCCCTAGCAGGCTGAGAGCTTCAAGCCAATGCAAAAAGTGATTACGGAGGAACTCATGAACCTGCCCATTGTTGCAGAGTTCAATGCTACTCCGTTGTAGATGCTTGACCCAATAACAACAGGCATATTGAACAACGAGAGGGAGGCAATAGTTTATCCGGTCCCTGTCCACCTCGCTTGCGAGTGCTCCAGGTAGTTGAAGGTTGCAGATGTCCTTCTGTAGATGCTTCGACATGAGCTTGAGACAGTTCTCGAGGAGATCGCTGTGTGCCTTTTGCTCGTTGATACAGAACTGAGAATCTACGCAACGCTTCTGGTCGAGGAGAAAGTCGCGAAATGAAGGGTGAAGTAACCGGATTGCAGATAAATTATTATTCGGGATGTCAAGGACAGAATGCAGGCGACGCAGTCTTGAGCGTACATTCTCTAAAGGTATGCCAATTAACGTTGCGAGATCGGTAACTGGTAGGGCTTCGAACAAGATGACTATAGATGCAACAATTCTTCTGAGCTCCTCGCGTAGCTTCTCTACCTGTGAGTATTGTCTAGATCGATCTGTACCCTTGATCGAGTTTGCCAAAATCCCAGTATACACCTCATCAAGCTCTTGATAGTTATCGTTAAGAATAATACTGAGCCCCTCTTGTGGGCTCCATTCTGGATCTCGGATAAAGCGGCATGCAGTTGACGCGTAGATAAATAATTGGCTCGCCCGGTGGCAGAGAATCCGGATATTATTCTCACCAGGCCATTCGCAAGGCAAAGAACTCTCTTTCCGGATGATTTCCAGTTCGTACCTGAGAAAAGCAAGTATATCCTTGTCGACGATTTGCTCAGAGATATCGTGGAGAACAAAGTTTTGGTGTGTAGTTTGCAGGGAGGAACGGAAGCCAGCATGAATGTGCATTTCGGGTCTGCTGGTAATGAATACTCGCAGCTGGACGGTGCTGACACTTTTGGCCTGGGAAAGGAGATCGAGAATCAAGCGAACATCGTTAGCGTCCTCGCACTCATCCAAAGCATCAATAACCAAAAAGAACTGCTGTACTCCCAGCAATATCTCCTTCAGATTTTCCAACGGCTGAACAATGAGTTTATTCCACTGTTCGCGTAGAGCTTGTTGAGAAATGTTTGGATTCTCTGCTACGGCTCTGCAGACGAAAGGTTTTAGGCCAGGAATCACGTATGCTAGTTGGAAAGCAATGCTTGTAAACAACTTAGCGGCGTGACTGAGATCACCGTGACCCCTCGAAAAGAAGAAACTTGCTCCAAGCCGTTTCTCTTTGGCCAAATTGCGGGCAACTGTTCGAGATATAGTAGACTTGCCGGTTCCCGCCATACCACTTAGCCAATAAACACGTTTACCACTTGAATCTTCGCACCACTCGGCGATCTGCTTAAGAAGTTCGACTCGGGTTTCAGGTAGGCATTGACGATCATGCTCCCAGAGTCGGGAGTCGAAAGTGGCTCCATCGGCACATGGTAGTTTGGAGAGGTACCGGTCATCATCAGATACCTCCACATTCTGCTTTATAGACTTTAAAGCAAATCAATGTTGTGCTTTGACTAGGTTAAGGCATAGGATGCGTTACCTCTATATTGGCTTCCATCAGTTTCAAGCGCGCCATGCCAGACTCTAACTCATGTATAAGTTGTAGCATTTCTTGAAGATGCCGGGAGTTTCCTGTTCGGAACCCATTAGAACTGTATACACCATATAAAGGATGACGACTAAGATAAAAAATTCGTTGATTACCTTCAATTTTCTCCATTGAGGCCATATCTGCTAAGTCTTGGACTTTTTGCTGAGTCGTGCTGATGTTATTAAGGACTGGCTCTAGTGTGGCCGAAAACGGTTTCAAATAGTTGGTGAATTTGGCTATAGAATCCTTAATCTCAGCTCTGTGCAACTAGGAAGATGGCTCAATTTACCAGATCCTGAAGGACGGAAATATGCTGTTGCTTTGACAGAAAACACTAGCACGGCGGCGTAGAACTCAGGTAGAGCGGATTCGATTCCTTCTCTGAAAGCAACGGTCGTTTCATCGGAATCTAGCGCGATTTGCAAAGACTTCGCATACATAGTTGCGAAGAACTGGCAGTATGCCATTTTCGTGGTAATTGTATCTAGGGCTTCTTCAAGGCTCTTCAAGGCTTCGAAACGATTGAGTGCAACCTGCGAGATGTCATCAGACCCAACATATGCGCGTAGACAACAAGCTAGCAGAAATGGCACAGACCTGCAAAATAAATCGTAGAGCAGCCCATACAAGCGAGCTGATTCCATCTTATCTTAGCCAATCTCTTTTATTCCTTGGTAATGGACAAACAGACCTTATATCTGGGTGGTGTTGAATCCCAACGTCGACAATCGCTGCATACTTGTCGATGCACTTCAGAATCTTCTCGATTCGATCTTTCACAGCCACTTCTTTGCCATTTTTGTCCTTACATTTCCACTCTTTATCTTTCATCGCCTCTCTCGCATCCTCTGCCGCCTTGATCGGAGAATCCGCAGTGTCGCTGGAGTGCCGGGCAGCGTCGAGCTTTTCGCACTCCTTTTCTGACAACTTCTCTTTAGCAAGCTCGTACGCCTTTCTCCATTGGTCCCTGGCAGAATTAATCAGCGGGACAGCGGTTGCGAGTGAAGAGCTACGTACGCGACCAAATCGGCGGCATTGCAACGGCCACTTTCTGCAGAAATCCGTCTCTCCGATGGAGGCTGTGTAGTTGAAACTAAGCTTATTGATGCGCTCGGTGCAGCCGACGGGCAGTCGTCTCGATCTGGCTCTGGGGAAGGCGCTCGACTGGTTTCGTGCCTCAAACGGCTCGGAGATCGGCTCCGGGGGAGATGCTGACGGACGAGCGCCAGGAAGCGTTCTTTCATAGCGATCTTGCGGAGGGAATATCTCGATCCGTTAAGTGTGCGCAGTTAGATGAAAGCCAGCAAGCAAGGAAGGCTTCTCAGTGATCGCAACAACTGCGGGGAAAGTGTGCGGGGAATGTGTTGGCAATTTATCATGTGTTGCACAGAGGCCAGAGCCGCATGTAGGCTACGACCAGTGAGCGTCGCCCTACAGCCTCATTCGATTGGACGCATACACGCTTGATTGCATCAAAGTATTGAGGCGATAAGCGACTAACCGCGTGTCCCTCGGTCCCAAATACTAAAATCTGGGGGTTGGGCTCACTATACCATCGATTATAGCGATCCAACTGCTAAAAATAATCTGTCAACCTCTAAATGGACCTGAATTGCTGACTCAGGATTTATTGTTCTCATCATGTATCTACCAGTATTATTCGGACTCGTACTGCAAGAGGTAAAAACTTACTCGCAAATTTTTGTCCTCTTCCGAAAGCTTTGGTACTACTGCAGCCCCCTATTATCGTACTCAGCTTCAAAGTTCGCAGCTATCCGCCCTGAGTCGTAACCCTTTCGGGCCAATGGACTGAACCCCCACTCGGTGGACAATCAGAGACTTGCTGTTATTACCCCCCAAAATTCCGACGTTGATGGATTAGATTAGATAATGTGATCGCGCGGAGGAATATTAGACCGATCACATTGCCTTACAAGGATTTGGACTACGTACCCCGCCCTACCTCACACCCTGCCCCACTTTACCCATCACCCGGACGTGTGAAACCAATTAAACTTAAAGTTTATCATGAGAGCAACATCATGAAATGAACATAACACCATACGGTCTAATAACAGAATCGCAACACCAATCCTCAGCCATGACCGAAAATTGCCATTTCTTCTGTAGCATATTGGCCTGCGAGTGAGCAGCCTAAAAACAGCGCGATGGTAGTGAGCGCGAATATCAGAAAATTATAACGTGCGCCGAAATCCGAAACAGAAGGCGAAGTGAAAAAGAGAACAGTGTTAACAAGTGTATATAAGGCCAGTTGTTGTAATGGCGTGCGAGGTTCGCAGGCGTCACATGGCAACGTTTACTCGCTCGCTATTATCACAGTTAGAACTTCACAGCGTAATTTCCTTTTTGACACACCAGCATATTATCAAGCAACGTTACCCGTTAACAGGGATAGAAACAGTCCATCCGCCTGCTAGTCGTATTAGTCGCGACATTATCGCCTAACATAGGGCTGGACTTGGCTCGCAGTCCTTGTCCGTGAGGACCGCAACCCGCCAGGACATTCGCCTACCAAATAATTTAGCTTTGTGTAACACCAAATTCGCCCTTTGTCCAGTATGGAACGATCTACATACATTAATATGTGACCAGTCACCGTAGCTGCTGTATGAGCTGTTGTGGTTGCTACAGAGCTACGACAAGTAGGTCATATTCGATCACTCGATCACTCGATCACCTATGTTACATTTCTGGAGGCGGCAAACGGGACCCTCCGGAGTCCGGACTATCACCCTCACTGTCACCATAAGACATTTTATCGCGATTATGCGCCAAAGATTCCCATCTCTTCGGCGCTTTGTCTGGTGTATACAAAATACAAATTCAACATACCTTATGATGAAATCTTTTGGGCTCATAAATGCATAGCTGCTCAGAAACAAATGTATGTGGTTAGTAGCGTTTGAAACGTTGGCTTGTAATGAACTAACGATAAACAGCCCGAGGTATATAACAGTATAAGCAGGGACGATACGACAGGAAGGGCAAATTCAGGAATGTTGGTGGAAACATGTCAGTGGTCGGTAGAGTCCGGAATAAGACACACAACTTCCCACAATTTTCCATCACCTTCCAAGAGATGCTTGAATGACCGATACCGTTCGGTTGTAGCAGACATGATCATGGCACAAACGGTGGCCTTGAAGTGTAGCCTAAAAATATTGAGCTTGTTCGTAAAAGACAGACAAAAGCTCTTCTCCCCCATTCACGCTATCCCCTGCCAATTACTGGTAATCGTGTAGAACTAGTAGAAAATCAATGCCAATTGTTTTGTCGCTATACGGCATTGCCAGACAATGTTCTCAACGGTCCGGGGGTGGACTAGTCTAGACTAAAACAGTCTGGGTTTAGTCCAGTTCAGTGCGGGGTCATTCGGACTGGAATCGGATCAGTCTAACATTTTATCAGACCGGTTCAATTTCAGAATGTTGCCCTCGTTCCGTTGCCATGTCCCTCAGGTGCGTCACACGTTAATCCTTGCAGCCATTCAACCAGTTGTGTCTCAGTGACAGAGTTAGGGATTAAGATTATTCGTAACTTGCGCTGAGCGGAGTTGCCCAGGGGAGCATGCGTGGTCGTTGTGGGCAGCGGACTGACGGCTGTATCAGGGCCCGACGAAGGAGCGGTGCTCGTAGTCCTTCGGCGCTTCACCGTTAGGGGTTGCGGGTGTTGGGCTTTAGCCGTCTTTGTTGTGCTTCGGCGTTTCGATGATGTTACAGCTTGCAATTGTAGGTCGTTTTGGTCAGTATGTGGTTACGACATATTGCGATAGCTTGATTTGTTTCGGGTAAGTGGTAAGTGGTAAGGTGGATAGCAAGAGCGCGGCAAGCAAAGAAAAGTGAGATTAAAAGATTAAAGAGGGTACTGCCAATGCCGCTGAACTTACATCACATCCCTGCTTCCTGTTAATCGTGGTGGCTGCGAATCATATAAATATGTTATGTCGAAGGAATTAATTCTATTAGTAGATTCGTGGTGGACATCGCAACCGATTTTTTCTTTCTTACTTAGCGCGTGCGAGCAATGAGAACCTATTGGCTTTTTCGATTTGAACATAGGCGAGTGCTCTCATGAGCTAAAACTTCTCAGCTTGAGCGCGCGTTTGTGTCTTTACTGAAACGAGTGGGTACGGTTGAACGGCTAACGCCGAGCCGCATCAGCCTGTAATCAATAATTGCAGCAACAGAGAAAAAGTACACAACCCACAAAAGCCATTCAAGCACTTGTCCATGTAAATTAAATCACACAATTCATTTAAATTAATTTTACTGAGTATTCTAGCAGCGGGGGGTGTGGTTTAGTTCTATCATTCCTATTACCACAACATAGCAAAGAGCGAAAAGGGAATATTTGATGCAAAATCTTGTGCAATAACTTTGGCAACCCATTTTCATTTTAAATGACTACCCCACAATTCTTTTGACCCTGTGCTTTTGACTTTATCGTCTGTTATTGTTGTGGGTTTTTTTGTGGGCTGTGTAGAGTAGATAAAGGACAAGGTTGATGCGGTTCGGCATCAACCATCCCCCTGCGACGCAGCTGTAGCGGCGTAATCTCTCACACATAGCTGGCTATACCGATGAGAAGGGGAAGCGGGCACTGTTAACTCTGTAGATTGAATGCAGTATGATTTAAACAAAAGCTACTGTGACGGAGACGGAAATATTTGCCACTGGGTTTGGAGTATATGTAACAACATAGAGTGCGCGTTTGAACTATTCTTATATGTTGTTTACATTGGGAGATAATTTAATGATGGCGCGTGGGAACCTACAAGGGATCTATGCAAAAACCTCGAATCGCTCATTAAGGCGTGCAAACGGAACTGTCACCAGCTCCAAACATGTCTTGTGGGTGAGAAAGGATTTGGGCAACTATTGCCACGTTTAGTATCGATACGCCATATCTTTTCGGGTAGATGAGGATTGATAAGATAAGCGAGTGATACACAGTGCATCACACAAAAGCTTCCAATCTTCAATCCCAGCAAACTGGTCGAACTATAAGGTTGTACCTGTGCTCTAACACCTAATCCATTAGGTTGAAGATACATATCGCATCATAATAGTCCGCTCTTCGCAGTACCCAACAGATGGATCAGGGGCGGCGTGAATTAAGAACTGAGACAGATTACGTTGACGGTGATTCCCTTCATCTTGAACTTATTTCCCGAATACCAATCATCCTGCAATTACGCACATGTCGAGTCAGCCCGAGGAAATAGTAATATCAGGATGTAACGCAAAGATAGATTATTAATTACTAATGTAACACAAAGAAGGCTGCCAGGGAGTGACAAACTACTCGAACAGAAAACAACGCTCTTCATCTCAGAACCCCACGTACCAGAACCTGACACCAACAGCGCCATAATCTGGCCAAACCTACCACAGGTTGGGTTTGTGGACTTTGTTCTGCGATCCCGGCCCCCGACCTGACGGTCTCTCAGTAGTCTCCGATCCTGCGGATGACTCCCTGTGTCAGCAAGGCTCCAATCCAATTTAAACCCACTCCATTAACGCAAAGAACTCAATAAAGGGCTAAGTGCTGATACTCTAGTAACCCCCCAAATATCCTACGCTTCCTCGCTTGGTCGAGGCTGCTGGCGGCGAAGTTTGTTATAGTAACGGTAGCGTCCGAGTAATAGCTTCCTTAGTTGGCGAAGGCAGGAACGCTGGCCAAAAATACAGCCGTTGATCGAGAAAGGCTACTTTGCTGTCGCGACCTTGAACCCAGATTGTGCGAGAACCCGCTTTGACTTCATGAAAGATAGGCAGGGGGTAGCGCAAAACGACAGCCTGAATGGCCGCACCTGGTAGCATTACTCTGCTAGGGTTCCCGTTCGTATTGATACATAGAATGCCTAAGAATTTTAGAACTGAGTATTGGCTAATAGCCTGCCACTGCAAGGCACATTGTAACGACTTTTGCTTGTTCTCGAAAATTACTAACTGTCACCACAGCAAATAAGGTCAGCAGAATCAAGTACCGAATCCGGAGATGAAACTATAAATCATAGAGCAATTTTGTTGAAGTATAGCTTCGAAAAGACTTTCTTTTGAAAACGATGGTAATGCTAGTTGATAGTATTTTTCTGGTGTCGAATTAAAGCCGTTGAAAGTTGCAGCACTAATCTTTAGACATTCGTTAGGCCAATAGATGCTGGGAACTGAATCAAACTGAATTGAAAAGTTGCACATTTGTCGAGTTGTTGGCCCAATACCCGTATCGAAAATTGTGTTACCAAGACCAGGGGTTCCATTCCCACCCCTTTCGAAAAATTTTGATGCTCGTCTACCGTAACGGATGTAATCAGACCCAGAACCATCAATTCCACACGACCAACGAGGACTGTTCCCGCCATCATATGTTGAAAATCTGAAACTAACCGCCACGATGTCGAGCGCCGTTCCTTAAATAATTCCTCAGTCGTTCACATTTTGCCGTCCAAAGAAAATGCTGAACTTTGCAAGAAAAGGGGAGGCGGTTCCAGTAAACAAGCCAAGCAATGTCCACCCAGTAGAACACGTCCGCAACCTCAAATTCCATCTAGTTCGATCCTGAAGTATAAAACCCCTCAGCTCCAACTCTTCTCAAGCTCCTCTTCATTCAATTGAAAATTCTCAGCAGAATTTCTTCACCGTACACGCATACCCACCAACTAGCGTCACCGCATTACTGATTCCACCATAACGTACTAAGGTTTTGTCGTCTGCTCCGACCGTCCATCGACCCGCCGCGTTTTGCGTTTCCAAGACGCCTCACCCCCAAGTCGGCCTATCCTCGCTTCATTTTCATACCAACCAGCTGGCAGTTCGTCCGATCTTCATTGTTGCACTTCGAGGTATCCAACAACACTCCAATCCCATGGGCACCTAGCATATGTTGATGATATGTAGAGCTGAATTCTCTTTCTTCCTTGCCATCCAAGTGACAGCCCTCCCATTATCCTCCTCATCGGTTACGTTCCCGATTCGACGCCACTAGGGACGATACAGTGCCGAAGCACAACTAGCTTTAACCGTACCATAACGCCTCTACCGACCGCAGCAATCATGAGCCAGTACGTTGAACCACCTCTGCAATCAGGTGCGGTAAAGAAGTTGACATGTGATATGTAGCTCGGGACTCGGCACCAAGTCCACTACCGAGCCTCCCCTCGTTCCGCAGGCAACGACCTCCGTGGAAGGATGGAAGAAACTCACCTATGTTCCTGGCTGCGAAAGCGAGGGCAACAGCCGCCGCTCCATCAACTTAGACGTGGTACTTGAGAACGTCAAAAAGTTGTTGCCAGAAGCCCCTGCTTCTGATCCTGCTTCGACACCGACACCCCCTCATCTGGACCCATCCGTACGATCAGTACTTTGTGAGAATGGATCTTGATGATTTCGATGATTGGAGGGTAGGAAGAGGTACGTTAGCGCCTGAACTATCACCGCTGGGTGCTAACTGTGGGTAGATATGTTGAAACCCATTGCTGTTCTTATCGTAGCCACCTTTTATTGCATCTGCTTATCAGTTCGGTCAAGCTGGTGCTGCTATCGCTAAGTATACATGAGTGTTGCCACAGCGACTTCTATGAGATCCAGGATAATTTTTAATTGTATTAAGACTGCGATATTGTCTAATGATATGCGCATGCATGCGATTTCTTCTTTCGCGGGTTTATTCGATGTCTTGGGATTTTGGTTTCATATGGTTGTCGAGTTGTATGTCCCAAACTAGGCGGGAATAGTACCATATTCGACCTTAGACACTCTCTCATTTACTTGTTTAGCATTTGCTGTTGGCAAGGAAGACTTCCAGTTGTCGCACTGTTTCAACTCTCCTAATTTTGCTCTTATCAACCCTCTCTTGGCGTGACACTGCCTCTCTTTGCGTGACGCTGAAGTTTTGCTTGTCTCCAAAATTAGAAAGTTTGAGCCGCAACTTAGATTCAAACCCCTGACAAATCCAAATACAGCATTGAATTTCTTAACAGTGAACCGTCTTTAAAACAGATTAGGTTCTGTTGCAGTCGTTCCTATATAGAGCTATTAATGCCATTAGTACAGAATAAATTGGTTCTACGGGAGGTCCTCAAACCTCTCCTCATAGTACACGTACCTATCATTATGAAAATAAATTCACATCCGGCGGAGAAGCTCGAACCGAGGAGCGGGTGAGATCGGCGCCCCTGCCTAGGCACCCGGCGTATTCCGTCACTGTGCAGGATGCATCGATATTCACTACCAATGAGCATCGCCGTCGAGGCTAACGAGACAATAAGGCTATATCGTCGCTGCGAAGATTATGATTGGAACAAGCACCCCGCTCTGACCTTTTAAGTATTAGATCCACCTGGTCCTCGTTTGAACATTCACAAATCCATACCACGTCTCCCGACAAAAACGGAGCCACTGCGTTTGTCAATGATATCCGTTTGCATGTGAGGGACGTCCGAGGCTTCCGACGGAACGCCATGCGGGACGCCAAGTCTCTGCATGCATGACAACGAACGGCACCAAATACAACTAGAACATTCGATTTCGAGATATCGTGTGGATTGGGGCGGGACACAGCTAGGCCGAGTGACAAACGAGAACTCCCATCGCCACTTCATAATCGTGGGGACAAATGAGGTCTGATATATTTTGGCCGATTGATTAATCCCCAGTCGGCGATGCAGACATAGATTCGCCACGATGGCGATTTAGGGGTAGTCGGAGAAGACCGAGATCAAACCTTCGTAGAGCAAACGATTGTAATCTGCCGTATGTAGGTGATTGCAACTCTGCTGCGGAAAGCGCCGATGATGCTTGGGCTAATTGGTTTTCTTTGTTTGTTCGTCTTAGGTATCAGGAGCAAGGGAATAATATCTGCCGATGCGATGTCAGTCGGTAATGCTTGAATCGCTCGGTAACAGGGAGCATTAGGGATCCGTTGTAATCACCCACCGCAGGAGCTAAGTCGTTGAGTTATCCGGGACTATGGAGCGTGCGCTTTACCACCAAGCCAGCGGTGGTGACAGGCGCACTACCGGAAGGAACGATAGGTATGCCTCAGGTGGAATACGTCACAACTTTAAACTGAAATAGACCTGCCTTTAGTGGTATTGCAGAGGCATAGTGGCAGGGAGGCAGGATTCTGTCTATTTCTGAAACCAATCCGGAAACATGTTGGGCATCTCGGATACCAGCGCAGTGGTTCAGAATTCCCAAATCAAGGCAGTCATCGGGAACGTTCGGACAGCGATCTTGATGGCGTCGTGCTTCTCCTGCACCAGGTAGATCTATATTGCCACAATTATCAGCCATACCACCTCGCTCGAAATGTAGGGCACTAGTACTCTATTCCACCTTGACAGCACCCGGTGGCGTCCGCTGGCGCTGACCAAACGTGCTGAACATGCAGCCGGAATGCTATTGGACCTGTCCAATGGCCGCCGGCACTATTGAGTCAGCTGCCAGATGCGATGACTCTGTCGTATCTTGCGAGTAATAGTTGCGAGAAGGGAATCGACTAAGAGTTGCGATGAACGGAAGAGCACGATACTGCAACTATCGACGCAGATATGGCGCAGCCGTTGTGTCTTTTAACCTCTGGGAACTGTGAATATAACGCTGTTACTATAATTTCACGTGCATACGGAGTGCACATTAGGAAGTTAGGGGCATCAGCGACATACCACACAGTCATCGACGTCAACTCGCTTAACTTATTTTCTGGAATCCCCTATCGGCAATAGCCCGTCTACAAATGCCTAAATAGTCCTGCTGGTGCTGGCGGTATTTAGAACTGGTGTTAACTGTTGACCAAAGTGGGTTATTCTTCCAAATTATCGCGCCGGGTTCCCATTCTTGGGTCGTATTAAACTGCTCCTCAAATGTAGTCGGCTTTTGGATGGCGAATCCTTTATAATCCTGTCTAGAGCGTCTCGGTGCCAGCGATATGGGTATGTGTTCGCAGTGGTCTCCATAACGGTGAGGCATTAGGAGATGCAGATTGCGGTGCTTCGCTGGATAAAAGTAGTGGGTGGTCGCGGTGCTGCAGTCTTTCAAGGGGAAACGTGTAGCAGTTAGGATATCTCGGGGAAGAACTGACGATCATGTCATTTGAGGTGGCTCGAACTCGTCTGGTGGTTTCCCGTCGGTGGGGATTCAAAAGCTCGTACGGTTAACTGCTGGTAGGATAGAATTTTTGACGGGAACCGCGCCCGTGGTGATAGAAGGGGAATGAACAAAGGCATGGTGGTGTGAGAAGACTGACGGTATTTTTTGAAATCCTCCTCCTCGCCTGCTGGAACGACAATGACTCTGAAGCTGAGGCATTATAGTAGTGGCTGGTATGGATAGGTGCTTGGTGAGGTAGAGCTAGAGGTGAGTAACATCTAAGTAGGAGGAATAGTTCAGTAGGAGCCGAAAGGTGGAGGATGGTTAGCTAATAGCTCGTAGTGCTCCCAGTCTTCGACTAGTAACACAGACCCATTCCAATCACCCCCTGGTGTAGCAACAAAATTGGCGGCAAGGCTTGCACTCATTCCATTGCCCAGCACTGAAGTCAGGCCCATACCTTGGTATTGGGTATCTTCGTCTTGGCAACTGATTGAATACTCGCACCGAGCACAATTTGGTTCCAAAATGAGTTCTCAATGCGAATCGGGGGCGGGAGGTAGGGTTGGAGCTACTCGTATTAGAACCCGGTTTCTGACTCTTGCCCAGTAGGTCAAATTATCTTTACTATTTACTGCGGTTGAAAACTCGCATTGCAGTTGAATTACAATGGGTTTATCTCACTGATATAGTGATATGATGCATCGTTTACCTCAAGGCACGGGCCTAACCAACATCGTCTCTCCCAGAAACAACTGGTTCCTCATGACTTCAAATCAACGCTCAGCTGGCTTCAGCATGTCCAACCGAGAACCTCCTAATATAGAAGTGTCTCAGCACTAGTAGGTCAACTATGCTATAGCACGTAATCTAAGGGCTTTCGAAGTGGTGCAAGAAAGCTAATTCAGCACCATGCATCGACTGAACAAACAACAAAAGACGGGATGGGACGGGAGAACTATCAAGTTTAAAACATCTCGTGTAGAGAGTTGGGAATTGTGACACAAGGTTGGCTTGTTATGTATGTATCACAAGCTACTCAGCTCCTCTCTGACCCACGTTCATAACATGTTAAGCATACTCCCATAAACTCTCAAATCAATGGCAGCTGCAGTGTCAGTGTTACTACCAAGTGTCCAACTCTATCATTATCGGTACGCAAAATGTCGACTGAATAGCAACCAGATATGCACTGACTGAAACACCCCGTCCGATCCCTGACCTATCAAGGTATTTGCTAATCGAACCAATGACCGTTTTGATGTGTCGTCGTCGATTATGACTCATTCAACCATTGCGTCGTCAGAATGTAGTATCCACTGATTGGGAGTGCGCTGATATGAAGGCCATTAGGCCAATTTCCTTTGTCGAAGCCATAACCGCGCCTAGATTGGTTTATCAAATACCAACCAGCTATATTGGGTATTGGTTGTAAACTCAGGAAAACTCTAAGCGTTGAGAACAGGGAGTGCAGCGTTCCAACTTCTACACCAATGCGCAGTTTCGCAGGGAAATGTTGGTGGTGCAACATTTCCCCGAGCATTCGCCGGTGGGTGTGCGCAAACGCACACATCAGTGTTCAGGGGTATGTGGTAGCAGATGAGATGTCTACGGTGCATAAAGCGGTGAAAATTGTCGTGGCTTGCGGTGTGGCTGTTTGTGGTGTGGCTGTTGACGAATCCAGGGACCCGAGGGATCATCATGACGCAACGTTCCAATTCTTATTCTCTTCCTTTCAGGTATCCTTTCCTTTCGGGTATATTGTGAATCAAAGAGCAACATCGGAAGTCCAATCAAAGTCTTTGCCACACGAACATCTTTTACTTAGGTATGAATTAAAGGATACTGAGCGTGCAGGGGATTGGGATGCCTGCAGACGTAAATATAGTTATGCAAGAAATAACCTATGCAACGCAAGTAACGGCATAGTATAATACTACTGCTTCGTGGAAGCCGATTCCATGCTTTGTTGCTTGTACTTTTATAGCCCAGTTATAAGAATTAAAATGTATACGACTTTTGAACATCATCCAGGCCGCGCCTCCACAGGGTCCCCTCCCAACTCATGAAACATGTTCCCTCCCAACTCATGACGCCAACTCGAACCCTGCCAATTATCAGCCGGCGGCTGCTGCTGGCCACCCTGTTGCTTCCGTAGCTCGGCCAACACAATCTTCTTCGCGTATGTTTTAAGTGAAAAACCGCCCCAGCTACCGTCAACCCGCTCCAATCAACGAGCCTACAACAGCTCCAGCTACCAACCCAGCACTGGCTTTCTGATCGCCAGGGATACAGCAGTAGATTCGCTTAGTCGCAGGGTTGAACATGCACCCGCCCCAGGTGGCGCCATTAGAATCGCTATCTATCCGGGTCAATTGCGCGGATGGAGCGTGATAGGTAACGACGCACAGTTCTGTGAATCCCCGTTAATCCGACAGAAATCGTCGCGTTCAGGTCGCACCCAGAATGGGATTTGCTGTGCCAGGGCGATGGAAAGCAATATGGCGGTGGCAAAGAGAGCGTACATCTTGTGGAGGGATGGTAGAAGAATTGAACGACGAGGTTCTATGTACTAGGGTGTTCCTCAAATGGGGCTCTACACGAATGCCAACAGAAAACCTCCTGTGTCTTGGTACAACTTAGTCTTGGAGCCCATTCTACCACCGAGCGTTGCTCATGACTTGATGCGCCAAAAAAAGGGCTTGGCTACGTGTGTCCATTTCGCTGCAGCCTCTAAACTTAGGCTACCGTATTAGCTCTTTATACTACACCCTGGGTAGTGGAGCTGGTACCAGCTTAGTGATTAAGCGCATGAAAGACAGTTTTCTGCCCGTACCTACGAGCGATCACTAGGTCGTCATCACAACCACCCTTCCCCCTCTTCTCTTCAAGCCATCAACAACCTCACGAGTTTCAGCTTTAAACCTCTCGCAATGGACGGCGGACGAGCCACTTACCACGGTCCTGTCGTTCTCCGTGTCACCAGCCCGCGTGTGAGGGTCTTTCAGCAACAACCGATTTCCTAAGCCCCCGTTTCGCCAACTTCCGCGACTATCACATACCGTTCATTTACGAACGCATCGCGCAACATCGCCAGGACACACTCCCCTATTTCGGCGAGACCTTATCCGTCGGTGGCGACGATAACAAGCGACCAAACTGTTAGTCCAATGGTTACCGTCAAATACACCAGTGTGGGATGATTAGAATGACACAAGCGTCAGCTGGCGAACAGTTCGAAATAGTGCAAATCTCGCGACCTGTCTAACCCATCAACTCCCGACTGACTCGCATACAGCTACCAGACGTAACTGACTTGTGGCTTTCCACCTCCCTCGAATTAATCTGCGACGACAACGATGTTCAGCTTGCGAGTGGAGGGTGCGACGGCTGAACATGCCTGAACCCTTAGCTATGCGTGAAACTAGGGTTCGATTACCGTCAGAACAAAGAGAACGCCCTACGGGAGAGAAAGATGGGAGGAAAGCTAAGTGATGTTGCCGAAAAGGGTTTGCTGAGGGTGCCTCTACTGTGCTGGTGTCTTTAGGGGAAGCTAGTACGGGGGTATGTTACATCAGCTCATTCGCTACAAGTTTGCAACACAGTGGTCACAATACCATCTCCATGATTGAGGACGCGGAGCTGTCGATATTTGCTAGTTCTGGAACCTGAGCGTTTGTGGTTGGCGAGCTTTTTCGGATGGTATTATGGGACGTGTCATATAGCATTGTTCAGCCTGAGTAGATACCTAAAGTTTGTCTTTTATACTTTCATTGAGGTACGGTGGTGTCCTTTACCATATACTGTGCAAGGAACATCCATGAGTGAAGTGATTCTAGATGTTGTAACCATAAAGTGAAAAGCACAGTGCGTGGAGCGGTAGTTTGACATTTAGGTTGGTGCAGAGATTCCACACTCCAATTATAGTTAATAGCTCGAGACGTTGCCTATCAAGCCTAAATTTGTCAAATATACAGTAGCCTAGACGATGGTTAACTTCAGTACGGATTAGTTCGGCGAAAGCTTCGATATTGTGAATCGAGGCTAGTACGAGTGGCCGCCAAGTTCTTGGGTAGCGTGCGGCTTGTTTGTGCGGCTCTGTTATTCGGACCCAGTGCTTGTCTTTGCCACCATCTCAACACTTCCATACACCTCTACCGCAACACCGTTGCTTCTGCGCCCGCCCAGTTCTCCTTTCGGTACACCACGGGCGACCTACCTTACGATTATTTACGTGTCGATTTACGATCGCAGCTTTGACGAACCTTCCGAGAGCTTCAGCTCTCCCGCCTACGATTCACGGTCGCAACCGACTCTGCTTCAGCCGCACTCACACTCGATACAACCTCTCGAACCTAACACTACTTCAGGCGCGTCCAACACCGTTCTCGGAATCTACGACGGCACGGTGTTACCGACATGCCGAATTATCCCATGCAACCACGCTGGAAGCGGAAGTCTTCGCACTGCAGAGGATGGTGCTCTCGCTTAGGCTTCCGACGACATGAGGATCGTGCTCTCGCTTAGGCTTCTCCGCCCTGTCGACGTGTTCTATTCCACCTCGGCATTCCTATCCCTCCCTGTTACTGACGCTTCTCGACCCAGATGCAACCACCGATCACCCTATCTGCCCTTCCATCGACGAATACACCTTTGCCCCCTTCCAACGGTGCTCTACCGGCTCTTCCGCGCCAAAACCTCTGCCTCAACAGCGAATCCCTATTGCCACAAGCCGCTTCCGCACGCGACGTTACTTACCGCATCACTGGCTGCGGGGGTGTACACAACCGCGCACTTAATCCCGTTATGCAGCTCCGTTAGTTCTTCGCCAACACCATGCGGCAATAAACCGCCGCGTTGGATCCCTTCCGATCCCAAATACCTCATCGACGACCCGCGGAACGAGTCCATGCGTCTTCAAATGTGCCCCGGCTACGGATGTGTGTGTAAGGAGGAAACATTGCAGTTCTTCTCAGTTCCTGTCGCAGATTCGCATGGGTCTGCTTGCTTGGTGCTTATTCCATACCATCGGCGACTTTGTAGTTACTACGGGGCGCGTATTTGACTAGCAACGGGGTATCGCAAGAACGGGGCTAATAACGCGGAAGAATCGCAGGGGCGCTATCGTGGCGAACTGCGGCTCAGACAACCGGGAATTAGAATGCGGGCAAGCAGCGGAGAACTGGGGGGCGCGGTTCTGGACCAGCCAGGCAGCGCATAGGTCGACGGCGCTTTATCGGAGGGATGCGTATACACCGGTTCGTGAATCGATTACGAATAATGGTGATTCTGTATACTTCGATGGTAGTCGCGATAGCCAGAATAATGGTATATGCCACCACGCCGAGCCCCCAGCACCGCCAGCAGATATGATAGCATCCGTGAACGAGAATTGAGATGGTGGCAAAGAGAAACTAGATAGAATTTTGGTAGCGGCCTGGGTTTGTTTTGTATCTCTTTTTATGTACGATAACCCTCTGGGAAAGTCTTTACGCAGCATAATCCTTTCACTAATGTTGCGTACCCATCAATTAAACCAACAGCCAAATTATGGACATTTCGATATTGAACTCTTCTTATCTCTTCACCGCTTAGGTGCCAGGAGCATATGGTGATCTATAGTGACGCTTGTGAGAAAAAAATGAGTAGTCATGCGAAGTTGTATGCGAAACCATTAAATTTAGTGACTTTAGGCCATTCTCCTTAGGTAGGTGAATATCTACTTACATATCTGTAATATTATGTGTATTGATTGCAAAAAAGGAGAGTATCCAATCAATCCACACTAATCCTTGCCCCCACAATGCCGCTTCAATTCAATAGGCATGCATGTTGATTGATTGAAGTTGGTCCGGGATCTGCACCTGCTTTGTTAATTTTAATCATACTGTATTCCTTCTATCCCTGCACGTAGCTTCAGTGAATGCGAGTATTTACGAAAATTCTATACCTTCAGCCAGAGCAATACCCGATTCAGGGCAACGATATTCTTGACCAAAAGCTGCCTACCCGCTTTACGACATTGAATTTCGGGACTACAAACCGACTGGGCCTAATAGACTTTACACTTCAAGCTGAGCCGAGGAAAAAGGAAGCCACTAATATTTACCCAACGACGTGAAGGGATCAGCCGTGTGCAGTGTGGGAACAACTAGTATATTGAACCGATCACAAGCTGCCGGATAACAGATAATGGATCCTCCTCTTTTGGCTGTGGTAATAAGCTCGTCTCACTGTATAAACCCTACGTGCCTACAGGAAACATACATTCCCACAGCCGGTAATATCGGCTAAGGCCCTACAGTCGCCCCAATCAGGCCGGGGGATCTAGCTATGACCTATAATACCCGGGCAATCCAACGATAACTCAGCAGTAGTAAGCCGACACCCGGACGGTTATGAACCCTTGTATTCATTCAGCCCTAACAGCCCCGTCTATGATTTAATTAGTAATGTAGAGTACAAGCCATTGAGGTTGGAACGTCAGCAGTCAGCAGGGGGTGTCTGCCCCGTTTTTTAAGGGTATTGGTCGGCGTCAGGAACCTATTGTCCCATTAATATATCCGCTCAGCACTAGTTACAGAATTCGGATAAGGTGGAAAGTGGCCGGGCTACGGCCACAATATGATTTTTTTGTACTGTGGCCTCCCAAAGATCCGGTAGATGAGCCAAATCTACCCCCAGGGTTCCTATCTAACTATCTAGAAGTTGTCAGATACGGCTGTCCCATTCAAAATCTCGCGTCAGCACTCAGCCCCGTCCCAACCTCAATGATTTGTACAGTATAGTAGTGCTATTCGATAATTCAATCCCGTGCTTTCAACCACTGTTGACGCTTAGATTTCTAGGCCATGTACCGTCACTCACAGACTCGGGCTTCTCAAGCCGAGAACTACGGAGACTCGCGGTATGTTGTCATTTAGCCAACCTTTCTTATGTGCAACACTACTAAGGTCTTTCATTCCTCACCGATTAGAAGCTGCCAGCTTCTGTCATCACGAGACTTCCGGCTCCTGGATCCACATTCCAATAGTTTTCGCGGTGATATACTTAAACACAGTTAGAGTTTTGGGAACGAATAGCACATCATTTTATACCACGCTGCAGCTATTATAACCCGTTGTCAGAAGCATCATGTACTTCTATTAGAGAGTAAAATGTTAGGTATATTGTAATCAGTTATTATGTCCGTCACAAGTACCACCACTGAGTTTAACGCAGACTTCATTGATGTGCATCGTTATCTTACCATATGCCCGCGTTCCATCAACCAAATAACCATCCTTGCCAACTGTGCCAGTTTTACTCCAGTTAAGAGGCTTCTTAGACGAAAATGCTCTCCAAGGTGTGAAAAATAGCATGTGGTTAACAAACTCGGCTATCTGCGACGGCTATTAGTCAAGCCCTAATTGTGACCAAATTAAATATTGCGACTGCCTTTTGCGTGGCTCCAGGGATTGTTAATATCTGTGTTCCACCTCTTGTATCATACTCACCACGCCCTGGAGATCATTTAATATGTAAGAAGCGTATTAATCAGAGTGACGTTGCCAAATCCCCCGATTACACACTCCAAAGACAACCCCATGACAACTTCACAGATTTTATTCCAATAATACACTTGTTACACACCAAGTTCTTACCAGATGTTCCCATTATATTCAGACAGCTAACGCTTGGATTGGATTCATTGCCGCATAGCGATTCGCAGTTTTACATGTCTTTTCTTCTACTGACAACCGATATATCTAGTCGCAACTTATTCCAGTCCCGCAACAAGATCTTCATGATCTTGGCACTCCCCATCAAAATAGAGTCGTTGGTCCCAACTTGAGATTGTGCCAAAGCCGAGATTCGCAAAATGTTGCAGATTTTGTTGATACGTCACTTCGCGATAATCTGATTGGTGGTCTCCACTTGGGACCAATCTCAAGTTGGGAACACAGACTCTTTGCGAAAACCCCAGTTTTGCAGTGTGTTCTCAACAACTAATGAACTAGACACCATCAGAAATTTATCATAGCTTTTCCATATGCCAAATGAGGCATATACTAAGTCTTATCTATATATCCCTAACTTGATGTTGTTCAAAACCTAATACAAGTTAGCATTCACACCAAATCACTCATTATCGGTCAATTTGTATGTAGGCTAGACCTTTTGTTATCCCCTACACGCTCGTTTTCTTCAGATAGGTTGCAGTTACTATTTAGGCAATTTTGAAATGGCTATCAGCCGCAGTGGCCAATAATATGGTCGCTTTTGCCACTTTTCTCTGACTCATAGAC
>Ga0307515_10008065_pt1 | contig 20643 bp, 4 predicted proteins | sample 17_EM_MG_FD_194513 | JGI IMG/M metagenome (GOLD analysis project Ga0307515, IMG submission 194513) | Populus trichocarpa ectomycorrhiza microbial communities from riparian zone in the Pacific Northwest, United States - 17_EM | ecosystem: Host-associated > Plants > Roots > Unclassified | place...
GCTAGGACCACCCCTAAGAAGAATTTTCTGTTGGGGGAAAGGGGGTAAAACGACAAATAAATCCACCTCTAGCTCGCTAGGCAGTAGGAATTAAGTCTTAAAAGTTGGAAAATCGATTGTTTTTGATGGTAAGATGGGTATGCGTAAGTTTTGAAGTGTAGCGCTACCTTTTAGTAAGGTTGCATGTGCGGTGAAGGTTAAAAGACAGTAGTATTTATTAGGGTTTTATGCTACCATTTTTGCAAACGTCTCGGCGTCTCATATTTTAATTTTAATAGGTAGTAGCCCTTTTGTTTACTTATCCGTAGTTATATAGTTAATAAAAGATAAGATATTATTAGTGTCCATTTCTTTAGGGGTTAAGGCTAGGGCTAATAAATTAAATTCTCCTAGGATTAATTAGCGTTGTAAATTAAGTATAGGTATTAAATTGTTCTTTAGGTTTAATATAGTAGCTAGTAAGAAATATTATCTTACTATTATAGGTTCCTTAGAAGTATAAAGTAAGGTAATTTATAAATACGTTACTTTTAGCAGCGCCTACAGTATTACAGAGATATAGAATTGGTCGTAGGCTAAGCGTTAGTGGTAAAAAGGCGCAACGTAATGTTATAGAATGAGGGTAGTAGCTATAGAGCGTATGTATTCAAGAAGTCTACAAAACGTTACGCGATCGATCGTAAGGGTTAAGGGCGTAAGGAGGTAATATACCTACACGTAGCTAATATAAGCTGTACGCGAGGTATATATAAGAGCACGGGGCTCTCCTATGGAGGCTGTTACGGACGCTTTAAGTACGATGTTATAACTACTAGGAGAGGAGTCGGAAGAAGCTAGTTAATTAATATAGGCACGGTCCAGGATGGAACCGGTAGAACTATATAACGAGGAATGGTAGCCGAGTCACGTAATGTGATCTGTATAATCTGTATAATCTATATAATCTATAACAGAGTAGATAGAGTACGCGTACCTTATATATAGGGAGGATTTCCTAGGAGTATGGTTGTGTATTTAAAGGACCATAGTCTCTACTCTAGATAGTTCTTTCCTTATAGTAATTCTCAGAATATAATTAGAGTTAATCTATTAGGCAATTACTCCACTAGTTATTATTACGTTTTTAACTTTACGCATTACCTATATACCTAGCCTATTAATAGAACCTATTGTAGTACTTACTATAAGGTTCCGTTACACAATCACTACCTAGTTATAGTATTAAAAGTTAAATAACATGCTACCAAAAGCAGCCACTATAACGCCATTAACGGCGGCAACTACTTTAAGGTTAGGAGGGGACACCAATATAGCGGACACTAACTTATAGCAACCCGTAACGGTTAGATAGTTGTAGGAAATAATTAACTAGTTAATGGTGAATAATACGGCACTAGAATATAGGGTTAACGGAATAGGCGCAGTAAAGGTTAAGTTACCATTAATTAAACGATTCTTAGGAGAAAGATTAAAGCTTAAGGGATTCCTTATATAAATACACTTTAAGGTAATACAGGAAGGAGCAAAGCTGGTAACACTTGTAGATTAAATAGCGTATATAGGGTTATTCTTAATAGGAAGGGCGCTTAAATAGTTTAAATCTTACCTTATAGAGATATAAGCTAATGGAATAACAACCATAAACTAAGAAGTGCGATTTACGTTCTTAAGTTGGGATGGATTCGCGGAACGACTTATACAGATATTTAGAGATCTGGAGGCAACGACTACGGTAGAAAGAAAGCTTTAAGATATTACGCTGCGAACCTTAGTAATTGAGTATATAATACAGTTTTAGACGCTAGTAATATAAGTTAAGTGGAATAATAAGGCGCTTATGGCATAGTATAAATAGGGACTTAAGGCTAAAGTCTAGGATATAATTATCCTAATGGAAGATGCGGAAACCCTAAGGGATTTAATAGATTAAGTGATAAAGATTGATAATAGGATCTACTAAAGGGAGCAGACTAAGAGAGGTTAGGATAGAGTTTTATAGTTATATAAGGCGTAGAGTACGCATTAACTAAAGCTAAGTTAGAAACTATAGTATGGCGCAGAGCTAATAGACCTAAGTAATACTAAAGAAACCTATAAGAGATAGAGTAAGAGACTATAGAAACCAAGAGGATAAGGATTAGGTAATTAAAGGTCTAGGGAGTAGAGGCTAAATTAGGGATCTCAGCAGTAGAAGACATTTAGGCGGACTCTATAATAAGAAAAATAGTTTAAAAAGGGAGCTTATATAAATTGCGGAAAATAGGGTTATTTCGCTAGGGATTATAAAGATGGTTAGAATTATTATATATAAAGGGAACCGGACTAGCAGAGGGTATATATATATAGAGGAATAATAATACACTGCGAGGAACAAAGGATTGTTTAATTAACTATTTTACGTTTTACTATAATAACGCGTGCCGAATTTATAAAGATGCTAAGTATAGCGTAAGCTATTAGCTATAGGAACCTAGTTTAGAGAAACTAAGAGCTACCTAAGACTATAAAGAGTAAGACAGGCTCTACGAATGCGACGAAGATCTAGTAGTAACTTTCAGTACAGTGTTAATAAGGCAGTATTTAGAAAGGGACTTTAGGAAAAATCCATTCAGCGATATTAAGGAAGAAGATCTTAAGACATTAGCATTAGAAGCAGAAACTAAGACCGCTATAAAGTAAGGTTTAGTAACGGGCATTATAATACTATTAGATACGGCATCTATCGCTTTATAAGATGGTAGGAAGAGTATCTTATAAAGATTAAATAAGTAGACGACTGCTAGTGCTAATTTACCACTTAATAAAGGCAAAAGGCTAAAGGCTTAAGATTCTTAAGACAAGATAAGGTACACCTAAGGACCCACAATAGACGAAAACTAATGGAGTAGGGCAGTAGCTTAGTTTAGGAATATACGAATAAGCTTGGGATAGAGATTCCTAGAGGCACAAAACTCTTAAAATAAGATAAGTGAGATTTAAGACTTTTAAGATAAGATAAGAATACCTAAGCCTAGTTAGACTAAGGCAGGAGCACGGCTTAAGACAGAAGTAAGCTTAGGATTGAGAATCCTATAGGACTAAGACTTTAACGCACGAATAAGGACTATTAATGAGATTAGGAAGCAAGACGACTTTAAGAATCCACTTATAAGACGCGAATAAAAAGAAACTATAAAGAAATTTAGAGTAAGAATTACTTTATAATAAGAGCAGAAACTAAATAAGAGATCTAGCATATTAGGACGTGTAAGGGATAGAGTACCTATATAAAGAATCACTAATAGACTAAGAATAGGTATACTAAGAGCTAAGTGGCTTATTAAACTGGAACAAAAAGAGGATCTAGGAATTCTAACTAGGTTTAAGGAACGACATATAAAGGGCTATTACAACGTAGTAATAAAAAGATACTTCCTTACGGACAGAGCGTATATACTTAAGGAACTATACTAAAGGTGGTATAAATAGCGATATAACAATAAGTAGGAAGATTTCTATATATAGTTAGATGAAAAAGTTATCTAGGACTACCTAATTATAAAAAAGGCTATAACATATATTAAAGGAGCCTTAATTATAATATTAAAAGATCTAGAGGAGCAATTAGAGGACTAGAGAAGTGAAAGATAAATCTTAATACCTGCAAATAAGGTCGCAATGCTTAGATTAATATAAAAAAGGTTTAAACTTAGGGATAAAGACGAGCTAAGAGTTAACCTAAGACACTAAGTATACTATATACTATTATAGATAGCATATATAGATAATGCGTATAGTATACATAAGACACTAAAAGATAAGAATTGGAAATATTTAATAAGAATATATTAGATGACGGACGAGGCGAAATATTAAAACGCTAAGTATATATATGGCTGGTACCTAGTAGAAGTTTAAGAATAAGGGGATTTAATACTTTAACTAGAAAGATTCTTTACGGAAGAATACCTAGATAGACAATAATGGTGGGAATGTCCAGAAAACACCTATCTATAGTATATTAAAGAAAAGAAGCGAACTAAGTATTAGCTAAAGAGGGATTAAGTATAAATAGAATCTAGTAGCTAATAGTTAGGAAAAGTAGAGGCCTATAGGACTAGAGGGAACTAGTAATAGAGCCTTAGACCCTTAAAGGAATTTAAAGACAACACCTAAATTTACAAGTTAAATAGTAAGATTAATAGTTTAAAGCATTAATAGATAGTGGAGTAATAAGGAACCATATTTTACTAATAATAGTTAAAAGAATGGGACTACTATACAGAAGAAAGGAGCACCTATATTTATTAGTAACAATTTTAGGAGATCTAATAGCCTACGGGGATGGCATTATTAATCTTAAAATAGGACCTATTTAGTTAACTATCAAAGGAAGACAAATTCGGATGTCCTTTAATATCTTACTATTAGGAAAGGACGAGGCGATACTAAGGATGCCTTAGTTATAGGAATACAATCTAAAGATTAATTGGATTACGGGTCAGGTCGATATTAGAGATACTTAATACTATAAGATGCGACAATAAACTAAAATAGTATAGTATTAAGTTGGAGCGATATATAAAGAAACCGAGAAAGGGTTAGATTACGTACTAAAGAAATACCATAAATATGGCAAAAAATTATAGTCGCTAGAAAGTGAAAAGCTGTTAAAATATATAGTATAGGACTATAAGATAGAATTAGAACTAGGAATAAGTCTAAGGTTCTTTCTAATCTATAAGCTTACTAAAGAAGAAGGTAGAGCACTAAAAGAGTTTATCTAAGAAAATTTATAAAAGGGATATATTAAACCATTGCAGTCATTAGCGGGTTATCCAGTACTGTTTATACTAAAGAAGAATGGCAAACTAAGGCTGTATATTAACTATAGATAGTTAAATAGTATTACTAGAAAGGATAAGTATCCTTTACCCTTAATTAGCGAAATCTAAAACAGGATAAGTAATGCGCAAATCTTTACGAAGATAGATCTAAGATAGGCGTACTATTAGATTAGAATTAAGGAAGGCGACAAATAGAAGGCAGCCTTTAAGTTAAAGGAAGGACTATATAAACCACTAGTTATGCAATTCGGGCTTATAAACGCACTAGCAACATTCTAGAAACGCATTAATAACGTATTAGGAGAACACTTAGATAAATTTATTATAGTATACCTTAACGATATCATTATCTACTTAATAACTAAGGAAGAACACGGGGAATACGTTAAATAGGTTTTAAAGAGACTATAAGAGGAACAGATGCTAGTAGTAATTAAGAAATATAAGTTCTTTACCAGGAAGACAGATTTTGTTAGATTTATTATTAAACTAGGCCAACTTAGTATAGATCTAAAGAAGATTAAGGCTATAGTAAATTAGCAAGAACTAGAAAACATTACGCAATTAAGATCGTTTTTAGGGTTTTACAATTACTGCAGAAGGTTTATAGCGCAATAGTTAAAGAATATTAAGCCATTTACGCAACTAATAAAGAAAGAAAAACTATAGGTATAGGGGAAGGAACAATAAAAACTATTTAAAGAAGTTAAAGGATTATTTACCCAGGAACTAGTTCTTAAGATTTATTAACTAGGACTAGAAACGGTTGTTAAAATAGATGTATTAGACTTTACACTAGGGGCATATTTTATATAAAAGTATCCAGATAGATGGCACCCAGTAATATACTATAGTTAGAAGATAATACCACCGGAACTAAACTATAACATCTATAACAAAGAGTTGTTAGGTATAGTTATAGTACTAAAGAAATAGAGAGCATTCTTATAAGGTATAGAGAAACTATTTATAGTTAAGACGGATTATAAGAACCTAATAGGATTTCTAATAATAAAGGAACTTAACTAAAGATAGGTTAGATAGGCAAAGATGCTTACGGAATACTATTTTAAGATTTAGTATACTAAGGGTATAGATAATACACAAGTAGACGCTCTAAGTTAAAAGGCTAAACTATAAAATAATAAAAAGCTATTAGGGGCTTTACTACGAAAAGATATAGACGGACTAATTAGGTATAATTATCCGAAAATTATAGCAACTTAAGAAGAATTAGACAAAGTCTACAAAACACTAGAAAGCTTTTAGGTATAAAGAATTCTAGAAGTATAACTAGAAGATCTATAGTCGGATATATACGAAAATTAAGAAGTAAAGTATATCCTAAGAAGTATAACAGAGCACTTTATAGAAGAATTCTATAAGGGGTTAACTTAAGGACATAATAGAGCTATAGGCTTAGTGTTAAGACTCTAGGAGAAGTATATTATTAACGGAATCTAGAGGATAGCTAGAAGGGTTACTAAGGAGTGTTTAGATTACTAAAGGAATAAACTAATAAGGTATAAGCTATATAGAGGGCTATAACCTATTAAGACACTAGAAAGACTATAGGAAGTTATATTATAGGACTTTATTATAAAGTTGCTAAAGTTAAAAGATCCTATTACCGGACAAGATTATAACGCAATCTTAGTAATAGTAGATAAGCTTATAAAGTGGGGATACTTTATAGCATATACAGAAGAAATATTAGCAGAAGATATTGCTAGAATTTATATTAAGGAAGTATTTATAAGACATAGAGTACTAAGTAAAATTATATTAGATAGAGATTTAAGATTTATAGCAGTATTTTAGGAGGTATTCTTAGCGAAGCAAGGAGTTTAAGCAGCAACTTCTACCGCATATTACCCGTAGACAGACGGTTAAACAGAAAGGTTAAATTAGACACTAGAGCAGTATCTAAGACATTATATCAATTATGCATAAAACAATTAGGTATTACTATTACTAGTTATATAGTTTGCATACAATGCAACACCACAAGAAGGAATAGGTACGTTACTATTTAAGGCGAATTATGGATACGAACTAAGAATATTATTATCGCCACGTTAAGTAAAGAAGATAAGTAGCATAGCTAAGTAAAGAATGGAGATATTAATAAATCTTTATAAGAACCTTACGGAAATAGCTAAGGTAGTATAGCAAAGAATGAAAAAATACTATAATACTAAGAGATCTAAGGGACCAGATCTTAAGGAGGGAGATAAAGTATAGCTACTATATAAAAATTTTAAGAGTTAACGACTAAGTAAGAAGTTAGACTATGTTAGACTAGGACCTTTCGAAATTAGTTAAAGGATTTTACCAGTTATATTTAAGCTAAACCTACCAGCCAAAATGAAAATCTACTCGGTATAGTATATTGCGATACTAGAACTAGCATATAGAGATATTAAGCCACTAGTTTACGAGGTAGACATATACTAAGGATAGGAAGAAGATAAGTGGTAAGTTTTAAAGATTATTAGTTATAAGAACGTTAATAATAAAATATAGTATAAGGTTAAATAGATAGGCTATAATAAGACTACCTAAAAGCTATTAGAAAATTTAAAAAACGCTATAAGAAAGGTACAGGAGTATTAAAAGGAAAGAGGTTAGGTAATATTAATAAAGAAGAGTTACTAAAGAATAAGTTACCTAAGGGGGACCTAGGAAGAGCGACTGCCGAACTACTTAGAGTTATTTCCTTCGCTATTAAAAGAGAATCTATTCTTTTATTACTAAGTTCCTATAGACCCTATTCTATAAGTTTCTACTTCTTAAAACGCACCTTTTTATGAACCTGTTTAAGACGTAGAAGACAAGCAAAGGCCAGAAGACGAGTTTTAAGGGCACGCTGTTAAGCAGCCGCAGCCTCTTGTTCCGCCTCTCGCGATTACTATAGTTTATTAAGGGCGCTTAAGAGCTTACCATCGAGCTTTATAGCAGTAGATTAAATATAAAACCCTATAATAAATTACTTAGGGAACTCGCAGACTATTAAGAGTTATAGGGCATGTATACTTAGTATTAGATATAAAGCGAACGTCGCAAGATAAATAAATATTCGCTTTGGTGTACTCTAAATAAAAAGAGGGTTGCTAAGATAAAGGACTCGCTAGCGCAATATAAACTAGCCCCTCTTTTATATAACGAGAACATGGAGACGATATTATCTTACCTAGTAATAGTATGGCAGCAATAGTGCGAGTACATTAAACTATAGAAGAAAGAGTAATTGCTTTAGGTATAATAAGCAACGATATTAACTAAATTAACTAGATGGATATTATACCTCTAGTAAACAACTTAGAGATATTAGGAATCTTTAAGAACGAAGATAAAGAGGAGGGAGATAGTGTTATAGACGCTTTAAGTACGATGTTATAACTACTAGGAGAGAAGTTAGAAGAAGCTAGTTAGTTAATATAGGTACGGTCTAGAATAGAACCGGTAGAACTATGTGACGAGGAATAGTAGCTAAGTTATATAATATAATCTATATAATCTGTATAATCTATATAATCTATAATAGAGTAAATAAAATACGCGTACCTTACGTATAGGGAGGATTTCCTAGGAGTATGGTTGTGTATTTAAAGGACTATAGTCCCTACTCTAGATAGTTCTTTCCTTATAGTAATTCTTAGAATATAATTAGAGTTAATCTATTAGGCAACCACTCCACTAGTTATTATTACGTTGTTAACTTTACGCATTACCTATACACCTAGCCCATTAATAGAACTTATCATAGTACTTACTACAAGGTTCCGTTACAGAGGCCCCTGCGGTAGGGTTCCATAACATCTATAGTCTTTAGTAAAATAACCTTATTTCCCGCAATTTATATAAGCTTTATTTTTAAACCACTTTTCTTATTATAGAGTCCGCCTAAACATCTTTTACTACTAAGATCCCTAGTTTGGCCCTTACTTCTTAGTCCTATAATTACTTAATTTTTAACCTTTAGATTTCTATAGTTTCTTCTTTTATTTTCTGTTTTCTCTAATACTACTTAAGTCTATTAGCTCTGTGCTATACTATAGTTTAGATACCTACTATAGTGTTTTCTTAGTGTATATTAGTCCCTAATACGTTCTATACTGCTTATTGCTTTAGTATAGCCGGTTATTAATCTTAATAGCTTATTTAATTAGTTTTCTTATATTATTTAGATTATCTATTAGTATTATTATATTCTAAAACTTAGTCTTTAACCTTTGTTAGTATTAAGCCATTAACGCCTTTAAATCCTACTTGGTTTATACCGCTAGTGTCTAAAATTACATTGTATAGTCTATTACTGATCCCTTTTATATAAGTTAGAAGATCTTTTCTTCCGCTATTACCATTAATTCTAGGTCTCTATATATCTATATAAGCCTATTAGCGAATTCTTCCTAGCTTAAAAACATATACTATACTTTTAAATTAGTAGTAGCTAACCTATTAGTTTATATCTCTATAAGATAAGGTTTAAACCACTCTAATACCTAACCTATTAGAAATAACCCTATATACGCTACCTAATCCGCGGCCTATTCTAGCTTTATCCCTTTATATTAGATTTTTAGCTTTATCTACGTAAAGAATCCCTTTAGCTTATACTTCTTTCCTAAAAACCTTTTAATTAATAGCATTTTAATCTTTTCCCTCTTTATATTTTATAGTTATTAAAGTAATGCCTAATTATTATTGTCGTTCTGCTCTATAATACTCCTAAGCTAGTTTATTATAACTACTACTAAGTTATTATCTTATATACTAGTATCTTTTCCTAATCCTAAAGTGGTTGCTACTATAAATAGCGTTATAGTTACTACTTTAGGTGGCATATTATTTAACTCTATTAATACTATAACCTTAGTAGTAAATATATAATAAAGCCTTATAGGAAATACCACGATAGATCTATTAATGGGCTAGGTATATAGGTAAATAAGAAGTTAATAATAATAATATAACTAGTAGAGTAGGTTGCCTAATAGATTAACTCTAATTATATTCTAAGATTTACTATAAAGAAGAGAACTATCTAGGTAGAGATTATAGCCCTTTAAATATATAATACTGCGCCTAAGAAATATACTAAGTACGTTGGTACGTTAGTACGTTAGTACGTTGCATTTCTACGTTCCTACGTTCTTACGTTCTGAACTTAGTAACGTGACTGGCCACGTAACTCGGCTACCCCTTATCCCATGGCTCGATCGGCTCCAGCACCTCCCGTGCTGTCTTAACCAACCCATTCATGTCTCTTCTTAGTGGTCGTGCTACTGCCGATATAAGGTCCGTAACACTTAGCACCTAGCCTCTTTATAAGGAGTCCCCCCCTTTTTAGGTCACCTTTTTACCATATTTCTTATAATATTAGATTTTTAATATATTACAGAGGTACATAGCAAAAGACAGCTATAAGACTGTAAAATTCCTCTAAAATATATCTTTAGTGGATTATATATTTAATTAATAAGGTATTATAAGACTTAGCTTTTAATTTGCATAATCCAGGCTTATAACCTGTTGAAAAGTAATTATATTGATTGTTGTCCCTCCAATCTTAGAGGGCTAGTAGCTATATAATACAATATTGAGGAGGCTGGCACCCAGCCTCCCTACGCCACCAGAAGGTCGAATCTCAACAGCCTTAGGCATCATTGCAGACCATCATCTCACGTGACACTTAGAAGCGATAGCCTTGTGCCTGCGACAGACAGCCTTGCATGTCAATCGCTTCATTGAAGTTACCCTCATAGTCTTTCTGTACAAAACAATAAGCCTGGAAGTCGCTCCCCTACTTACTACGGACAGAGATGCCGACTTTCAATGGATACCAGTACGAACCTCTGTGCGCGGAAGATGAAGCTCGGTTCATCGTCCTCGAGCCCGCGAAAGACAGCAGAGATCCCCCTAGTTGCTCAATTGTCCAGTGCCAGCGGGCCAAGAGCTTGGAGTACTCTGCTGTTTCATATGCATGGGGCGAACCCGAGTTCTCGGAGAACTTGGAAATAAAATGCGATGGCGACACTTCGTATCTGAGGATCACACCCAATGTCAACGATTTATTGCGGCGCCTCAGGGCTTGCAACGTGCAAAAGTATCTGTGGATCGATGCCATATGCCTCAATCAAGCCGATAAGGATGAGAAAGCGCAACAGATCCCGGTAATGGGACGTATTTATGAAGAGGCGAGGGTGGTCCATATCTGGCTGGGGCACAATGACCCCATGACTGGGAAGGTATTTGAATTCATCCGAAAAGCTAGCCGGCTCCCCCAGGTTGAGAAAATGGAAATGGCGTCCCAAATGGCGAAGCTTATGAAAAAGGTTTTCGGCGGCGGCGATGGCACACGTGCGTTATGCTATTTTAGTGATTTTGCTAATAGACCTTGGTTCTCACGACGTTGGATTATTCAGGAGGCCTGTCTTGCTCAGCAAGCTACTGTCTATTGTGGGAGTTATTCTATCCCTTTGCCGTCGCTTGTTCTGGCAGCAACACGGTTTCAAACTCTGGACATGTCAGATTACCCAATTAAGGTAATGGCAAACCTGCGCCGACCGATGACCAAGCTCACAATCTTGGAGCTCTTGTGGAATTTCCACGAAGCTCGCTGCCTTGATCCTAAAGACCAAATTGCTGCTCTGTTCGGCCTCGTATCAAAGGAACATCGGTTCCATCTGGATTACACTGCTCATTGGACTGAGCTCTATAAACATGTTGTTTCAGGTATTTTAAGGAATGGCAACAACGACATCAGACTTCAAGTCCTGTTCCATTTGTTTGAATTTGGGGCCATTTCTCTTCCGGAAGACATCGTCTATCCCTCATGGGTCCCTGACTGGACACAATCTCGGCGACGGGTTCTTCCTTATTATTCCTGGATCAGAAACACGGACACCTATGAAGCTTATCCCACCTCCCCAGGACACTCTGCAAAGGCCACTGTGATCTTCCAAGATGACGCTCTCCAAATCTACTGGGCTGCGTCAATTAGCAGACTACGAGCCCGGCAAGTCATTTATGCGACAAGGTTTGACTCAGCTCCAGAAAATGGATGTAAAAGTGCGGAGGGCGTCCTGGGCATTTTAAACGAGCTCTTCCCATGTACTTCCTGTTCCACTCTACAGCTCTTCGCACTATCTTATTTGATCAAGACAATTGTGGAATTTCGTCATTCAGGTCGGGATCAGAGATTGAATTGCTCGTCTTTTGATGCATATATCGGAAGCGTTAGTCAGGGGCTACCAAAGTCATCAAATAAGGCAATGTTTGACTCCCTAAGGAAACTAGCTTCTCTGCTGCAGGAGTTCTGCCTGTTCAAACTGGAGTCAATAGGGCCGAGGTCTGGAGCTAACGAGGCTTACGGCATTGGTACTCAGCAAATACAAGTTGGAGACGTTATGATACCGCTCTGGAGTCCAGAATTAGGACCTGATCGGCACAGCGGTCTTCTAAGGCAAGAGGAAATAGCCATACACATGAGCACCATGCTCGCAGTGAGGCGTATCAGGGAGCAACCTCCGCAGCACTCGACCGGCACACCAAATGATAGAGAGCAGGCCGAAACGGGCAGAATCATAGGTTCGGCGGTGTGTGTTCTTGTAGAGCGTGAATGGAACCATGATCGTGGCCTGTCTGTCGATACGAATTTGGAGGACTGCACGAACAGAGAGCAGCAATGTTCGATGCGGTTGATTTAGCAGTTGACGTCTGCGCCCCCGTCTATCTGTTCGTACCCCCCAACAAAGACCCCCGCCCGGGAATCTCTTTGATGGACCGCGCTCGTGAGATGTGACGATGGTTCTGGAAGAGTCCTCCACATGCGTCTACAACGCGTTTCCTGCTTACATAAGCAGAGTCCCTTCTTATTCGGTCTCCACAGCAACTACTTCGGTATCCGTAGATATAGGCCTATATTAGGGCCTATATTCCTTATAGTTAGATTCTATAGATTTATTTATTTATTCCAATATTATTCAGTTTATTAGGTTATGAGCACTCGTTGCTACTAAGCTGCCTCGTGCAGACTCGTAGTGATGTCAGCGGTTAGGTTAGGTTTCAAAAATAAGGCCAAAACCAATCCAAAATAAAATTTTGAGGCTAGAACCGGTTACGGAACCGGTTAAACCAGATTAGCCAGATACGATAAATAGATCTTGACATAATATAGTATACAAATTAGTAGAGACGCTTAGGGGGTAAGGAGAGCCGTTATAGAAAGTAGAAAACAATATGTAGAGCCTACTAGGCTTAAAAAAATATTAGTAGAGATTTTAGTAGTTAAGCAGCTAACTTTGAACTTACTATTATAAGTCTTAGCATAGTGTTAAGAGCCAATTAATTGTTAAGTACGGTGTACTTAACTGCTTCGCCCTCTGGATCTTCCTTATCTAAATCCTTATCTAAATCCTTATCTAAATCCTTATCCGAATCCTTATCGCCTATATTATAATCCTCCTTATATTACTTATTAACATTAGGGTTAATGCCTTTAGTAAAGGTCTTAGCTTCTAGCCTTCTAAACTAGAACTTAAGGCACTTATTAGCCTTAATAATATCAGCTTTAAGGCGATTACGAGAGTTAGTAATTAGATACTTAGCAGAGCTAAATATTTGTTTATACTTAGCGCTTATTAGTAGTATAGCTAGTATATTAAGGGCGAAGCGCGTAAGGTCTAGTTGTAAGAGGTAGAGGCTATTCTAATAGGTAAGAGGGTCGCTAATATCTTCTAGATTATATCTAATATAGCTTTAATAGGAGTCTAATTTAGTAAGAGGCGCGGATATAATTTGCTTATAGCTGTAAAGCCTATTAAAGGTTTTACCTAATATAAAGCGATTTAGTAATTGCGACTTGTCTTCTATAGAGCTACTATACTTGCCCTTATATTCCTTAAGCTAAAGATTCTTAACTAGGCCTTGTACGCCGCGGTTAGTAAGAAGCTTAGGATTACCGTAAAGCTAAAACTTTTTACTTTTATCGCCGTTAAATTATTAATAAAACCACTACCACTTCTTATTTAGAAGAAGGACTTAAGCTATATAATAAGCCGTACTATCGTCTACTAGATTATAATACTCCTTATATTTCTCCTACAAGGCGTAGGCTACGGCTTTAAGATAGGTATACTCTTCGTAATCTTTATACTTAGCGTAGTGCTCCTTAAAGTCTACCTATGCGTTAAAGGTATAATTTAAGAGCTAATCTATTGTAATAAACTAGCGATAGAGTGTATACTTATAGCCCTAGCCGTATATTATAGCCTTATAAAATGGTTATAGAATAGATAAAAGTTTTTTAAGGAGGAACCAGTAGTAAGAGGTAAGGCGATTATTCTTAATTCTATTGCCTTGTGTTACGGACGCTTTAAGTACAATGCTACGACTACTTGGAGAGGAGTTAAAGGAAGCTAGTTAGTTAATATAAGCACGGTCCAGGATAGAGCCGGTAGAACTATATAACGAGGAATGGTAGTACAAGTTATATAATATGCTATGTATTAAACAAGAGGAACAAGAGGAACTTACGTACCTTATGTATAACACGTACATTACGTATAAGAAGGATTTCATAGGAGTACGGTTGTGTATTTAAGGACCCTTAGTCCCTACCTAGATAGTTCCTTCCTTGTAGTAATTCTCAGAATATAATTAGAGTTAATCTATTAGGCAACTACTCCACCAGTTATTATTACGTTGTTGATTTACTTATAATACCTATACACCTAGCCTAATAATAAGCCCACCGTAGTACTTGCTATAAGGTTCCGTTACATAATTACTACCTAGTTACGGTTTTAATAAGTCGAATAATATACCACTAAAAGCAGCTACTATAACGCTATCGACGGCGGCAACTACTTTAAGGTTAGAAGGTGACACTAGTATAGTAGATACTAACTTACAGCAACCTGTAACGGTTAGATAACTATAAGAGATAGTTAACTAGTTAATAGAGAATAATGCGACACTTAAATAAAGGATTAACGGGATAGGCGTAGCAAAGGTTAAGTTACTATTGATTAAAAGATTTTTAGGAGAAAGATTAAAGCTTAAAGGATTTCTTACGTAAATGCACTTTAAGGTAGCGTAGGAAGGAGCAAAGCTGGCAACACCTATAGATTAAATAGCTTACGCGGGATTATTCCTGTTAGGAAGAGCACTTAAATAGTTTAAGCCTTACCTTATAGAAATACAAGTAAATGGAATAACAACCACTAACTAAGAGGTGCGGTTTATGTTCTTAAGTTAGAACAGATTCGTAAAGCGACTTATATAAATGTTTAGAGACCTAGAGGCAGTAACTACAGCAGAAAGAAAACTCTAAGACATTACGTAACAAACCTTAGCAATTAAGTATATAATATAGTTCTAAATGCTAACTATATAAGTTAAGTAGAATAATAGGGCGCTTATAGCATAGTATAAGCAGGGACTTAAGGCTAAAGTCTAGGATATAATTATTCTAATAGAAGATACGGACACCCTAAGGGAACTAATAGATTAAGCGATAAAGATCGACAATAGGATCTACTAAAGGGAACAGACTAAGAGAGGTTAGGATAGAGTTCTATAGTTATATAAGGCGCAGAGTACATAACAATAAAAGCTAAGTTAGAAACTATAGTATGGCGTAGAGCTAATGGACCTAAGCGGTACTAAAGAAGCCTATAAAAGATGGAGTAAGAAACTATAAAAACCTAGAGGTTAAGGATCTAGTAATTATAGGACTAAGGAGTAAAGGCTAAACTAAGGATCTTAATAGCAGAAGATATTTAGGCGGACTCTATAGCAAAGTTAATAGTTTAGAGACGGAGCTTATATAAATTACGGGAAATAGGGTTATTTCGCGAGGGATTATAAAAATGGTTAGAGTCACTATGCAATAAAGGGAACCTAACTAGCAGAAGACACATATATATAGAGGGATAATAGTGTACTGCGAGGAATAAAAGAGTGTTTAATCAGAAGTTTCGCGTTTTATTATAACAACGTATACCAAATTTATAAAGACGCTAAGTATAGCGTAAGCTATTAGCTATAAGAGCTAAAATCTATAGAGTATAAAGGAACCAGAAAGTCAGATAAAGAACAAGATTAACTCTATAAGCTAAATTAGGATATTATAGTAATATACGGATAATAATTAGCGACAATAATAATAGAATTAGAGTATTTATTAATTAATAGCAATGAGGACAGTAAAGGAACTAACTAGGGGTATCCGAACCTTAATAATATAATTATAGAAGTAGAGACTGGGACCGCTATAAAGCAAGGTTTAATAACGGGCATTATAACACCGTTGGATACGGTATCCATTACTTTACGAGATAAAAGAAAAAGTATTTTAAAGAGATTAAGCAAGCAGATAACTACTAGTGCTAATTTATCACTTAATAAAGGCTAAAGGCTAAAGGCTTAAGATTCTTAAAATAAGATAAGAGAGATCTAAGATTCCGTAAACAGGATAAGGATAGCTTAAGGACCTATAATAGACGAAAACCGATAGAGCAGAGTAGCAGCTTAGTTTAGAGATATACAAATAAGCTTAGGATAGAGTTTCCCACAGGTATTAGATTCTTAAGACGAGATAAATAAGATTTAAGACTCTTAAGACAAGATAAAAATACTATAAACGCCTAGTTAGACTAAGGCGGGAGCCAAGCTTAAGTTAGAAGTAAGCTTAAGATTAAAGAATCTAAGGGACTAAGAATTCGGAGTATAAATAAGGATACCCATAAGCAAGAAGCAAGGAGCTTCTTTATAGATTAGAGAATCTATAATATAAATAGTAGTTAGGTTAAGAGATAGATATATAGACCTAGAGGACTTACTAGGGGAATATAGTATTTAGCCTAAAGATCAAAAAGTTAATACTAAGATTAAGAAGTGCGACAACTTTAAGGATCCACTTATAAGACGCGAAAGAAAAGAAACTATAGAGGAATTTAGAGTAAGAATTACCGCATAGTAAGAACAGAAACTAGATAGGAGATCTAGCATATTAGGACGTATAAGGGACAGAGTACCTGTATAAAAGGTTACTAATAGGCCTAGAGTAGGCACACTAAGAGCTAAGTGGCTTACTAAACTGGAATAAGAAGAGGATCTAGGGATTCTAACTAGGTTTAAGGAACGACACACTAAAGGCTGTTACGATGCAGTAATAAGAAGATACTTCCTTACAGATAAGCTGTATATACTTAAGTAGCTGTACTAAAAGTGGTATAGGTAAAGGCATAATAACGAGTAGGAAGATTTCTATATATAGTTAGATAAGAAAGTTATCCAAGACCACCTAATTATAGAAAAGGCTATAACTTACATTAAAGGGGCCTTAATTATAACGTTAAAAGATCTAGAGGAGTAATTAGAGGACTAGAGAAGCGAAAGACGAATCTTAGTACCTATAAATAAAGTCGCAACGCTTAAATTAACATAAGAAAGGTTTAAACTTAAGAATAAAGACGAGCCAAGAGTTAACCTAAGACACTAAGTATATTATACACTATTGTAGATAGTATGTGTAGATAATATGTGCAATATGCATAGAGTACTAAAAGATAAAAATCGGAAATATCTAGTGAGGATATATTAGTTAACAGATAAGGTAAAGTATTAAAACGCTAAGTATATACATAGTTGGCACCTAGTAGAAGTTTAAGAATAAGGGGACTTAATACTTTAGCTAGGAAGATTCCTTACGGAAGAATGCCTAGATAGATAACAATAGTAGGAATGTCTAGAGAATACCTATCTATAGTATATTAAAGATAAAAAGCGAACTAAGTATTAGCCTAAGTTAGACTAAGTATAAATAGGATTAAGTAGCTAATAGTTAGGAAAAGTAGAGGCCTACGGGACTAGAGGGAACTAGTAGTAGAGCCTTAGACCCTTAAAGGAATTTAAGGATAACACCTAAATTTATAAGTTAAGTGGCAAAATTAATAGTTTAAGGCATTAATAGATAGTGGAGTAATAAGGAACCATATCTTACTAGCAGCAGTTAAAAGAATGGGGTTACTATATAGGAAAAAGGAATGTTCTTACCTATTAGTAATAATTTTAGGAGATCCGATAGCCTATAGAGGAGGTATTATTAATCTTAAAATAGGACCTATTTAGATAACTATTAAAGGGAGATAAATTAAGATATCTTTTAATATATTACCATTAGGAAATAATAAGGCAGTATTAAAAATACCTTAATTATAGAAATATAATCTAAAGATTGATTAGGTTATAGGTTAAGTCAATATTAGAGATACTTAATGCCGTAAGATATAATAATAAGCTAAGTTAGTATGGTACTAAGTAGGAGCAACCTATAAGGAAACTAAGAAAGGGTTAAGCTATATACTAAAAAGATACCACAAGTATAGAAAAAAACTATGGTCGCTAAAAAGTAAAAAGCTATTAGAATATACAGCATAGGACTATAAGATAGAATTAGAACTAGGAATAAGTTTAAGGTTTTTTCCAATCTATAAGCTTACTAAAGAAGAAGGTAGAGCATTAAAAGAGTTTATCTAGGAGAACTTATAAAAAGGATATATTAGACCATCGCAATTATTAGCGGGTTATCTAGTACTGTTTATATTAAAGAAAAATAGCAAACTAAGGCTATATATTAACTACAGATAGTTAAACAGCATTACCAGAAAGGATAGGTATCCTTTACCCTTAATTAGCAAAATCTAAGATAGGATAGGCAATGCGCAAATCTTTATAAAGATAGATCTAAGATAGGCATACTATTAGATTAGAATTAAGGAAGGCGATGAATAAAAGGCAGTCTTTAGGTTAAAGGAAGGACTATATAAGCTATTAGTTATATAATTTGGGCTTATAAACGCACTAGTAACGTTTTAAAAGCGAATTAATAATATATTAGGAGAACACTTAGATGAATTTGTTATAGCATATCTTAATAATATTATCATCTACTTAATAACTAAGGAAGAATATAGAGAATACGTTAAATAGGTCTTAAAGAGACTATAAGAAGAATAAATGCTAGTAGCAATTAAGAAATGCGAGTTCTTTACTAGGAAGACCAATTTTGTTAGATTTATTATTAAACTAAGCTAACTTAGTATAGATCTAAAGAAGATTAAGGCTATAGTAAATTAGTAGAAACTAGAGAACGTTATATAGTTAAGATTATTTTTAGGGTTTTGCAATTACTGCAGAAGGTTTATAGCGCAATAGTTAAAGGATATTAAGCCATTTACATAGTTAATAAAGAAAGAGGAACTATAGGTATAGGGAAAGGAATAATAAGAACTATTTAAGGAAGTTAAGAGGTTATTTACCTAGGAGCTAGTTCTTAAGATCTATTAACTAGGTCTAAAGACGGTTATAGAGATAGACGTATTAGACTTTACACTAGGGGTATACTTTATATAAAGGCATCCAGATAAATGGCACCTAGTAGCATATTATAGTTAAAAGATAACACTATTAGAGTTAAACTATAACATCTATAACAAGGAGTTATTAGGTATAGTTATAGCATTAAAGGAATAGAGAGCATTCTTATAAGATACAGAGAAACTATTTATAGTTAAGACGGATTATAAAAACCTAATAGGATTCCTAATAATAAAGGAACTTAACTAAAGATAGGTTAGATAGGCAGAAATGCTTATAAAATACCATTTTAAGATTTAGTATACTAAGGGTATAGATAACATAAGAGCAGATGCTCTAAGTTAAAAAGCTAAACTATAAAATAATAAGAAGCCATTAGGGGCTTTATTATGAAAAGATATAGATAGATTAATTAGGTATAATTATCTAAAAATTATAGCAACTTATAAAGAACTAAAGAAAGTTTATAAGTTACTAGAAAGCTTTTAGGCATAAAGAATTCTAAAAGTATAGCTAGAAGATCTATAGATGGATATATACGAACATTAAGAAGTAAAGTATATCCTAAAAAGTATAGCAGAGTAATTTATAGAAGAATTCTATAAAGGACTAACTTAAGGACATAATAGAGCTATGGGCTTAGTGTTAAGACTCTAGGAGGAGTATATTATTAATAAAATCTAGAACCTAGCATAAAAGGTTATAAAGAATATTTAGATTACTAAAGGAATAAACTAATAAGGCATAAGCCGTATAGAGGGCTATAACCTATTAAAATACTAGAGAGACTATAGGAGGTTATATTATGGGACTTTATTATAAAGTTACCAAAATTAAGAGATCTTATTACTAGATAAAATTATAACGTAATCTTAGTAATAGTAAATAAGCTTATAAAGTAGGGATACTTTATAGTGTGTATAGAAGAAATATTAGTAGAAGATATCGCTAGAATCTATGTTAAGGAAGTGTTTATAAGATATAGAGCACTAAGTAAAATTATATTAGATAGAGATTTAAGATTTATAGCAGCATTCTAGGAGATATTCTTAGCGGAGTAAAGAGTTAGAGCAGTAATTTCTATTGCATATTATTTGCAGATAGATGGTTAAATAGAAAGATTAAACTAGACACTAGAACAGTATCTAAGGCACTATATTAATCACGCATAGAATAATTAGGTATTATTATTACTAGTTATATAGTTTATATATAATATAACACCATAAAAAGAAATAGGTATATTACTATTTAAGGCGAATTATGGATATAAGCTAAGGACATTATTATTACTACGTTAAGCAAAGAAGATAAGTAGCACAGCTAAATAAAGGATGGAGATATTAATAAATCTTTATAAGAACCTTATAGAAATAGCTAAGGTAGTATAGTAGAGAATAAAGAAATACTATAATGCTAAGAGATT
>Ga0307515_10008066_pt1 | contig 20642 bp, 12 predicted proteins | sample 17_EM_MG_FD_194513 | JGI IMG/M metagenome (GOLD analysis project Ga0307515, IMG submission 194513) | Populus trichocarpa ectomycorrhiza microbial communities from riparian zone in the Pacific Northwest, United States - 17_EM | ecosystem: Host-associated > Plants > Roots > Unclassified | place...
AATCTTTTTTTTCTTTGTACTTTTTTTTAACGGTTAAATGACGTGTTTGCCCTTAAAGTCAAGATTTTTATAGCTTTGGTCCAGGGGCATTTCCGTCTTTTCATATTGATTTTTTTTGTAATAATATGGATGTTAAAGGGGTTGTTTGGTAATTGACTTAGTTTAAATATTATTAAAAAAGAGGCTTGCGCATGGTGCACACGCACCGACTTGTGAAATGTCCTTGCACCATTTGGGCAACGCGTGAGATATCGTGTGGTGGTTATATAATGGCTTCTATAGCAGTGTTTGATTTGTCTATGCTTTTTCTCCATCTAGGTGTAGCACATGTTTCAAATAGCCGTCATGTTTAGTGCACGCAACCTTTTATTTTTCTTCTTTTTTCTTTTCTTTTTTTTTCCCTCTCTCTTCTTTGATTTTCATACTGACCCTATAAAAAAATAAAAGCAACTCATTATTTTGTTATTTCTTCATATTTAATCCATGTCCTTTTGATTACAATTAGTTTTATTTGAGATGATTTATGAAATTAGATTTTTTTTTCAATTTATCCCCCTTCATTTTTTTTCTACCAATTTGCTTCTCATTATTTAATTGCTATTTTTGTTTTTGCCTTGGAAATTTTTTTTAAATTGATAAAAAAGAAATTCAATTTCATGCTCCAGCATTTAATTTGTTTGAAATCAAGCTTCTTGATTAAATCTAGGTCTAAAATTTTATAGAATGTGAGTTTGAAAAATTAATTCAGATTTAGAAAATTTATCTAAGTTCGCTTGTTTTTTTTTTTTAATTCATGTTTTTTTAATTTTATCTCTCAATATTTTTTTATTTGTTTTCTATAGAATTTTTTACTAATTTTAATAATAACCTAAATTATCTAGAGTTTTTTTATCTATATTCAATTTAGCTTTTTTTTAGAAATTTTGTTTCGAAATAAATAAAATTAATATAAGAATGATATGCTATTCTGATTAATTTGCCTTTTGATTTGTTACTCCAACGGCATGAGCAGCTTTTGCTTATAAAAAAATATCGGGGCAGAATTTCAATCTTGTTGGTGAAATCAAAGATCTAAAAATATATATATTACTTTCATGTGATTTAATTGGTCCAAATATTCTGTTCGAGTGGCATTTACTGTGGCAGAACCACAGTGCCTCACAAGTAGTCCCATGAAAATCAATCACAAGTAGCCCCATGAAAATCAATGTAGCTTCTTAACCCACCATCTCATCCAACAGTCTCATGCCCATGACCAACAATATAGTAATTACTTGAGACCAGCCTGCTAGAAAGTGCATGCGAAGGGTTTCCATTCTTTCATGCTGGAACTGATTATTACATTATTCTACATGCCACAACGTTGTTTTAACTACGGCTTCCACCAATACTGTATCGTAACCAAACATCATCCTATTGGTGGAAGCACGGATTAACATTAGCAATACTTGAGCAAATTATACGAGCCGGCATAATGTTCATGAATCAGTTTATACAAGCTATACACTGATCAGTAAAAATCTATACAGAAAGCATCGAGTATTTGACCATCAGGTACATTAGGAAATTACAAGGTTTGAGAAAATGAAAAATCGGTTTCCTCTATGCAAGAACCTTCTTTATTTTCTTCTCTTTAGAGAAACTCTATGCAAGACTCCTTTAAACAAAGTTCAGGGAGCTTGTATTTACACTCCGGCCAGCTCTTCCCCCATTACTTGACAATCAGACGCTGAACAACTTAAGGGCTTTCACAAAACTCCATCTCCTAACATTCCAAATGGAAGTGATTCATCAGGAACACCTCAAGAAATCTGGTGCTATTATTAGGATTTCCATATGAAGGACCAGTTATAACATTATTTTGTGAGCAATTACTCCCAAAAAGAAAATGAACACAATACTTTACAGTGACAATCCAAGATTGAGATAAATTCAAATGAACATGTAGGTGCAAAAAGCAGAGTGATGGTGAAGTTTTGATGGCAGTAATTCTCTCAAATATGTGATGGGAGAGAGTGTGTATCTGAAGTTATCGGTACCCATCTCCACATCAACGGGATGATTAAAGGCTTGACAATATATCTCTAGGCTACCTGACAAACTGGCCATAGTTTTAGCAGCTATTAATACTAAATTGGTCCATACAGACAAAATTAAGCCTGCAAATCACCTTTCCAGAGATCAGTGCCTTTCCAGGAAGGTTCAAGACTTGAGATTTTTTTTTCTTTTAGGATGAAATTGAATTTGTTATCTAAGAGGAAATTCAGCATACCTTGCCGCATATTGGACAACTTTCACTTCTTTCCAACCATTCATAAATACAACCGAGGTGAAAATGGTGAGAGCATCGTGTCATGATTTTAGGATTTTCTGGAGTGTACTCTGCAACATGACCATTCAAAAACTGCTTACTGAAGGGAATAAGAAGATCCTCACAAGTTAAAGGTCACAATTGGAATGCAGCGCAGCATAAGCACATTAAATTACCATCAAGACAAGTAGGGCAGACATCTTCATCTGCAGTAGACGGTTGCACATAAGTTAGTCCATGTGCAACTTTTGTTGCCAAAGATTTCTCTGAGGACTCTGAATAGCCAAGTTTATTGTCATCTTCGGAATCAACCCCATTTCTTTTTTTTACAGAGCCCAATGATTCCATGCCAGAACTGCTCACATTTCTTCTCAGTGATTGTGATTCTTCTTGGAAGTGAGTCATTGACTTCCTAGAGACTAAACCATAACGCTGCAAACGATCATACCTCTGATCATTATCGGAAGGGACTGGCCTGGATGATGAGAGTTGAGTGTCATTTGCAGAACTATCAGGTAATCCTGTGCCAACTCCAGTTGATGCCAAAAAATTACCTCCTTGGGTTGGCGATACAGTGCGACCTTCAAGTCTGTGAAACATTGTACCATACTGCAAGCACATGGCAGAAGGTAATAAGTACATCAGATAACTGGAATGAAGTATAAAAACAGAAAGTATGGTGAATGGGTCATACCAGCACCAAGGAACCCTTCTCAAAAAAATAAGGGGAAATTTATTATGACAATAGCTTTAGAAATTAGGATCTTTTCATGATCAAGAATATGGTCCCAGGAATATAGGTGATTGTATAATTTAGTTAATCAGTTTTTAAGCTAATTTTATGAAACAACACCTGATATAGAGAGTATTATAAGAGCCATATTAAGTTACCTTATCCTTGCCCCACCTTTATCAAATCACAATGCATGCATGGGAAATAATGTTATTAGAATGCAAAACATGAGTATAACTTTAATCAGAATGCATATGAAAATACTGATAGAGCACACCACGAAATTGGAATTGCACCCAAAAAAATGGTACCAAGTAATCATCTTTTTGCTCTGGGTACCTAAAGAGTTCATAATGACTATTCTGCATATACTTCAAATTCTCTCAGTGAAACATTTATTTCATGTTTTCATAAAATTTGAGCTCTATGCAATCACAAGATTATAAACAGTACCTTGAAGTAGAAATTGGCAAACCACTAAAAGGCCTAACTCCTAGATTTAGACCAAATTCGTTGGTTACATGATGTTATACAAGCAAAGGAAGCAAACAATTGTCCACAACAACCTGCCTCAAGTTTACAAACATCTAGGAAAGAAAATAAACAAAGTCAAGTGCGTTGAGTTGCTTGCACTTCAATGCTTACCCCACCGAGCAACTGGTGGAAAAAGAATCTTAGGCAAATGCAGTGCCTGTATATTGAACTCCCTGGGTAAGCATGTTCTTCATGTTCATCACTGCTAAGACAGCAGCAGAAGGCACCCATCTTTGTACTTCAAAAATAAAACCCAAAGGAATTGGCTGCTGACAACTAGGAAGCAACAAGCTAGGAATAAAGGATGCTAAATCTTCAACAAACCTGTACGAAACTAACACATTTGAAGCACCCCATAAGAACAAGTATCAGTATAAATGGAATGATGAGAAGAACGAGTTGTGAATGACATAAATCATCTGCCAAAGAGAAAGAATCTAGAGTTCATAGTAGAGAAACTCCTATAGGGATTTCCAAAGCCCACCACGTAAAGTTCTTCAATTAAAAATTTTGAAAGAAACATATACATTAAAATGCCACAAAACATCTCAAGGGTACTTCACACAGTTCTGCGTTCTGGGAATGGCAAACAAGTGCAGATGCAGAGTGCCGAATGACACCAATTCCAGAAAGTCACAACAGGCATAAAATTCCTCTGAAACCACGAGCAGTGTCGTGGCAATCAATCTAAACTACAAAATGATTGCTTTCTTTGCCTATCATTGAAGGTTTGAAAGGGTTTTGGATGAAAAACCTGTTCCAAGAAGTATTTTATTTTGTCAAGTTGCCATGGACAGTAATTCCTGCACAATGGAATAATAAATCAATAAATTAGCGATGAGAGATTTTTATTTTTGAAGAGAAATAGCAATGTACCAAATACAAACTAAGAAAAAAAAACCCTTAATCTCACTGTAAAATAAAATAACAAAGTGTAAATTCTTTATTTTTTTTTTTTCATTTTAAATGGGAAGCAAAGACACAAAATTGAACAAAAAAAAAAAAGAATAAAAAGGAGCAAATTAAGCAAGCAGAAGCAATAAATAAAGCAGAATGAAATGAAAAGAAACAGCAACCAGTCTAACCTTAAACAACAGAGACACTAATTTCTTACAAAAAAAAAAAAAACACTCGCCCTAACAATTGTATGAATCGTGACGATCGCGGGTCGTGTTGTGAGAACTGAAAGTGTCCCACCTAGGGTTTGTTTTACGCGTAAAATAAAAGGAAAGGAGAGGAATAGAGAGAGAGAGAGAAAGTTTCTTTCTACTTACCTTCAGTACAAGCGAAGAGAAAAGGAGAAAAGGAATAATGTAACCCTAACATGATTAAGATCATAATTTTTTCAACAGAAAAAAAAAAATAGAATCAATAAAATTTTGTTGACTATTCTACGTTAAGACGTAATATTTTGAAAGTAGTATTGCATCAGATCTAAAGAGAAAATACTGATTATCCACATATTGCATGTGAGTTTCACCATATTGAAAGGGCAATTTTTCACGCATGTTATGCACTTGTTATAAAACTTGTAATGGCCCGACAGTTTAACCAGAAACCTGATGTAATTAGGGTGTATACTGGTGCAGACTTTAGATTAAAAAGAAATTTAAAAAATTAATTTAATTTGACGGTTGAAAACCATAGTATGACATTAATCTGTTTAACTCGAGATAAAACTCAACTTTTAACTTATTGTTTCTTTTTAAAGAAAATTGATCAAAATAACTTTATTTTAATTATTTTAAAAGAATATATAGATCAATTCGGATTAATATTTCTAACCCGTGATCCCGAGCCTATCCTTTAGAACCATGTTCATGCATGATAATGCATAACTTTATTTTATAAATTAACAACAACATCATTTCTATGCATTACTTTTTAGCCATAGATTTTTCTTTTTGGATAATCTGCTGTTCTTTCAAATCCAAATGCTGGTGAGTTTGGAGATGAATTCGCATTGCTTTCGCTAAATAAAAGTCTCGGTAGATTGTAGCCTAAAATTAGGTGTATTTCTAAAATGTGATATGAAAAGGACTGCATAACTTAATGGTATCTTAGGAGCCCTCCATGATCCATCGTACAGTGTTTTTCAATGATAAGAAGTGTTTTCATACTCCACAAATGATCATCATTGTGCTTGTTGTCCTGAAGACAAAGGCTAAAGTATAAGGTAAGTTTTTTTTTCTTCTTCTTCTTAGTAATCTTTTCTTTGCTCGTTTTGGAGTTGTTGGTTTTAGACTGGCTGGCTATGATTCATAGGAAAGCAACTTCGCCTGCCTCCACTGGGAAATAAGCAAGCAGAGCCATCCCTAGCAGGCAGAAGCCCCATTCACTAAAGAAAGATGTGGCCTGAGGCTCTACAGAAGTCTGATGCTTCCCGAGCAGCTCGAGTCTTGCCTTTCAATGCAACTACGCTTTCTCCCGAAGCAAACTGAAGGCAGAAGTCTGCATTCTCTATGGAAAAAAAAGGGATCCATCTTGCTGAAAGCTCTCATCGACTGGTGTGATATAAAAAGAGTTGCTTGATTATTAGTGAGATGAACGTCATTACACTCATCTTGCAATATATACAGACACACACACCATCACTCATTTACGCTCAAAGTGCCATGGAAAATCTTTGCCATTTTTTGCTGTCGAAGCAGTACACATGAGCTTGCCATTTTGCATCCTCAAGTGCATCTCCCACTTCAAAGGTCATGACATGAGCCTCCCTCCCTGCGAACATCTTACAACATAAGAAAACAAACACAATTTGCAACATCCCTTCGAAATTCCTATGGCATGTCAATTTAATTTCAGTAACATTGAATTAAATATACAGAATCCCATAAACCAAAGACAAATGCTACTGACCCACTTACCATGATATACACTATCACGCTGATCTGGTTCATGTGTGAAACTAGACCAATAACATAATAAAGAATGATGTTCATTTACATTAAAAATGATTGGAAACTAAATAGTTTCAAACTATATTGTTCTACATTCTCATAAATTAATTGCATTCCACATGCAACTATGTGCGCTAAAACAGTAATTTCTTATTTAGAAAGAAAAAAAAAAAAGGGTCGCTGAGTTATTTAAATCCATTTCAAGATAGTAAAAATACCTTGAAAGATTGAAAAAGTAAGCAAAATCATTTGTTTTTTCATTTCAAAAACGTTTTTGAAAAAATTAAAAAAAAAATTAATTTTTTTCTTTGCTTCAAATTAATATTTTTTCGATGTTTTCAGATCATTTTAATACATTGATATCAAAAATAATTTTTTAAAAATAAAAAAATATTATTTTAATGTTTTTCTTGATGAAAAACAATCACAACCATACTCTCAAATAAAATCAAAAGCTTGTTGATGTTACACTCCTTCCGCATGCTGATCTTTCATCCATGCTTGACTATAACAAATAACCCGGTTATGATCGGGTTGCAGGTAGATCTGGCTGAAAGTAAAACTGGTCTCAACTTTCAACTCTATGCAATTCATGCTCCTTGTTTATCTATCTGGGAGGGACATCACTAGAAAGAAAAGAACCTACAAATCACGTTAGGTTTCCCAGTTTTCATTGTAGAGCAAATTCCTTTTTATTTCACAAGCAAGAACGACGGTGATCTTTCATATCATAGGACCCCCTTTTTAAGTGAATTATAGGAGCCATTTTATATTTCACATGTGCCATGGAAGTTCAACTATTCGGATCTCTTTTGTTTTATTTTGTTTTTGTAATTTTGAGTACTATTTCCTGCTCGATCATATTGTTTTTATATTTATAGTTTGCACTCAAACTATAAATAAACTTGCAAGAAAAATTCAACCAAAAAACCACTTGCAAGAAAGATAGCTCGCAACTGAAAATTTACAGCAAACAACCCTCCCAAGTGAGATTACAAAGCTTATGGGTTTCTTGTAAATATTAACATAGCCTAAGCTTTTAATTGCCGTGAATTGACATCTTTGTCCTTCACAAAAAAATCACACAATATTATCTCAGTTTTTTTGCTAGGTTCATTTCTGATTTTAGATTTGTTTAATTTTTTACACATTAAATAAATTAGTTATCTTATAAAAAAAAAACTTTGGTATAGAGGCGTTTTCCATTTTGGCATGCACAGTATAACTACTCTATTGCCCTTGAAATGAAAAATTCTTAGGCCTGGCTTTAGAGACATGTTAGTCATTTCACTTTGGGAAAAAGTAAAAGAATACATACCATGCCCTTCAGTTTCTGTGAATGCTTGCTATAGAAATTAGAAACGGCCAATAAAAGTGGCCATGCATTTCCAGGGCATATTGACTACGCAAATGAAGTAGAGGAAAAGAATTGCAAATCAAACCTGGAACTTCAGCAACTCACTTGAAAATTACGGAAACACATTGCACAACATGTATCTGCCTAAATATACTTCATTCCTGAGATATATTGCTGTCTAGAAACAAGGGTCTGGGCTATGGTATAAACAATTCCTAAGCATCCCAATATCCTGATCTTCATAATATCTGATATTATAATGGATGGCAGGTTAAGGGGAAGCGTGATCAGTGGTGACGAGTTCGTCTGCTTTGTGTAACTCCAAACAAACCGGTTGAAGAGTATATGACTGGGGAACGTAAGAATGAGGATGGCTAAATTCTTGACTGCAAAGAACCAATCAGGACCCCCAATTTCAATGCCCCAACCAGTATTACCATGCCATGTATCTTCCCATATGCTGTAAAGGGATGTCAAGACCAAGTAGGCCGATATAGCCACTGTAACAGGGAAATATCTTTGTTTGTCCCCAAAACCAGCGACAAAATCTGAGTCCTGGTTGAGAAGCAGTAGGATAGGAGCCAGGAAGAAGATAGCTTGGTTTGAGCCCCCGGTCAGATTGATGTTCAATATCAGGCAAATGGCGAAGCACATTATAGTGGCGACATTACCAACTGCAGGCATCCAAGCTCCCTCGGCAGCCATTCTCTTAATTGTAAAGGTTGGCACAGTAGAGGCACGCCTTTGCTGCATGAACCTCATTCGTGGAGCAAAATTTGAAGAACTACTTTGACTAGCTTGACTATGTCTAATTCCACCCCTTTCAAGAGCCTTTTCCCGGGTAAGTGAGGCAACCTCAAACTTAACCTCCAGAGCTATGAGCATGAAGATTGCTGCATATAAACCAAGAAGAGATGTCCTTGCCCCCTCAACAGCCAATAGAGTAGTGAGCTTCCTGTCTTCCTCTGCCAGATCTCCAACTTCATCTCCAAGGATGCTTTTGATTCTCACCTGACCCTCCAACAGATATGTCACAGGAAAGAGGGCTACCAGCAAAGCAAAAAACCATGGTAGCAGCTTTGTGCTTGAAGCGGATGGAAAATGAGTGAAGACCACAAACACAGAGGTGCAGACCATGGTTACAACAATGAGGGCATGCAGAACAGCAGCTTGAAGAAAATACTCAGCAGATATGTATACTCCAAGAGCAAACCCTATTGCAATAGAGTAAAAAGTTCTTAGCTCTACCACATACTTAATGGGTATGATGGATGTCACTGCTGCTAAAGTGAGCAGAATCGCCACAATAAGCAACCATGATGGCCAGGTCGGTTTTGATGCCATGAAGCCATAGATGGAAATGTCATCAGAAGACTGACGAGCTGCTCTGATTATGTCAGATCGATAAGTCCATGCTATTGAGATTGGTGGCTGCATCAGGATAAACAGTAAACCTGTTGCCACCACCAGTACTAGGCATCTCTTAGCAGACTGCAGAAAAGAAGATAAGATCAAATCAGTAATCAGAATAACTGGCTGTTAGACAGTTCAAAATTTCAAATCAAAACTCTTGGAGTGCCTTGAATAACATCCTAACATTTTATTGGCAGGAGGAAATGGAACCTAAAAAAAAAGTACTATTATAGTCAAGTTGTCTAAGTCTTACAATAACTACCTTCACATTCAAGTGAAATTAGCTTACATAGCATACAAAAAGCTTTCAATTAGTGCTGCTTCAGTTCATTACTTATCTAATTCTTACTATTTTCCTCCACGGAACGATCAAGTTGATATTAAACTCGAATGAACAAACATAAATCCTCTTCTTTCATCCATTCTTTGAATTTTTAGGCCAAACTTTCTATGAACTATGGTGATAATGTATCATTAACTTAACAAATTCAAATTATTTCCAAAATTTTGCACTGATTTATGAGCTTTCTTGTTAGAAGGACAATAAGGACCACAATTTTATAAATTGCTTGATTTCAGTGAGTTCATCAAACACAGAAAATTTGTTGTAAAGGAGAAGGAAATGAATATATCTGATAAAATATGTTGGTTGATTAATAGGTTAGTTGGTTTAACTACTTATTGATTTACTAAAATATTATGCCAGAAAGAGCAAATTTATGCAAAAAAAAAATAAGGACATAACAAGAGAAAACAGACCAGGACATGAGAGAAGTGCAAGGCAACAATGGGTACACAAGCCAATCCAGTCAAGGCAATGCAGAAACCCAAAAGCAAACCATCAGATGGAGCCCTCCCATTCCACCACTGAAGGGCTTCAAAAATTGCTTCACGGAAGAACCAGACTGAAAGAGCTACCACACCAGCATGTACATAACCTTGCCATGGTTTCATCTTTGAGCCTGTTTGTGATTTCTCCCTGCGAAGTCGAACATGCAGAGAATAAATGAATGCCTAAATTGAAGTAGATAAGGAGGAACTTATGTCTTGAGATAGGAAAATATGCCAATACACACTTGTAAAGAAGCAACGGGGGAGTAACAGCAAGTAAAAGTACAGCTGAAACCCATACAACAGGCTTTGATGAAATAAACAGCATGGATAACTTTGAAGAATACAAGCAAGTCAATATCCAAACTGCCTTCGGTCCAATCCGATGATCCGCAGATAGTCTTCTTACAAGAGCCAAACCCACAAAGGTTGTCAGAATAACCATATAGCTTGGATACATCACATCCTCCTCCATTCCATAGAAATAAAGACCCGGGTAATTGAAAAAACGATTCTCAATATGGCACAACAGCAATGCATGGCTGATCAAACCAATCTCGGCTAAAAAATGAAGTTTCAGTGGTAGCAGAGCTAAACCTGGAACAGCCATTGCAAGAATAACATTTGCGACTATAAGTTTGCAAAACGACCTCAGGGGCATGCCAGACAACCAAATATTTAGATCCCAGAAATTGTGCAGCACAAACCATGTAACCATCAGGCTCCCGAGCACAAAAAAGGCAAAATATGATGGCAGACTTTTCTTTGTGACAAAACAAGCAAAATAAAATCCGGCAACCGCAGGCAGGGGAAGAAACTGCAAAATAAGGGTAAATGAAATTTATTTATTTTTTTGAACATGTAAATTTCTTTTCATTTTTCCCATTCAATATCTGTTAAACATTAATTGTGAAGACACAACAGCCTGAACATGAAATAAGTATAAATTATAAAAGAGAGGATCCTATATAATTAAGCTAGAAATAAGTACTAATGAAGTATGAATTGGAGTGAAGACTTAGAAAATTCAAGATGCATACCAGCACAGGAAAACCCACAACAAGTGCTCCAGCAGAACTGACGATTACAGCCAAAGCAGTGAAAGCCGCTGAACTAAAAGCATCAGAAATCATTCCAAGGGCTGAAGCACCAGCACCAGCTGCCCCTCCAAGCATTGTCACAGTCACAAGCAGATAATTCAATGGCGAAGGAACCTGAATATACCTTCCAAACGAATGGAAAACAACTCTAAACTCCAAACAAATCACAACAACAATCAGTGCAACAGCTCCATTCACTACACGAATACTATGCAACTGATTCGCATTCTTGGTCACCCACCAAAGTGCACCCCTAGTAGATGCGTACAGTTGAAACAGAAAGGGAATAAAAAACAACAGCAACAAATCGCATACTGACGCAGCAGATGAGAAAATCACTGAGTAATGCGACGCAACATGAAATACCAACGGAAAGAAGAGCAAATTTAATGTATGAAAACAACCCTCTAGTGGACTGAGTATAAAATTATCATCGGGAACCTCTCCACCATGATATTTCACTTCTTGCTTCGCTTTAAATGAAGAAGTACGCGGAATTGCAAACATCCAATAGAAAACACAATTTAAAATCATCAGATAATACGCAGCATGTTGCATACCGACAGCAGCGGTTGCAGCCCAAGTGAAAATCGAAGAAGCAGCAAAAGGAACGCAAGCGAATAACAAACGTTCAAGCGCGATCACGATACTAGGGTTTTCTAATTGGATCCATTTGAACTGAAGCGAAGCCCAGGCGCCAATTAAGAAATTCGTTTGTGCACAGAGGAGAGCGGCGAGCAAACCAAGAGGAATCGAATTGAAAGTGAAGATCAATGAGGAGCTAAAAAAGAAGGCGACCTGAGCTGCAATTAGAGAAGCCCAAACACCGAAGAACGCACCGGATTTGAAATTGAGTGAGTCGAGGATGTACGCGATCATTAGCCCTAGGGTTAGGGTTGCGACGACGGGAGCGCCACCGAGGTCAAGGAGGAAAGCGGCGCAAGGAACGAGAGCGAGGGCAATGCGAGAATTGTGAGCGAAAGAAGAAGCAGAGAAACGAGATCTAGAAGAGGAGGTAGAGGGGGAAGGGAAGTGAGAGTTACGATTAGGGTTTTGGTTAGGGGAGTAAGGAGAAGCAGAGGGGAATGAGGAGGAGGCAAAGGAAGGGGAGGAGATGGAGGCAGCGATATAAGGGCGGAATGACCGCGATTGGATCTCCGGCGGCATCATTTTGGCTGTCGCCGGAAAAGTTGAGATGGTGCAAAGAGGTAGTAGTAATGGGGATGACGGGGAGGAAAGAGGTGGGATTCTGAGGGGAATCACGGGAGAGTTTGGGTTTGGGTTTGGGAAATAGGTGACGTGTTGGAGGAGTTAGAGCCGTCGGATCATGGATTAAGTGGGTCCTATCACTATAACGGAGCAGACTTCAATTGTTTCAGCGATAGAAGAATTGGATTTGGAGATAACAGGCACGTGAGTGTCTGAATTCTTGCGTGACTGTTCTTTAATTGTTTAAGCTTGCTTGCTTAGTCATTATTGTTTTTTTAAAATATTGTTTATTTAAAAATATATAAAAATAATATTTTTTATTTTTAAAAAGTTATTTTTAATATTAATATATTAAAATAATTTTAAAATATCAAAAAAAAATTAATTTAAAAAAAATAAAAATAAAAAAATTTTAAATTTTAAATTTTTTTTAAAATATTTTTAAAATATAAAAATAAATAACGACGAATTAAAATATAGAAATTAAATGCTTATTTTAGATGTATTTCAGTGTTAGGAATGTTCTTGTTAAAATTAAAACAAAAGTGTCCGCGGCATTTTCACTATAGACTCTCTCTGCAAACATTGTGTACCACAACAATGTTTCTTTTTTTATTTAATTTTATGTTATTTACCTCAATTTCTCAATTTTTTTTATTTTATCTTTTATGACTCATTGTTTTGGGTTTGGGTCTAGCAAATTATTTTAGTTTATTTTCTGTAACCTAATATAAAAGACTAGATACAGCAAACGGGAATTTATCTTATTCATTTTTTTTTTTTTACTTTCTTTTCTTCTCTCTTATATTTTTTCATTGTCTCTCAACTGTTCACGTTATTTTTCTCTTCTCGTCCCAAGATATATTGTTTTTCTTCATATTTTTCTCTTTTTTTTTGGTTTTTAACAATCTCTTTTTATTTTTTTTTATTATCAGCGAAACTAAGCACGTCATAAATATAAGAAATTTTCATTCCCTTTTCTTCTTTATTTGTGTGTGTTTTTTTTTCATTATTTTTAAGGTCATTATTTTTGTATTATTTTGTATTTATAAATTTTGGGTAGTCTCTTGTACAGGGGAGGTGCTGCTGATTTTTTTAAAAAAATAAAAATTGTTTAATTATTTTTTTGTTAATTTATGTAGAAGCCTAAGGGAAAGTTTATTGCATGTCGTGAGGATAGGATCACTGCTAGCTCTTCTAGCAACAATGTTGACGATTACAAGTCATTAGGTGCTGATCAAGAACAGACACTTGAGGCACAAGCATTGACTTACGACGTGAGGTTGTCGAGTGCAATGTCGCAATGTCGAGGGGGGTCCCTTCACAACGAGATCTATTTACCTGCAAATACGAGGCCCAATGAAAAAGCAACATTTCAATGTAAGTTTGTTTTGCTTTCACAACATGTTTAATAATTTTAAAAAAAATTATTTTATTTAACGAATATAATTTTAGGTTTACAAACATTAAGGTTGTAAGAACAATAACATCAACCTTTAAATCATCAATGGAAATATTATTGTTTTAATGGAGTCGGGTTTCCAAACATCCTGAATGGAAACTACATGTCGATGCACGGTTTTCAAGGTTTAAGGTTGGTATTAACTTAAATATTTTTTTTATTATGTTAATTCAATTAATTTATTGAAATTACTAAAAAATTCCTTTTGTAATTTTTTACTTTAGATGGAATTTTGAGTAAGAGAGAGCTGATGATAATGTTGCGATGAGAGTTTTGGAGAATCACGTTGCAACTAGATAAGATTGAAATAAGGATAAATTTTTGTTCAAATATTTTTTTTTTCATTTACTAACAGATAATATATCAGTAACATATAGGTTGTGTAATTTTTGGTATGAGGTTCGGAAGAAAGCAAAAAAATATAAGAGAGAAAGCGAGCTTCCAGCTTGGAATGACATGACGGTTTGAAATGATTTCAACCGTTAGATGCTTGCAATCAATTCTGAGCACTCAAACTTTAGAGTTCATGGTACAAAATTAGACGACTCTCTACGGATCATGAAGAACTCCGTCGAGTGGTAATGGAGATGGGATCACATATGGGTGATCTATGTGCTCCTCCTTATTGGCCTCACAGTCCCGGTGACGATCAGCCTCCCCCTTCCTCCAGTGCCTCCTCTATTTTAAATTTATTGTATTTGAACCTAATTTCTTTAAAATTTGTAATAAATATTTATTTTTTATATTATTTTAATTTCTTTTTATATATTTGATTTTTATATAATTTTTATATATTTAAATTAATTTTCTACTTATGTTCAATATATTTTCTTAAAAAAATATTTTAAATTATTATTGACAGGGTTACCTATGGAACACTTCCATTGGTATATTCCAGAGAGTTGAAAAATAATTACTGCAAATGTCACTGCTACTGCTAACTCTGAATAGAATTACAAATGGTATTTCTTCGGTGATAAGTTATATTTATCAATGGATATACCGATTGAAAAATAAAAACACCAATGGAATTATTTTCATGTTAATAATATGTTAAATTTACCGATAGATTTACAAACGAAATGAAGCGAGTAGATTTGTTTTTGTGCACTTTGTCAATCTGTAAATCTATCAATAAATTTATTACCGACATACCATAAAATATCGATGAAGGTTTTTTTAACGGATTGTTTTCATCCATGATCCCGTCAGCAAAATACATACTGATAGACTGTGAGAGAAAATACTAACATAAAGTTTCGTTGATAAAACTGTTAAATCAGGTAGCATTAACATGTTCTTATTTGACATATATATATATAAGCATGTCTCTAATGGACACCCGCAAATATATTTATCGTTGTTACACTTTAAATATATTAAACATCGATTTAAAAAAATTATCAAATGATGAGTTTTTTAAAGAATAAAAAGTTAAGGTAAATAAGAGAAAAAATTATATTAGATATTTATAGTGTAAGAGAGATATATATAAAAAAAAAGAGGAAAAATCATATATAGTTGTATATAAAATGATAAAAATATTTTTTTCCTTCTTGTTTCTTTAATTCTCTCTCTTTCTTATATTTATTTCTTCTATAATGTAAATATTACAAGGAACAAAAACTAAAGCTTATGGCAAAATTATTATGGCACAAGATACAAAACACTATGGATTGTAATAATGTTCCACAGTGTTTTCTCTCTTGCTTTTTTATTTTTATTTCTTGTTTTTTTTATTTAATCCTTCAAGGTTGTGATTATTTGGGATTGGACTTGGTAGTTTGTTTTCGCTACTTAGGTTATGAAATATCAGGGTGTCGAGGAAAAACATTGTCACTCGATTGATACTCAGTTTAGCAAAATTAAATATTTTTTTATTTATTTAAAATAATTGAAGCTATGAGAACCAAATCTAAATAATAGACAAATATTCAACTCTTTTTATTGAGAGAAAAAGGAACTGAATTGCACAATCAAGGAAAATATCAGCCTAATTTTTTTTCTTTGGTCACTATTTTTTTTCTTCCAATTTGATCATTTCACATTAAGTTTATATGGGTTTAGACTTAATAGTATTTTTTAGTTGCCTAACATGGACTTCATAGGGATCCCATTATGTCAAGGAAAAATTCCAAGACATGATTGGTGCTTGGTTTTGAAAAATAAAGTTCATTTTCATTGATTTAAAATAATTAAAACTTAAATGATCAAATTTTAAAATTTAAATAATTACATGGACAGGGTTAACAAGCAATGATAAAAAGATTGACGTGTGGATTATACATACCAGTATGTGATGAAAGTTATTGTGCTTTGGTGGCGTGCAAGACTTCTTTTGGTTACCAATTGTCACCTTCCTTAGTGGTGTTTGATGCGTGTCAGTGGCCACTTTCCAATAGGGCGACATGCATGAATGTTTGATATACGTGAATGTCTTTTTTTTTCTTCTCCCCCCTCTCTCTCTCCTTGGTTTTCATGCAAATTCTCCACAAAACAGCTTTATGTTTTGTCATTTTATTTTTATGTCAAATTTAGTCATTATTATTTTGATTGTAATTTATTTTGTTTTGGATCCATTTTTATTTCAAAAAAACATCATCCCTTAACATTACATTAATTGGAGATTGGGCTATGTCATTTTTTCTGGTTTATCTTCTATAGGGTAATACTGACCTTGTGACTCGGTTCATATGACTAAAACTCTAAAAGGTTACTCCAAGTTGACTTTGGCTCCTTTTTTTTTATATTTTAACATTAGGTTGGTTGTGGATTGAGCTTTTATTTTTTTTCTTTAAATAGAATTATCTCGATCTCATGACTTAAGACTGTGAGTTTATTAAGTTAACTTGAGTTGACTCAGTTTTTCTTCATATCGCTTTTTCATCAGTATTTTTTTCAATTTCTCCTTTCATTATTAGGTTGACTTGAGAATTGAGTTTTATAATTTTTTTAATTTGCTTTTATGGGGTTATCGCGGTCTCACAATCCGGGTTGCAGGCTTAACAATTTGCCTTGGGCCAACTCAAGTTGTTTTTTTGTTATTTTTTAAAATTATTTTTTTTTCTAATTTTATCATTCAATATTAAATTGACTATGGATCAAATATTAAATTTTTTTTTTCATATTTATTTTTTATCATATTGCTATCACAATCTTATAACTCAGGTCATAAGTTTTATATGTTAACTAAGGCTGGTTTGAATAAATTAAATATGTTGCCTTTTAAATATTTCTAAGAAAAGATGTTCAGTATTTTAAAAAATATAATCTAATACACATTGGATTTTCTTGTTCATGGTTAATTTTTTTTTATATAGTAGATAACATGCTAGCAATTCCTTTATATTTCTTTATGTTTTAATAAAAAGTAGATCAAACCTCCAGTGAATGACGGGCAAAAAATCTAGTTAATACACAGGGTTAAAATGGTATAATTTCTCAAATAAGAATACGTTCCTAACGGCAATAGCAATTAAAAGTTGAAGTCTGCGGTCTCAGAGTTTAACCATAAATGTAGCTATGAGCTAAATACCCAAAAACGGCGAGTTCAAAGAGGGAATATCTAAATGAGCTGGAGCCCTCAGCCTCTTGAAGGCCTATCAGCACCTTTTACACTGCAAAGTCGTAAGAAAGGCAATGGAGGTTCGATTGGAGGCCCAATTTCAAACAATTGCTGCAGCTGCGAAGCCCAAACTTCTTCAAAACGGCCCATAATTAACTCCGACCAGTGCCCTCAATAGCCTGTAAAGTGTGTCTTCAGAAGGTCAAGCCTAGTAAATTCCCGGTGTGTTTTTCTTTGCTGTATTTTTTAAAAAACTTATTTTATCTTCCACCCGCACACTTCTGTTGCCACTGCTTGGAAATTTATTTTAATTAAATAAATTATAAATAAATAAAAAATTTATTTTTTAAAATTTAATTCTTAATTTATAATGATTAATTAAAAATCAATAATGATGAAAATAATTTTTTTTTAATATTTTAACTTTTAAAATTCACTATATAAAAAAAAATGAAGAAATAATTTCTAATTTATATTTTTCAGATTTTACGTACTCTTTCTCATTTTATTTTTTATGTTTTTCTTTTCTTTTCATGCTTTGATTTTTCTTTTAAATCTAGAACTTGAATTCATCTTGTTGGAAGATATTTATATTATATAATTTTTTTGTTTAAAAATCTTATTTAGAAGTGCATCTAAATCAGGGTTATGTTGTTTGGATCTTGAGATTGCAAACATCCCAGTTGCACAGGGTGAAGAGCAATAAAGTTTTTAAAAAATATTTATAATTAAAAACAATAAAAAAATTATTATTTTAAAATGTTTCAACAAGTAATTACCATTCATGTTTTAATTTAAGCATAATTAATTTTATTATTAGTATACATGCTAGGTTTGCTGATTTTATATTAATTTTAAATTTGAATATATACTTACATACATGCTAATATTATATTATTATTTTTTTGTTGAAATCATATTTACTATTAGTTATATTTTTACATGTTTATAGATTTAAATTTATATAAACACTAGATATTTTTAAAAATTTTCTTATATTTAACGTATCTAATAATAAACTAAACATTATTGTTCTATATTCTAATATATATATATCTGCAAACAATACCAGCAGGCCAAGAAAGACCGATTTTGAATTACATCCACACGTATATTTGAATCTCTATTGATCCAACATATAATTAAATTAAAAAAATAAAATTATATTAAAATTAAAAAATACATGAAATTTAAAAATATTGTCTCTTGTTATCTTTGATATTTTTTTTTTATTACAAGTGCCTAGGAGGGGGATTGACACTTTGAGCACAACTCTGTAACAAGATATGCTCGCTGATTTCGTGGCAACCGATCATATTCAGATGCCATCCACACAAACTCTATTCGTCAAGACCGTGGCTGCGCAGCCGCCACAACACCCCAGATTTTAACGTGGTTTTCAGAATACTGCAAGCTGGTTAACAGTAACAGCCCCCAGAAGGTGTTTCACGACGAGAGAGTTATCTCGCCAGCCCTCTCACAAAGCTGTAATTGACGCATCAATCCCAACAAAGAGCCGAAGAAGGCTCGACATGTTCACCGTAGTGGTCTGTTCTCATTGTCTCAGCTACGTACGCATTCAATCCCTTGAAACCATGCGTGCCACTGTCATACTCTTGTTTAGCAGCCTGCTGAGACAAAGTCCTTGTCTTATCCTGATACCTGGACTGCTTTCAAGGCTTGGAAAAGCAGCAATGGCCCACAGTTAAGGTCTTCTCACTTTCACTACTGAGAGCAAAGACAGGACCTCATCTCGAAGAAGAAGGGCACCGGAAAAGTCCCCATCTCAATTCTATTTTGCGTTGTTAATTAATTGGAAGTAGGTCTAACACAATTAAAAGGGGAAGACTCGGCAATTAGCATATAAAATAAAAAGATATGGAGAATTAACATATTTTTGGATATTATGGTTTTAAATAGTGATATTTAATTGATGTTCAAATTTAAAAACGTGATATTTATTTAAATATCATGATTTAGATCCGTAACATCAATTAAAATTTTGTCACGATTTAAAATTATGATATTTAATCAAATATCATATTTTTAAAACGTGACATCAATTAAATGTTGCGGTTATGAGCTACGAGATAAATTAATTTCCAGTATTATTAAGAAAGACAAACTGGTCAACCAGTTTGTAATGATTAGTTAAATCGGCCGATCAATTGACACTGAAAAATAAAGAATAATTACTGTGTGAACAATAAATTTTTGAGGTTTTAATTAGAGTCTGTTTTTTGAGTCTACAGGTTGGACAAATATGTATATTCTAACTCATAAAATATATTTAAAAGAAAAAATTCATATAATTATAATTTTTGTGTGAACTCGTTAACTTTCATACAATAGATTCAACCGGCTGATCGATTGAGTTAGAAGATTGGCAATGATGAAACTGCCCATTCCAACAACAAATTTCTCCAACATGTAAATCTAACAAAAAAATATTTCTCATGAGATTTATTGTTTAGTTTGTTAACTTGACATTTAATTTAGTTAATGATTTTAGAGAGTTAAAAATCTTCTAATTTTAACAAAATTTGGGCAGAGCTTCTCCTATATAGAAATTATATCCAAGATTTTGTTCCGCTTTAAGAAACTTGCAAAGAATCACAATAACCAAACTCAATAAATTCTCATAATTTATAATCATAAGTAGCCTAAGAATGCAAATAAAAAAAATATATACATGCAAAATTATACAAACCAGATCACAATAAAATATAGGTACCCTATACCGTATCTAGATGACATGTTAAATTGATTAGCAGGTCTAAGGTATGTTTCAAAATTGATCTCAAGAGTGATTATCATTAAATCATAATCAAACCGGGAGATGAATGAAAGAAAACATTTTGATTCAATCGTTGGGTCGTGTTTGAATTTTTACAAGAGTTTTTAAAGATTGTTTTTCTTACAATAATTATGAAATCACTACTCTAACCGTCATATCTTTAAATTTTGAAAATATCATTATGGGAACTCGGTTTTGACAATTTTTATAATTTGCTTTGTTATTTTTGGATTTGAGGCTTTTTTTCTTTATTTTTATTTGATGATCTTTTTTAACTTCCACGTACATCAATAACCCTCCCTGATGGGGGTAGTGCTGGTAGTTGTTAAGGCCACATGTTTCCCATAAATGCAAGAGACAAAGCCAAAAGACCTCTGCATATATAGACGTCTCCCTATTGCTTGTACAGTTTTATCTGTCTCCTTGG
>Ga0307515_10008067_pt1 | contig 20640 bp, 18 predicted proteins | sample 17_EM_MG_FD_194513 | JGI IMG/M metagenome (GOLD analysis project Ga0307515, IMG submission 194513) | Populus trichocarpa ectomycorrhiza microbial communities from riparian zone in the Pacific Northwest, United States - 17_EM | ecosystem: Host-associated > Plants > Roots > Unclassified | place...
AAACTCGCTCGGTCACAGCCTGAGAGTGCATCTCTGAGTTCACTCGATCTCGGCCTCCAAGTGCATCTCCAAACTCGCTCGATCTTGGCCTCCAAGTGCAGCTCTCAGTTCAGTCGATCTCGGCCTCCAATTGCATCTCCAAACTCGCTTGATCTTGGCCTCCAAGTGCAGCTCTCAGTTCACTCGATCTCGGCCTCCAATTGCATCTCCAAACTCGCTCGATCACGGCCTCAAAGCGCATCTCTGAGTTCACTGGACCTCGGCCTCGCAGTGCATCTCCAAACTCGATCGATCACGGCCTCCAAGTGCATCTCTGAGTTCCCTCGACCTCGGCCTCCCAGGGCATCTCCAAACTCGATCGATCACGGCCTCCAAGTGCATCTTCAAACTCGATTGATCACGGCCTCCAAGTGCAGCTCTCAGTTCACTCGATCTCGGCCTCCAATTGAATCTCCAAACTCGCTCGATCACGGCCCTCAAGTATATCGTTAAGGAGCAACGGTGGGTGTACGGAGATACAGAGGTAACGGAGGTGGAATGAGCGACGCGGAGTATTTATTCGGGAGACCCCGGGGTAGATAGATAGACAGCATCTCATTTTCATCTCATCTTGTCATACAACGAAAATACACACTCTATGTTTCCCAACTTTTGGTCTCACTCGCTCTTTGCGAGATTTCGTGGATCCGCGCAATTGCGTGGATCCTTATGCATTGGAATCCCGATGCAAGCGTGTACACAATGAACCCATTCCGACGTATGGTCACAGTTGGCCACAACGCCAGAGTGTTGGTTTAAAGTAGGAGGCCGACAGAGCGAGAAGAAGCGGCGATCGGAGGGCGATATACAACTCGACGCGTGGTATTGACGCCGGGCGCGGAGTAATCCGCCACCGGAGTGTCACTGACGGCTCTGACGGAGCGCGTCCACTCTGACGCAGCCAGTCCGCCCAGACGGAAATGTTTTTTGCTGATTAGCTTTCGGCAGAAGCTGATGAAGCTGGATGAATTGACACAACCGGGATGGGAGGATGCAGCCGACTACTTCCGTGAACGAGATACGAAGTACGGAACAGCCGAATTGAGTGTTCCGGTTGTCGTTCAACCTCAACCAGATGATGACGCTTTGGCACCTCCACCAACAACATCTGGAGAGCTTATGGAGAGGCTTGACATTGTCCCTGGAATATCACAAATGCCGTGAGGGACTTTTCGACCAGGACGTAGTCATATTTGGCTAGGCTCGGTGAAACTGCAGTCGATCACGAGCATATCCAGGCTTGAGCCCGCCGTAGAGCCCGATACGTCACCATTGCTGAAAGTGAAGCCTGCTGAGCCAGTAAGCTTTTACCCTGGATTATAACCTCCAGCTAATCACCATATAGATTTCAGATTCGGACGAAGACATGGTGCCAGCTCCTGCGTCAGCGGAGGAATAGATAGACAAACTGTGATTTTTGACATCATCTGTTTGTGAAAAGCAATTTGTTTACCAATTTTGTTACGTGTCTGCTAATTCTTGATTTCAGTGACCAAATTGTGAGACATGATAATTCGTCTGTGCTTGTGCAAGGGTCGAACGCACCATGGGAATGTTCTACAATTCAAATCAGGCATAACATCTGCTGACACCTTCGATTTGTATTAGCCAGTGACTGATAAGCGACAAAGTAACAGCTATATTAGTGACGAAATATACTAACAAAATTTGAGTGAGTGATGTCATACGTGTCATAGAAAGAGTGGTCAGTGCTCAATACGAATCAGTCTGAACAACGACCGTCATGCCACATTCATCCATGTATCCAACTGCATAACTCTCCGCACAGACCTTGTGCACATGGTTGAGATATTTGAAATTGCGTGTGGTACGTCATGGAAATCGAGGAGATGGAGCTGGATAAGGAATGCTGAGGAAGTCGAGCTATATTTACCAAAAACTGGTGAGTTGTTCTACATGCCATCAATTGCCGGCCGAAGGCGCGGGAATGTGATAGGGCCACGTCGTCTCTCAATCAGATAGCGTGGATAGCCACTGATCAGACATTGATAGGTAATAAAACTCCTGGATACAAACGTTAATACATACAAACGCAATATTGGATGTCAATAAGGCGTATATGAATGGTTGCCTACAGTTATTGGGTGCACAAAGGCTTTTTCGATGTGTTTAAAGCGAGCGTCAATAGAGTGTCAACAATTTACAGTCTTACACATTCGGCAATCAATTGGCAGGATTGTCACATCCTGCCAAAGTAAACGTATTGGTTGGCGTAAAAGCAAAATAGGCAAATGATATCCTCGTTGCCACATCCTAAAAATGAACGTCATTGCAACGTCAATGGCGCGACAACAATTGTTGGCACCGCATCATGGAAACTCCAGAGGGCTGCGCGATGACATTAAGCCATAATCGCACTGTCGGCCGCTTTTCTCTGCAAAACTCGTGGCGACAAGATTGCTTCTATATCCTAAAACTGGGCGTCAACGGAGCGTCAACAACTTTTGGTCTTGCATCATAGAAAATGCAAGGGCTGTGCGGCAATGTGAATCCATAATCGCACTAGCTGTCGCCTTTCTAGGCAAACCGTATTGCGACAACATTCCTTCTATGTCCTAAAAATGAGCGTCAACGGAGCGTCAACGACTTTTGGCCATACATCTTGGAAAATCAATTGGCTGCGCAGCGACATTAAGCCATAACCACACTATCGGCCGTCTGTCTTGGTGAACATTTTTGCGACATCATCGCTACTATGTACTAAAAATGAGTGTCAACAGAGCGTCAATGATATTTGGCTTTGCATCATAGCAAATGCAAGGGGTGCGCTGCGACATCAAGCCATACTCAAACAATCGGCCGCCTGTCTAGGAGAAAATGGTTGAGACAACATCGCTACTATGTCCTAACAATGAGCTTCAACAGAGCGTCAACGACTTTTGGCCTTGTATCTTGGAAAATTCAAAACCTGTGTGGCGAGCTTGAGCTATAATCGAACTAGCGACCGCCTTTCGAGGCCAAAATGATTTCAACATCTTCACAATGCTCTCCAAATCAGCGTCAACAGAGTGGCAACAATTTTAGGCCTTGCATCTGGGAAAATCAACGTGCTGTGCGACATAGGTGATCAATAATCGAACTATCGGCCGCCTTCTTAGTCAAAATAGCTTGCGACAAGATCGTAACCAAGTACCAAAATGAGCGTCAAAGGAGCGTCAACAATTTTTGATCTTGCATCTTGCATAATCTAACGGCAATAGAACGCAGAATACCCACAATCAGCTTACTGGCAGCCTTTGATGGCAAAAATGATAGTGACGATATCTCATCCGCCTCCTACAATTGAGCACCCAGAGAGCATTAACAATTTTTGTGGAGGCTCAGAACGCTATACAGCAATGTACTGCATTGTGATGCTCCTAAATCAAGTTTTACCAGGTCAGTCTTTGCAATCTGTCCTTGTATACAACTTCACAAATATGCATGCAATGTCTTACAGATCTGATTTTATTGCTTGTAGCTGTATTCAGTATCTAAGAACCCGCAGTCTACTATACTATAATGTTACTTTCGGCAGTCTTTCAAGTCGGATTACCGAGTATAGTAAATTTTTCCACCATGTCGGATTCACAATCTTTGAACAACTCTTTGCTCGAGGTTATGATCTCTTCCCAAAACGAACAAGTCTTTATTCGTGATGTGAGCGACCTTACTTTGCCAATCATCTTCGATGGGTGGTGGGCTAGATTGAATGTAGGCTCAAAGCGGCCGATTGCCTGGAATAATTCCAGACATGTGCCTCTGTGGCGATTCTATTTACATTGTGGAATGGAGGAGAACGGCAGCCCTGGCATCATATGTATCATGTGTCATCAAGTTCTTCGCCATTCATCAGAACATGGGACCAGCTCAATGGGGAAACACTTACTGGCAAAAGCTCACATCGCAAAGTTAACCGAATTGACAGAGTCAGAGGTTACTGATTTGACTAGTTCGATGGTTGATGAAACCGCTTTGGCCATCCTGAAGAGGCAAGACAGTCGAGGAATCACAATAGTAAATTCGCTGTGGCAAATCATATTCGACATCCAGGTAGTTCCATATTGACCGGAATGACAGACAAAACATTCTAAACTGGCAGCTAAGGACGTTGAAAATTCCGAATTTCACCAAGACACGTGGAATCGCTACCTGATGTTAGGGTTTGTTTCGGCACATATTTCATGGAATGCGATATCAAATCTTGAGCTACGACGGTCATATAAGGCATTACACGATGACCTAGTGCTACCGTCCGCTACAACCCTTAGTAACATTTGCCGGAGAGAATATGCACTGACTGTTGATGCAATTAAGAAGCAATTGCCGATAAGAAACAAAGTTAGTTTAGCTTTGGACGGATGGACATCTACAAACAAATTGGCCATAAAGTCAGTCATTACTTACTCTATGGATGGAAATTGGGCATTGCGTGAAGTTCAACTCGCTTTCGATGAGGTTGATCGCCTGCTCTGTTCCTGTTTCAAAAGCTAATTAAGGATACTAGGTCAAGGGCCAACATGCTGGAGCAAGGCTAGCCGTACAATTGAAGGATGTGCTGGATCGTTTTGAGCTTACTGACGGCCGTTTGCTTGGTATTACAACTGATAATGCTTCCTCATATTACTCGATGACACGCGAGTTGCAATCAACACTTGAGGCCTCTGGAATCGGGTGGCCGGCATTGAGGAACCACATACCATGCATGGCGTACGTCATACAGCTCGCTTTAGGTGCATTCTTGAGCAGTCTCGATGTAAAAGGCCGCACCAAGTCTTGGGAAGCCCATTAGCGCGATCAGCAATTTGGAGAGAATGCAAGCATAGACATTGGGAAGAGCCAAAGACTTCGAAAAGAGGGCAATGCTAGAATCATCAAGGTGTCGGCCATGAAACCAGGTTTAGCAAAGATAATTGAGAAAGTACGTATTTCATGATATTTTGAAAGTCCGGAAGCTGACCTTCATCTAGCAGATAATGCTTGCTGTATTGATTACGCTACCACCTGGTCGCCGAAACGAGTTCATTGACTGACAAAAAGCCAAAGTCCGCATTGCAGTACTTCCAATTATGGATGTGAAGACACGTTGGAACTCTACTCTGGAGTTGCTCAAGCGCGCATACCGCTTACGAGAATTCACCCGTGGGTGGCTTCGAAACCCCAAATACACCGAATACCGGCCGCTATTCACAACTCAAGACCAATGCACCATTGTCAAATATGCCATGGAAGTATTAAGGCCATTTCGATATTGGACCCTTTGGATGTCGAAGAGGCATACAGTCACATTGCATCACGTCATCACAGAGTACAATGACATGTTCAATCACATGGATGGCGCGATCCGAGGTTTGGCCAAGAAGAAGACTCAATGGAAGGAAGACGTGTTCTTCCCTGTGAAGTTAGCTCGACAGAAGCTTTCCAAATACTACGCCGAAGTCACTCCAACGATGGGCATGCGTCGGATTTCTGCACACATCCTCGATCCATTCCGGAAGTTCAGATCGTTTAGAAAGTGGGACAACGGAATGGATATCAATCCTGAGGATGAGACATCCTACACTGCACAATACCATGAGGCCTTTCTGAATTATGTGGAGAATGAATACTGCCCCAAACATCGACATGTACTGGTCGATAAATTCCCAAACAGTACAGAACTGCAATTTCGTCCCCTCTGCAACTGATTCAGGGTCCTATCAATCATCCTTTGATCCATATGATTCGTCCAGCGCTGATGAGGAATAATTAACGCATAACAATGTGGCTGAGACGACACCCGGACGTAGCGATCGCACAGCCTGCTTATTGACTGCCGCCAGGCTCTATTTGAATTCGCCGCCTGAAGCACCAAAGAACTAGGGACAAAATAATCCAAATCTCAATGATTACCACTCCGACCCAATTGAGATTAGCAGTACATTTTGGATACCAGACATAACCGACTGGAGGCGACAATGGGAGGAAATGCAATCAAAGTACGCCGATCTTTCCGGTGTAGTGTGCGACATATTCTCTATCATACCTCATGGTGTCGGAGTGGAGGCCAGTTTTTCCCTTGGCCGAGATGTGATTGGCTTGACGCAGTCAAAACCACAGGCGAGACTCTTCGCGAAGAAGTGGTTGTAAGGTAGTTTGCTCGAGCCAATCACAGGATTTTGGCCGGTATTGACCCGGAATTGGATACCACGAACACAGAAAACCACTCGGAAATGAAGAAAGACGCGGAGGGACGGAAATTGCACAGAATGGTCAAGGTTCACGACTTTTTGGAGATGTGGCAGGGCCGACAAACCCTACGTGCTACCCAGAAGGAATCTCGAGCTGAAAACAAGCAGATGACCGCCGTAGGATACATTTCGGACACGGAAGAAATTGTCAAAGCATCCTGGTCACTCTTTCAACATGATGGTGTGGCTGCATTTAAATTGTCAGAAAGATCACCTTTGCCACCAGCTTTGTCTGTAAAGGACCTCCGTGGAGGAAGAACTCAAATCTTAAATGTCCGCCGAATCTGGAGAATCAACCGTCATCCAGTGGAAAGCGATGATGATAGCACACCTGAAAGCATTTCGGACACCGAAGATTGGCTTAACTGGAATGGCGACTTGGATAATCCAAATGACAGTGAAGAGGATTGCGTAGCGGCCGATGAATCCGGTATAGAGCACAACAATGGCATCGAAGATCCGGAATGCCCAGAGCAGCAGGATGTGAGCGCCGCGCCAAATGTGCCCGGATTGGTTCGGCCAACACGGAACTTAAAGAGGCAGTCTACAAAGGTTTTAGTGATGGTCAATGCAGTTGAAACGCGGAGAAATAGAGGTGGGAAGAAAAAGTAGGACAGAATGCGTCAATGGTTCACCAGCTTTATGTAGCTTGACCGAGAGTTTCAGTTAGAGATGTATTTTGGGCGAATGGTATGAAGTAGCTTGTGAATATCGGTTCATAAATAGATGTATAGCAGGCGCAATTAATCTTTTGGCATGATACATCATTTTTAGTTGTGTGAGAGTGGACAGTGCAACATCATTACGCCGCTCGGCTTTGCCACAGGGCCAAGTCTGAATCAAACAGAAAGACTGCCAAATAGTCAAATCAGGATGAAAACACTTATGGACGGCAGCAAATGTATAATGGACAATACATTGAAATGAACGTCAACGGAGCGTCAACAATTTGTGGTCATGTAAATATGGTAAATCACCAGTGACTTGGGCATTGATATGCATAACGGTGGTATTAGCAGCTTTTATTGGCAAAAGAGATTGCAACACGGTCACCGCCCCATTCTTAGCATAAGCGTCAACGGAGCGTCAACGATTTTTAGCTTTGCATCTTGAGTAAGTTATATTCTGATTGGTTGCAGACATCAATTTATAAGATGTTGGCAGTCTTTACTGGCAAAAACAACAGCGACATGCTCCCTGCGGCATCCTGAAAATGAACGTCAAAGGAGCGTCAACGATTTTTAGCTTTGAATCTTGAGTAAGTTATGTTCCGATTGGTTGCGGAGATCCAATTATGAGATATTGGCAGCCTTTACTGGCAAAAACAACAGCGACATGCTCCCTGCGGCATCCTGAAAATGAGCCTCAACGGAGCGTCCACAGTTTTAGGACTTGCATATTTCGTAATCATGGCATCGCGCGGAACTTCGCATGCATCACCATAATATTGACCGCCTAGCTAGGCAGAAATACTCTATATCGAAGGTGAAACACAAATACTAAATTTATCGACATTGCAAGCTGCTCAATAAGCAAAAGCACATTGTTGGTTGCTGTAAACGTGATTGTGATAAGATATTAATGACAACTTGCAAATTTAAGAGCCTTATATGAATCGGCAGATGGACCCGCTGGGCGACCCGCTGACAACCCGCCCAATTCTGACGGGTTGGGAGTTTACCGTGCAATCGTACCCGAGTGGGCAGTTTGGGTTTAATGACGACCCGGACCGCCAATTTGGCAACGGTTTGGTTTGGACCCGGACCCGAACCCGGACCCGAAGTGACGGTCCGGAACCGTAGCTAACACTAATTGCACGGATCATAACGAACAGAGTGCAAAATACCGAAGCTAAACAGTTGATTGCTGTTGCGAGATGGAAGGAGAATATCGAACCCAGGGTAATACACACAATTGCGTGGATTTGTGATATGGAGGAGGAAGATATATTCCTATTGGCTAAGTTGCACCCATGTTATACGAAAATTTTTACCATTCTCTTGAAACTGTGTAGTAACCTGGAGACAAGCAAGAGGCCGACTATTACAGGAGTAGACAGTACATTCACCATGCAGAACAGGAACGATGTGCATGATATGCGAAACCACCGAGCGCCGGCACACAACGAGGATGGGAAGATGTTAAGACGTAGTGTAGTGAACGAAGAAGAGCATACTAGGGAAACTAGGAACCACATAGAGACTCGAAAAAGACAGATCTGACACTAAGCACCCCTCCAGGTATATATAAAGCTCTCCTTTTCCAAGTTTCTAAGGTAAGACATTCACCATGCTGTACCATTCATCTCCCTCTGCACACTGATGAATGCGCCCAATATTGCTGTCTTAACCAATATCAACATCCCAATCAGAATCACCATCTCAACCATAAAGTATAGCTGACGACTGATATGCCGTTTACATCAATCATCGACACTGCAGCTGTACTCAGTGAAGTCACGGATTTCGAAGTGTGTTCAACCACGATCATCGCCATTACAAGCCTCAACCCCCCCCCTGCGGTAGTCACCCCGACTGCCGCAACCACCGCCTCCATGAACTTCGATCTCACCACCATTGCAGTCTCCACAACTGCAAAAGCCACCACAGCAGCCACCATCAGTGTTGAAATAGTGATGCTAGAGAAGCTTAATTGTATTCTATCTGAGAGGGCCAGAAGGCCAGTAAAAATATGAACTTACCAGTACGGCTGAATGCCATCAACTAATACCAGAGTCAACAGTCATATCCAGCCATATGAGACATCACCGTCTCCGGCCATACGAGACATCTTGATCTCCGGCCATACAAGCCATCTCCGTCTCTGGTCATACAAGACATCACCTTCTCCGACTGTACAAGATATATTCATCTCGGACTGAATAAGACATCTCCATCTCCGGCGGTACCAGACATTTCCGTCTCTGGCTGAGACTTGTATATGCAATAATCACAGCCACCACTACCGCAGCCACCACCATAACCGCAGCAACCACCATCGCAGCTCCAACTGCCGCTACAAGCATCAACTCCACCACAGTGGCACCCGCCACGACCGTAGCCACCATCACCGCGGCCACTATCACTGCTGCTACTACATATACCCCCTCCTCAGATAACTCTACTATTACGAGTGATCTCTCTTACCTATCGCTTTGGTCGCAGACACTATCACACCTAAGTAGAGGATTCTTCAATTGAGCTGTGAGATCGCTCAAACACGCCTTGGAGATCGCACTTCGACAGCTCTCCCCACAAACCTACCGAATTTCATTCACGCAATCTTTTTTATCTTTGCCAACATCACCGATTCTGCCAATGCCCAGGTCGCCTAGCTGACGAACTTCGGGGAGAGGAATATTGACTGGAAAAAGTTGAAGTCCAAACAATACAACGGCTTACATTATGGCTCACAACAGCTCCGGCGGGGTAAGAGAGATGATAAAGCAACACCACTCTACCCAAGAGAGGAAGACACGGGCAAGGAAGAATCTAGGAGACCTGTGGCAGTGGTATCCCAAACTCCAGGAAATTCTTCACAATTCCAATGGAATTGAGAAGTAGCTACAATTAAGCGAGATAGCCAACAAATCATCGAACAATTCAGAGTTAGCCATGAGATGCCTCCACTGTGTATCCGTCAACTGTCTTACCAAGCTAAACTGGAAGTCAAAAGCAATCAAGTGGTAGACTTCTGGCGATGTCCTGGAATCTAACAAGTTGTTACATAATGGCTGCCCTCAACTGGAAGAGGAATCAACTACAAAGTTATGGGCCTGAAATGGTACCAGGGGCTAGTAATGGTACTTGGTTATTAACCTGGCAGTGATGACCGCGGTCACACCAATCCACTTCTCACCATCACACCATCATTACGGCCAGGGCCCACAAGAAAAGTGGCCGATACAACCCCACAACCTCCCACCCAGACAGAGGCCGGCACGACCCTGCCAGCTCCTACGATGATAGAGATTGGTGCACCCATTCCAGCTAGCACTGTGAAAGAGTGCGGGATGACCCCAGAGGAGCCTACCGATCGTGAGCAGAAGCGTAGTCTCCAGCGCTCCAAAGTGACTGGATTCGGAGTGGTAGTGGAAAAGGCTGGTGACTCTACTGCGGAGTGCCACGGGCACGGATATCCTCCTCACATAGGTCAGAGCTCCGTCGAATGATCTCCATTGACTCTCATCTGTGGTTGAAACATCGACCAAGCTTGGCCATATTTCTATCGTTAAAAGTCGGTCTCTTGGGCTGCCGTGATTTCTGATAGAAGGTCATCATATGATTTGGTGATGGTTGTCGCTGCTAAGGTGGCCGGTGCGAAGGTGACCAGGAGCTTTGGCATCATATTCTCATACCCGATCTCATAGTCTGGTCTTCTTGACGGTCCGTCTACTGGGTTCTCCTTGCCTTCCAGGTGTTTGATAATGAAGTAGTACGAAGAGAGCATCTCCGCCCATCTGGCCTGCCGCCGGGATACCACTTTTGGTATTTGGAAATATTCGAGGTCGCTATGGTTGCATTGTATGAGGACCTTATGATTCGCTCCCTCGAGGTAGTGGTGCCATTGTTTCATAGTCTCCATGATGGCCAAGAGCGGGCCCGATCGTACGTGGCGTAGTTCCGTTCGTCACCTGTGCATTTTCCAGAGTAGATGTTGACTGGTCTGAGAATTCACAAACCGTGATACTGTTTGAGAATGCAGGCTATACCGAACCCGCCTGCATCGGTCTACAGAATAATCGTCTTTGCCGGGTTGAAATCGTCGAGAATTGTTGCATTGGTAAAGGCCCTTTTCGACTTCCGAAACACAAGTTCGGCATCCCGAGTCCATTCCCATTTGAGTTGTTTAGGTGTGTTGGATGTCTCTGCTTTCTGTAGCAGGTCTGATATCGGTGTTGTTACCTTTGCATAGTTCTTGATAAACGGCCTGTAGAAGTTCATAAATTCACGCAGCACTTGCACATCCCAAATGGACTCCGGGATTGGCTAAGTCTCGATCGTTAATATATGGTCCAATTCAATGCCAATCCCACCGGGGCTAAGGACAAACCCGAGGAAGCCGACTTCTGTGACTCAGAAAGTGCACTTGTGGCCTTTGGCGTAGAGGCCGAATTCTTGTATCCTTTTGAGCACTTTTCACACCGGATGTTCGTGCTCCCCCTGGTTGGTCGAGTATATCAGTATGTCGGCGAGGTACCACACAGCAACGTCGTCAAAGAAAGGCCATAAACAGTTGTCGATAGAAGCTTGTACTGAAGGTGGTGCGTTCGTCAATCTGAACGGAATGACTTGGTATTCGAACTGACCGTACCAGGTTCGAAATGCACGTTTGTACTCGTCCCAGTCCTTAATTTGGATGAGGTGATAGGCATTCTGGAGGTCCAGTTTCGTGATGATCCGAGCCCCGCTGAACCTGTCAAGCATCTATGAGATCAGTGGGAGAGGATATTGGTTCTTCACCGTGGCCCTATTTAGAGCTTGGTAATCCACACACAGTTGTAGGCTGCCGTCCATCTTCTTCACAAATATGATCAGTGCTGCCATGGGCGATGATGATCGCTGGATGAATCCATTGGCTAGGTGTGTTTCAGTGTAGGCCTTGAGGGGTTTCAACTCGACGTCTGAAAAGTTATAGATTTGGCCATATAATATATTGAAGCCGGGTTCCAGGTCGACCGCGTGGTCAATTGGCCGGTGCAGTGCAAGAGTCTCACCACTATCTTTACTGAATACGTACACATTGTCCATGTATCTGACAGGGAAACGACCTCCATCAACAGTTGTTACCGTACCTGTTCGGGCATCTGCATGTTAGCCTTGTATCCCCAACTTGGGGTTTGGGATGATGGGAAGATGGGCCTGGGAATTGCAGGTCAAGAGGAACGCCCAGAAACAAGCCAAACCCTACAAGTCCACAACACCCATCGTGACTCGGCTAACCCGTAGCAGTCATTCATGGATCCGAGGACGGTATACTGCCGCAAATACCACTGCTGCTCCCTGTTCGCTCGTCCATCCCTTTGTGTTGATAGTCTCAATCCGGCGTAGTTTTTCCACAGTGGTGACCTCCATAATCGCTCCCAGCTATCCACTGCATTCCCAAATTGGTAGGGTGAATGTCTCAAACGTCTCATCGCTAGCTAAGCAATGGTCAAATGCAGTTGCTCCAAGTATTTTCATTTCTTGAGTAGGACTATCCTTACCGCTCCCCATTGGTTTTCCATCTCGATCAACAGGGATCGCCGAAATCGAGTTTCACTCAGTGTACTCCCACCAATGCCTGGCAGCCGGACGTTAGTACTTTCGTCGTCCTCACGTTCGTCCCACTGCATTATCATACCTGATCTGCATGACTCCTCTTGGCCAATTGGGGTTCTTAATGAAGTTAATCTACGGGTAGCCCTGTCGATCTCCGGCTTGCAGGTTTCAAACCAGGGGAATCCCATTACTTTATTGTATGCTCTCATGGAGACCACTAGCACCTCCGGTTCATGGACCAGGGCTAAATGATCCATTGAGTAGACGGTCATCACGGTTTTGCAACTCTCCCTCGCATGCGCGATAACCTAACCGTCAAGGCTGTTAGTTGTGATGTGCGCTGCTTTGTGGGGTAGTCCAACTCTATTGAGAGGTTGTGGAGATATCAAGAGGTTTGTAGCACCGCAATCAATGAGTCCTCGTATTCACTGCAATTCTCCCTTTTGATATCGTATCTGGTCTTTGTGCACAATGTGCGATGAATTCAGTCTTGCCGTTCCACACAAATATTGACTTGACATGAGAGCTTTTGGGCTCTCTAAGAGAACCCTCGGACGTAGTGAAATCTGATGCCGTTGAGTTCCCTCTAATGTTGCCGTCAGCACCCTCGTACTGAATGACTCCAATCCAAGCTCCCGTGTGTTCATCCGCTTGTGCCGAGCTAGATACCGAGAGATGTAACCTAGTTTTTTGGTTATTGGCTATGGCAAGAGGGCTGGCGTTTGATTTGGTTTCTGTCTCCTAGAGGAGCAAGGTTTTCGGGGAAGTTGGCAGCTTGATATGTTGTGCAATGAAATGTTTTACGTTTTGGTGAGATGCAGTGCTTGTATTTTCCTTCTGACTTCCAAATTTCCTAGAGCTCTAGCGAGACTCAAGGTGCTGGCGTGCGTTTATCATCTGTGTCCGACATTAACTTGTTGGGCTTCTGTGCTTTGGCCAGCTCGGATATGGATGGTTGGGAGTTGCTTGGCATTCCGCCTTGTGGGGATAATTCTCCTCACTGCTTTTGTTGTGGTTGTGGTTGCTGCGGTTAGGGCATGTGGCCGTGCGGCTTGACTTCTGAATCGGCGGCGCAGTCGAAAAGCACTTCCATACTGTCAAATCTTCTTTTCTTTGGGATCAATGGCTTGATCATCGACTTAAGTCCTTCGCGTAGTCCGCACCAAGTGATTTGGTAAATGTTCTTGTTGACCTGTGGATGCCATCCCACTGCTCACCAATTTACTTTGAGTTGATTGGCATAGACTCTGACCGGTTCATTCGCTCCTAAGAGGAACTCGGTCATAAACTTCATTGCCGCGTTGAGTTTTTAGTCCTGGTGGCCCTACATCTTTTGCATTAATTCCGAGAAGGCATCGAAGTCTTCCACACAGGAATCTGAGTCTCTCCGTAGGTCTCGAAGCCACTACACAGGATCGGTCATCTGTGTGTGTCTCTGTGCCGGGCTCGGGTGATTGTTCCAAGTGCTGATAACGCTCGCTGCATATTTGACTTTGTAGGGATCCCCGTGCGGGAATAACTGTGCATGGGATTAGAAGTTAGATTGTATGGTATCGAGGAAGTTATCAAGGTTGTTTGCTCCGCCGCAGTACCATTATGGGTGGGTAATATCGAAGATTCTTGTTTTTGTTGCTTCCGGTCAAATATTCTCTCTGCGGTATTTCCAGTTTGCTTTTATCAGCTTGGCATTCTGCACCCATTGTTGAGTATTCTGTTGGATGGCATTGTTGAGCATTTCTCACTGTTCCTCCATCATCTTTCGCATTGATGCAATCACTGATTGCGTCGTAGGGTCAGGCTCAATGGGGTTGTCACCCAGGAAGTCGCTCTGATTATCGCCTTGGCCGTTGCTCAGCGTATCTTCCAGGTTGGCAGTGTTTTCTTTGTAGTCCTGATCGTCCTCGTGTTGGTTCTCATCTTCCTGAGGAAATGAGGCGCCTCAGGTGAGAATAGGAGTCAGTAGGCCGAGAGGGGATCATAGGTTTTTCCTGCTCGAACATATACTAGCCTAGCCCAATTGACCTCTGGCACCTTTCTTAGAAGGCATAGCAGAGAATTAACTTTAGAATTGACGCGCAACCTGTTCGTTTCGTATCGATCGTCTCGGTTTTTGACATTTGATGTTAAACTCGTATATCCTCGTGATCGAAACGTATTCGATCACCGAAAATCAAATTTAATGTAAGGACACCTATGCCGATGTTTGACCACCGACGTATGATATGGTATACGATTGCACACAACAGCGAGAGAGTATAGTTGGAGCGTATAGTGGTAAGATATTGCATACTGATCGAAGCGTTGCAGCAGTGATTGCTATTCAACAGCGCTTACCCGGCCACGGGTCACCTTTAACCATTATAGTATCTTACATTTTCATAATGCGGCTGAAATTGATTTTGCCACTATCTACATCTTTGAATCCTCGATTCTTGCTATTGAATCTAGTCTATCCAGCCTCAAATATATACTAATATTTCGATTCTTCTGATTTCCAACATAAGTGTAAAATTTATATAGAAATCTGTCAATGAATTGATGTCAAATATACGAGTCTTTTGCATATCATTGAATTGTCTGTTTCAATTGACTGGATATACTGTACATATCTATTGTGGTACTGTAACACCAGGATATCCACTCTAAGTCATCATCAATCAAAGCCCAATATGACTTGTGGACTGGTACAGAGGAGAAGGACAATCCTTCACTCACGATTCATATAAGAATTACCACCCAAGCAAAACAAGTCAATTTTTCCGTTCTCTGCTCCCAACAAATAGTATCAAATACAGAGTATTATCTTGCACCATCAGAATACTGATTTACACCATTCAAGAGTATTCTACTCAGAAGATTCTTTTCAACAAACACCCAATTGTGCAAGGCCTCAGACTCACTTCGAATTACAGAGTATCGTTCCTGGCAACTGGTACCTATATCTCGCCACCTACTGTCTTCCAGTGGAAGTACTCCAAATATCGATTTGTGTAATCAGGATCAGCAATGTAGTTTCACCCCAGCAGAAGGAGTAGCGCCGACTCAACAGTATCCTAACAGAAGTATCCTCTGGACCACTAGGCTATTGGGTTTGGCTCGGACTTCCTTTGGACTCTATTTTATATTCTTGCTCTCTACCCGATCACTGACCTGCTTGGATGACTGTATGCAGATAATCCCAGTATCCAGAGTGACAGTTATGTCGGTGATTACAAACCGAAGAATGTAAGTACATCTCCGGACTTCAAAAGAGAAGTATGATCGTTGGCTTGGACACAGAACTAAGACATCATACATAGGGACAAAGTCAACTGTTAACCTGCAGATCGAGAAGCACAACAGGGATTCATTCATAAATCTTGAGGTTGATCAGATATTTCATAGTAAGATATCGATGTCTGTCATCCATGTCGGTATCGCTGATATATATCAGATAACCCATACCCAGAAAAGTGCTAAGACTGCCGAAGCATGTATTGGAGTTAATATACATAACTGCGTCATCTTCCTTGCCTTCTATCAATGATGCGCGAGTTCTAACTCCCAGGAGTATTAACCAAGTCAACAAGGCAATGTGGTCATATTGAGACACAATTGCTTTTGGTCATATCCTGTATGGATACGAGCATATTTGAAGCCAATTAACAACAAATAGGTTCATGTCACCAAGAGCCAGTCAGAGTGCCATCCTAAATGCCCACCGGATACAAAACGGGTTGGCAATCGTGGCATCCAACTAGTCCCTGAATTTGCCTGCGCTTTATTGGATCTAAATATACAGTAATCTGCATCAGAGCTATTTTGCCAGATATTATATGGAGAGTATTGTGCACCACTCTGGATATATGAATCCCATATTCTATTTACTCAATCCTGAATGGTGTGGTTGAAACATATGTTGATTCATGTAAGTCCATTCAGTTGTGAGGACTCCAATATTAGGATTATTAGTATATAACTTATATTGTATATTTCTCTGCATATCTCGAGATGCATTCATGATTTGATGTTGACGACACTTCGTCTGTCTAGGAATGAACATTTGCAGCATCAGTTGATAGTCATTGCCTCCGCCACTAGAAATAAGGTTTCCGGCCAACAAGAAGCGACCATTAACAATCGATATTCTACCACCATTACAAATCCAGGGATAATATACATCTTCCATGTGCTTGGCATGATCGTTGGCGTTGATGAATTGTGATGAAGATTGGTCAATGATGATGTGATAAATTGGGCAATTGATCTGGAAGGTAGATCCAATTCAGAAATTCGACTGATAATTCGTGATTCTGGATCCAATATCCATATTGAGATTATCGAGTGATCCATTATGATCCCAGAAATATACCTGTAACACCGAGGTGTAAAAGGTACCTTATTCTACTACCAATTGAATATGCTAATTGCTCTTCATGAGTGACTTCATAACTGTAGCATTATGATTGCACTTGCAATTGCAACGGAATTGTTTGTATACTGGAAACATTAACAATATCCCAAGGCATATTAGCTACAATCCAATATTGGATTTTATCGATCTCTACTATTCTAGAGTAGATTTATTGCTTATTACTGCACTGTATGTCCTATACTGCCCAATAAAATGTTCAATTATTGTTGTTATTTGTTTATCTTACTGCTTCATGGAAGAATATTCCATTTCTTCTCTCTCAAAATCCCTGCTTTTTACAGTACATTTTCTCCATGATATGAATTATCAATTAGACTTGAATAGGTGCTCAACAAGATTCAATGGAGGCTACTGAACAAGATATTTCAAACCTTTGACCTCTTTTGGTGTAGTAACAACAGGCTACATTTGAGACTTGAAATGCACCGGCTATTGGCGTCCCCAACCATACGCTGAGAATATGCGTCGTGCACTCCATGATGTCACGCAATGTCATACAGTAATCTAAAAAGGTAGGGGCAAGCTTGGATGGGAAGTTGCACTTTACTAGGCATGCAATAAGCAACACTGCAAACACTGTCTAGATCTATACACAGAATGGAAGTGATACGCGAGACGACTGCTCCATCAGGCAACGTCCAATCGTATGCTTCTCCATTCCCACTCTACAGTCATTGTGACCTCAGGTGGAATTGCCATACAACCTCCGCATGACAAGTTCCCCTCGCGTGATGGACAGTGCATGTGATACATAGCCCCTGAATGTCTCCAGTAAAGGCCTGGTGATCTCCCCCGTTGGGCAGGGTTCAGCCGCAAACAGTCTCTGCACTTTCTCTTTTTCTCGGAGCAGCGAGCGCGTCAGGATCGTAGGCTGAATCTCAAAATGTTTCATTTGTCGGACTTCGGACTGAATTTGTCACGCCGACCGAACAGCAACGCAAAGTGTAGGATGGATGTGGTGGCCGGTGATTGGGCTGTGAAGTGAAATGCGTCAAAGATGGTTACATACCTCTCGAGAGGGGAAATCTTGGCGCGTTAGTTAAAATTGATGTCAAATGCGCGATCGCAAAATGAAAACTATTGCCATTGGAGACATATATCGCACTTCCGTCTCGTATGGTTCTTGCATCTATATATGTTAAATATGGTTGGCTGTGCTCCTACTGCTATAAATCGGCACTTTATGTGAACGTGATCGTTTACTGCAATGTACACAAGAGCTAGTACCTTATATACATTGAGATCTACTAGTTGCAAATATGAAGCAGAAAATTCAAGTCAGAGAGTAACCTGTAAGGGAAACTTTCACACATTACCGGTCTGGGTTTAAATTAATCATGTATCACAGATTGCATTTTCTAGTTCTCATTGCTCGCAAACGTGTAGATTATACGCACGAACCTGAATATTTACTATTCCGATCCTATCATTTACAATCATAGCCAAACGATCTTTCTCATAAACAGCTCGAGGAAAATTTGATACATGCACAATATACGGTTACATCCAAAAATATTGTCCACAATCTTCCACCGGTAGCGGTGATTCGTAACGCCAGCAGTCGCAGTGTGCTCTAGATAGCTTTGTAGCAAGGCAGACTGTCAGTTAAATGGCGCGTCCCACTAGCGATCAGCAGCAGAGTACCTGAAAAGGAGGACGTTTTTTAGTGTCGAATGTAATCGTCAAGTATGTGTTTGCAATTTGGAAAATGGCCTACCACTCTCTCATGTTGGGCTAAAGGTAGAGCAACTAATTGTGACCTGGCTAGCTGTCATGTAATCATATACGGAATACCAGAAATAATACAACTGGTGGATAAACTTTTGCTACAAAGTTAACAGAATTACTGTAGTACAAGTGGATACACTATCGATTATTTACGAAAGGATAAAGCATATCCGAACGGTGTTGCTCAAACATCGGAAATTGGAAATGGATAAGGAAGCACGACTAGTATGTCGATGACGTGCAGACTCTCTGTGATGGATGTAGATCCTCACCCTTTTCCCGCCAAACTAATACATCTGGTCCTTGAAAACCGGGAACTTGGATTATGAGCTTGCTTTGAAGTTTGCTGGTACATTCGTGTCCGATCAACATTGATCAGTGCTAGACAGCCGAGTCTGCCAGGCAATAATCTCGATAGTCAGGTAGAGCCCCTATGGTATTGAAACCTTGTCATGTGTATTTACGTTCAAGATTCATTACACGCGGTGTTCGAATATTCACTGTACTTGTGCGCAAGGATTGTGGATTGCCTAGCTCTTTCCAACGTGATGATTTAAGACTTTCATACTCAACTCTAGATAGAGGATTCAATCTGAGCGGAGAAACCACAGAATTGGGGACTGGAGACACTGAATACCCACTAATTAGAAAGTTCATAATTGTATAACGAAGTAGAGAAACCGACGCAGAGTTAGAAGTAGACAGGGGTATGTTGTTTGCTCTTATGAGGGAAGTTTTATTATTTCGTGTAGTGCATACGCAAAGCAGTGCGCAGATGGAAAGAGAATTGCTTGATGATTCAGCACCATCATCACAGCTGTCGGCCCACAAGAGAAACGGAAAGTTCCATTAGAGTTGTCATTGAACTTACACGTCCGCTGAAAGCTCCGATCAAAGCGTAAGAACTTGCTCTAATCAATTAATACCCTTTTTGTTGACGCCAAACACGAATGCAAAAATTCTTTTTGTTTTAGGCACTTAAAAGATGACCCCAGCCCCTCTGACTACATCAAGAATGAAATTTCCGAAAGAAATGTTTACCAACATGACTGGTATTGTCCACCAGTCCAATTGTGTGTGCAGCATGAATAAAGTTCACATGAGATCTTTGAGGTGCTAGCAGTTTTTAACGAATCAGGTGACACCAGGAAAAGTGGTTAGCCGTTCGTCTTGATTCCGAGGATACTCGTAAAATTCCTACACCCATGAGGTTCGCACTTATAGCAAAATACAAATGCTTACATTACGCCTGCCTTCCGGCCACTGGGTCTGCCTGGCTTGTCGAGTAGCCACTAGCTCAAACGCCGTGCGGTCGAGGGATAACTGAGCGTTTTCTGAACCCAGGTACAACTCTGTGTCCCGCGTAATGGCTCTTAACGTTGAATTGTCCTTCCTCCATTCATCCATAGCCATATTCTGAAGAGCAGTCGGAACATCCATGCGAATATAAACCAATCTGTCCCTCTCCGGGCCACTGAGTCTCTGCAGGTCAGATTCAATTTCGCCCCCATCAGTCAGCCTTTGCACGGCGTCGACTAAATGACGGGCATAGCGCCATCGCGGCCGCCAACCTCCGCGTCCAGATCCGCCAGTGCCGATATTTAAGATTACCCGGATTAGAAAGCTGCCACCTTGCCCGTGATGAAGATCCAAAACTTCGTTGTATGCAATGATTGCATCAGTCCAGACGATCCCGGTCCGCGGTAGGGCTCAGTCCAGTCCGGTCTAATGGGAAGGTCGGACTGGACCGGACCACAGACTGCCAGTCTTGGACTGGACGGGCTTGGTCTGGACTGATCCATTTACGCATATAATTTTGACATTGCTTTTTAGCCAAGTACTACCGAAAACATGACTCATCCTCACTTTTTATCACCACTCACCCCCGAATACCCACTCTGGTCGAAATTAGACCACTTCTGTCTGTATATTCGGCTCCATCGAGATATATTTTCCCCATTAAAAGACT
>Ga0307515_10008068_pt1 | contig 20640 bp, 17 predicted proteins | sample 17_EM_MG_FD_194513 | JGI IMG/M metagenome (GOLD analysis project Ga0307515, IMG submission 194513) | Populus trichocarpa ectomycorrhiza microbial communities from riparian zone in the Pacific Northwest, United States - 17_EM | ecosystem: Host-associated > Plants > Roots > Unclassified | place...
GACCGGCGAAGCTGTTAGAATGGACTGGAGAGAGGTTGCTAATGATCTGAGTCACAATGTAGACTCATGTATAGTTAGTCACTCGCCACTTGCATAGCCACTGGTCGGTTTGTAATGTATGTTCACAATGGTTTCTCCGTGGAATCTCAAGATTTTTGCCCAAGGTTCAGGATTTTCATGGCTTTCCTTGAGTAAGGAAGATATGTTTGAACGTAATGTGCTATGTACAGCGTGGGCAAGGGTTAGAGCTGGCGAAGAAAAATTCATGGCAGTACTGTACACTGGTTCGAACCAGTTAAGATAGTTGAACCGAATATATACAGTTGAACCAGTTGTCAACCAGTTCATTGCACCGGTTTAGCATGCAGTGCAGTTTGAACAATTAAGTAGTTGGTGCAGTGCAGTTTCCCCGCGGAAACCCAACTGGTTTCCACCGTTGGGAGGTCTGGAGACGCTGCTTCCCTCGATTTATGCGAAGACTCTCTTCGGCTCCACCACAGCTGAGAATCTGCCATCAACCGAGGACAAATTGGGTCTTTTTCCGGCGTGAATCGTCATGAACGGTTATGGTTTCATCCCTTCATATATGCCACTATGCCATTATACACAGTCCCACAGAAAGCGAAACACTAGGCGTGAGCTTTGACCATAGAAGAAAAGAGGGAAAAGAAGCAACCGAGAGATTGAAAACACGAGTAACATGTATTCTGGATTAGGAATCCTTTCGAGTAGACGGGACAGCTCACTGGCGATTGATTTGATAGGACGTTGAATTGCTGTAGCTCTTATGGGAGTTGGCTACCAAAAACAACTACCATTGCTTCATTGGTATTATGCTCACTATTGTGTTATCCCCCTATCTCAATGTTACCTCTTCTCTAGCGCCATCGGTTCTCCCACACACTTCCTCTTCTTTGACTCACACATGAACTTCATCAACTCCTGCTCAAACTCAACCTGCTCCCCGGCTGCATCCAGCTTAGAAAATCTCCTAGGTTTCTCGTTTATTAGCGGTGATGTGGCCTGCATAGCACGGGCAACGATAATGTATTCAATAGAGGCATCTGATCGATTCTCCCGAGTCTTTGCAGTGACCTCGAAGACCAGAGACATCGTTGCAAGATCTAGGTCTTGAAGGCAGTGTTACTAAATGGCTTCTGCGGTGCCTTGGATCTGATTGCTCATCTCCAACGAGAGCTCTCCCTTGGCCGTCTCGGCGTCAAGGACAACCTCAACTCAGTGCTCTCAGAACCACTGTACCTTCTGTTTGTTGGACCAATCCTGGCGCAGAGGGAAGCGTACGTCGACTTATGGTGCAGCTGCCAAATTCGTGATGCGTATATTGACTTGTCTATTCATCTATTTGACAGTGTTGTCAACCGTCCCGTCCGTCCGAGATTCCTCCAGGACGGACGGGACGGCGCCAAGGCCGTCAATCCCGTCCTTACTCAAGACGGACGGAATGTCGGCCGTCATCCACCGTCATCGGGCGGTTACTGTTTATCTTTAGGCGAGACCCAATAGAGCCCAATAATGTTATACAGGCTTCGGAACGTATGAAATCCTGGGTGCAGAGGGCGTAATCTTTAAAGAAACAGAGTCAGAAATAGTATGGACAGAGCAGATGCTCACAGATCTTGCATCACGATCAGAATAGTAATTGAAATGATTTTGGTATAATTTTTGTTATGTGTGCTAAGACTTCTCCGTCGACGGCCGTCCTTCCGTCCGTCCCCGTCCGGCCTCAAAAAGACGGCGCCGTTCCGTCCTGGCTCAGGACGGACGGGACGGTTGACAACACTGCTATTTGACACGTACACAAGAAGTAGAGTGAATGCGGCTCCGCCGCTCAACCCTATCACCACGTGATGACCGCACTCAAAGTCTGCCCTACACTGTTGATAGGTATCTGGTACTGCAGTAGCCCTGTTGACATATCGGGCGTTGATGACTGGTCGAATTTGGTATGTCGACTCGTCAAGCGTCGGTGTCTGTCACCTCGATGACACGGAGGACTAGACCTGTCTGGTCTCTCGGATGGATGTGCAGAGATGGATGTGCAAGGTCGCTGAGAGATCCGGGTCACTCCCGACAAGCGTGGGCGGTGTCATCCTCCCTTCATTGTTAACGTTCACATGTAGCTTCAACCCAAGCACCAACACACCAGCCCGCATAATCAAAGCCGGGGACGTAGTAGGCTCCAACAGTCCTGACTAGGTCGAGAGAATCATGGCGCAAGAAACTGGAGGGGTCGGTGTGCACGCGTAGGTAGAGAGGCGGTAGTTGTGTTAACGTTGTTGGTGGTCGGGAGAGTTGAGTACGGCCTGGTAGCGAAGGTGGCAGTAATGGTGGTAAACTCAGCGACAAAGGGCGAATACTGGGGTGGGCGAGAAGTTTCAGAGGGGCAATGCTCGAGAATGTAAGGCGAGTGATGGATGGTATCGGATGCCAAGGAATATAATTATCCCCTTTAAACTGCGAACTGTTGGAATGAGTAGAGCGGAGAAAGAGAGGGAGAGTGTGCAAGTTCAACCCTCTTGTGTTGCGCAGTGACTGCGTCTGTATGCAGGCAGGAGCAAGATAATGGTTCCGGAAGATCATGATGACTTCATTATGATAGTCCGGAACGAACCTTATATCGAGCCGCAACTGCCACTAAGCAGCTCCGTGATATAGCGCTTGTAATGGTGTAATCAGACCGCTGTCACCAGACTGAACCGCGGATATCTGCTCGAGCCGTAGTCGGGCCGGGCTATTGAGGTCACTGGTGTTGCGTGTAGTTGGCTTAAAGTAGTTTAACGAAGATGAGAAATGAGGGAACATGCGGCTAAGCATTAAATGAGTATCGACTTCTAACACGAACCATTAATAAGACAACCAGGTCTTCTGTATAAACCTACCTATTCTCCTAGAGTAGTACCCTAGGACGCTAGATCCGTCACTCTCATTGTCGGCTCTCTGTATTGTAACTTCAAAACTTTAGGACGTATAAAAGGCCGTTGGATATGCCAATGGCGCACCCGCAGCGCTGCAATGAACTGGATACTCTCAGATTATACAATAGTAAACACTTAAGTACTTCCCCTGAAAATTTGCGGCTATAGTTGGTACCGCGAGACGTAAGGAAACTAGTGCAGACAAAAAACAGATTTAACGGCAACATCCGCTAGCTAGAGCTAACTATGTCCGGTAGAATGCAATATCGCACCAATCAGCTGAAGCAATTGAGGCAGCTGATATCCCAATCCGCCGAAATTGTTCTTTGGAATGTGCACTGCATTTTGCCAACGAACTCAGCCCGCATGCTCACAAAATATTGGATGTTCGTTAGAAACTGGGGGTGACAATGCAGTTGACGAGGTCCATATGCACCAGGGTCTGTTCAGGTGCAGTGTCTGAAGGGGCTGAGTGGTCTCTCACTGGTTATTGACTCCCGTGTGTTACCACACTATTACTGCCGACAACAAGGCAACGTGAGATAACGTGTTAGAAATAGAAGAACTAAGGCGCAGTGCGAAGGGAGACGGCGAGGTGTGGTATTTGCCCACTGTTATAATTAGGGCAGTATTCGTCGTTTCACCACTGCCTACCAACAAACATCGAAACTATGGGATGCTGTTGCTCTTTCTCTGAACGCTACTTCGGCGAAGGACAAAGTGGTACTGGGTATGGTGGTGCCGCAATGCACCAAGGCGGAGGGATGCTTAGCTAACGTATCACAGAGTCCCTGGGCCCGAAAATAAAAATAAAGGTTCTACACCAATGAAAACAACAAGGGAGGAAACCGCTACGTTAGTTCTTCTTTTTCATTCATGGTACGCAATTAGTGCTGTGACTGATACATCATGTGGGTTACAGCGGCGCACGGTCTCGCCTGCGCAGTCGCAAACAACCTCGTACTAGGCATAGAAGTGTCCGCCATATAAATGGTGGCGGTGGTGGGTGTGCAGCATTTGGAGCGTGTGGAGGAGGGTGCGGAGGGTGTGGAGGGTGATACTGGAGGACATGTCTTGGAAGAGACGGTGATGGGTTTGGGGTAGGAGGATACGTGGAAGACGCCGGAGGATATGCTGAGCGTTACTAAATTAATCTTCTCTTTAATGGCCTTTAATACATCATGAAACCTTTAAAAAATTTCTTCAGCCTGCTCAGTGCACTTGCTGCGGTCGTTTTGCTTGTCTGTTTGTTTCAAATTTTCAAAGTAATGACATAACCTTCTGTCCTCCAGTTACTTCGAATTGCGGACTAGGAAGATTGAGCAACCCACCTATATCATTGTCCCTCATATCGTTTTGAGCTGGCTATTCGCATTAGTGGATAGGTGTTGTGGGCTGGTATTATGTCTGTCTCTAGTCAGAGTTCCCACTTGATATCACCCTCTCGGGCATCTCATTCCTCCGGTTGTAAGTTTCGTGTGATATTGACTTAACTTGTGTCGGTGTGCTCGTCGCCATTGTTGTGTAGGATTGGTCCGTCGTTCGTCGGGACAAATACGCGTGTATATCCCTCATAGATCTTTCGCTGTGCAAAATACGACTGATAGATGGCACAGCGAAATCTTGGTATTTAGAATCTGAGGAAGTGGTTGTTTTCTGCTTTGATCAATTTTAGGGTTAAGGGCTGCGGGTTATGTATGATTAATATTCCCGCACCAGCTCTAACTGGTTTTTGTCCACCTTGGATATCACTCGACTACAGCTGCCTCGACAGATTTTGGAAATTTGAAACTCGTTGTTTTGTCGGCCCCAGCCGCTGGAAACCTTTGGTACAGCGATATAAATTCACGCATGTTTATACTGAACCAGCCGACGAGGTTAGGATATCAGAAGTCAGAAGGGGGGTATCCGTCCCAAAAAATGGTGGTTTTGTCGGAGCACTTGTATAACTTCACCGCTGTGTTTGTGTCGTCGTTATACGGTTGGATGGTTTTCGCAACAATATAAAACGAAGACCGATAGCATAACACTTCTTCAGTTTAAACACAAAAAATTCAGAAAATCTATTAAATGCTTGCAGAAGCAGTATTGTATCCATTATTCTATCTTATGAAATATCATTACTAGTGTTCCGCCGACTTTGATGTGATGGGAGAGATAAATCAACTGCGAGTCAAGTTACTTCGCGTTGTTTGAATGGGGCTCAGCTGCATGGTGGATTTAATAAATCAAATGATGGGAATTGTGCTGACTTGGGATCCTGCGTGGTCCTGGCAAGGCAATCACGAGTCCGTTCTTGAAAATTCGATAGGTCATATTTACTAACTTACGATATACGCCTGACAGGCCGGAAACTTAATGTGCTGTGTATTATGGCGAAGTTTGAAGTATAGAAAGAAAGTCTAAGTGGTAGAAGCTTGGATAGACGATAAGGACCAGAGAAAGGAGATAGTTGGAGTCGGTTTTGGGCTATATCAGAGTTCGTTTATCCATCTCGTGCAAATGCGCGGGACGACAGTAGATGGCTGGGGCATTATAGATGTTAAGAGCGAACTCCTCACGGCGTATCTAGAATTTACACTAGAAGGATTGAGAAATTCGGAAGCTTAAGGTACGGTCTGGTCTGCAACTACTGGTTTTTTGAATCGTTAGCTTGCCACTCCCATACAGCAAAAGCAAAGAGTAGCTCACAAAGGCCCTATGGAAAGTGGACTATAATACCACATGCTTCGAATAGCAGTCTTCGCAGGATGCTTTTCACCTTATTCTCGTTTTGCAGCTCATAACCGGGCCTAACCTTCCTAGGCCGACATCAAGAATAGGCCCCACTGCAGACTCTCAAATGATAACATCTAAGTGCATCTGGGCTGACCGAAATTTTGAGTTGACTATAGTAAGCTGTGAGTATCTGCAGTTACCTATGGGTATCCCCGAAGACACAGCTAATTACTGGGCTCGTCGTATGAAGTTAATATGTTCTGAACGCTAGGCCTAGTCCTAAGCCTTTGTCACTAGGGGTCCTGAACTTTGGGGTCTAATCATGAGTTAAAACTAGACTTTCACTGCCGGCGGACATACAAACGTAAGGCATAGCCGGCATATCCAGTACACTCGATTAATTGCTTGTACAGTAGCGAGACAAAAGTGAGGGAACGCTTGACAGCCAGTAATTCAGTCAATGGTCATTATACTGCGTCGATTCAACTGGTGCTTTGGTCAAAATCCAATAAAAACTAAACAAATGATGTTGATGAGCTGCTTCTATCTTTTGGGATCCAGTTCATCATTGTTGCTGTTAGATGGGTTAATTAAGTTGGTACAGGTATTTCGCACGTTTCCTCACTTTGTCCCGCTACTGTACATGTTGCGAGTTCTCGTGTTACAAGTGATGCATATCTAGCTAGGCGAGTATTAGCCTGGATGTATATACGAGCACACAGTAACTACGGGGAATACTAATACTGACCTATCTGTGGCGGTAGATGTGCATATGTACCTATGTTCTTGAAGGGCAAGAGGTGTTCATACAGGTACTTTATATACTGCTAATCTCACTCGTAGATTAGAGAAGCACAGCCGAGTAGCAAGGATTTCCCATAGAGTTTATGTATTGGTGCAAATCACCAGTCAAGGATGGGTGTAGGATGGTGGGGTGTTGGGGTGGTGGGATGGCATGCAGTCACTATGCATACTTTATAAGGAAACCCCGCGCGCCGCCCCGCTATCTAGTTTTTTTCATATGTACAGCTATGGCTGATGTGAACCCCCGTAAATGACTTTCTCCATGCGGACGGTTGCACTGTATTCGCTAACGCCTATATCAATTTTGCACCATTTCGTTACCTTGATGTTTCAATCTAGTCAAACCGGGACTAGCCCAGGCTCAGATATGCCCAATTGATACTCGCAGAGCCGCACCTTATTTTCACTGCAAGCGGGGTATTTGGGATTCGGTCAGTTGATTCTTCAACGCCTACGTCTAATTATGATCACCAGTAAGATACTGACTTTTGCGCAGTTTCGAAAGCACCATTACCGGCCTGTAGTCCCTGTCAAATAATCCGGTGAGAACGTAACATAGTTGCACTCACCAGATGGGTTGTTGCAACTTCTGAGGTGTCTGACTAGAAGGCAAACAGCGACAGATTGGAGCGATATATCGACAATCTTGAAGGCTCTGGTAGAGAAAACACGATACCCTCAACTGCTGGTATGAAGCCACCAACGTACACTATTCAATTAGCTTCACGTCGACGTTTTACTGCGTTCTGGTTTACATGAATACCTAGCACAATCCTTTCACCAGATGGCAACAAGTGAGAATGCCTGAGCATATTTTCTCGCTGATGGAAGCAATGGACATTATGGTAAACTGAGTTAGCTATAACTAGGGCTTAGGCGTTTATTGCCCCAACTACTTTGGCTATAGGGAATTGATCATCGACTCTGTACTTGTGCCATGAGCGGACTCGAGAAGTTCAACGGGTCCGAAGATGGTAGTCACAGGCTGTTGACACGTTCAGGGCTTTTCAGCAGTACTGTAAAATCGACCTGCCATTAAACTCTGGTTGGGGTAGTTACAATAAGTCTGGGCATCCAAACCATACCTTATATGTGAAACTTAGGAATGCCAAATTGGTAGAAATCAATGGCAATTGGTAGCTGACAACCACTTCTAACGCTCGGGTTATAGACCGCCGCATATTAGAACTAGATATCTGGTTTCGTTGACATCCTATGGCACTTGAAACACAATATACGATTCCCAGGCTCCCTGTCTAACATCTTGCACCAACACTTGGTCGAAAACAAAGCTGTGGCATGAGGTGAGGAAGAACGCATTACGGTATGTACTGGAGCTACAACTGATCATTAAAAAGGAGCTGGCAAGCTTGGCAACCCGAGCACTCTCAGGCCGTACCATGAACTTGCTATGGCCGTAGTTTTCTATGTACCGAGGGTTTTATTTTAGTGTTGAGAGTGTTAAGTAATTAAGCGAGTATCATACGTTACGACAATCTGGAGATGAGGACAAAGAGAGAGGATATTCCGGTAGTTGCCTGGATGAGGACAGTGATTCGATCGATCAGATAAACATAGACTAACTGTTTAGTCTTGGAATTCTCGAGAGATTACATCGAATTCATTACATGGAGTTTATTATCAACCAAATTGGCGAGTCCCAACGATGTTTCAAAATCAGAGAGCCTTTATAAGCAATTATGCTATCAGAATTCGCAAGCTCTTTCGTCATACAACCGTCACTCGCGATCCCGGCGCACGCTCCGAGAATTTTCGCGCCCATCTTTACTTTGAATTACAAATATGAAGTGTGGAAAGTTATGAGGGTGCAAGAGCCGTTATCCTACGAAAGTCATAGGATATCACACTTCGGCGATGATATCGGCCGATGTTGTGCGCTGACGACGCTCGCGACGCCGACAAGCGGAGATGGCAGCGAACGAGTGGTTAGTGGTGGAGCTCTCTTGGAACATGTTCTCTGAATTACTAATCAGTAACAACGCACCAAGATCTATTTGGCCAAACGGACATGCGTGTGTCATGGACGGAATATGGGCACATAATATCTAGGGCTGGGGACTCGTGGACGGTAGGATTGGCTCACAGAAGTAGGAGAGCAATTTTAACCGCAGCGTAGGATCGACGGATTACCTTTGATCTGCTTCTTCGGTTTCTGGTGAATTTTCTTTTCTTTTGTTATTTTTGCTTTGTTTGATTACCGAAGGTTAGGAAATGGGGTGCGGGAATCCCGCAATCTGGAACTGCCAAGAGCTGCGTCTAGTGTTTCACCGCAGCTGATGGTTTTATGATATCCGGGCAGAGGATTATGTTGTGCATGTCTCCGATAACGACAGAAAGTATGTGTATGGGCGCCCTATGAGAATACCCACGATACGAGTTGAGGCTCGGGAAATGCAGAATGAAACGATAAAAATTGCTTTAATGGAGGAAGCGTGGCTGATAGTGAGTGGTAGCACGCAAAGTTCGAACGTTCTGCGACATGATGCAATAGTTTTATTCCCCGCAATGTATCACTTGTGCAGAATATCTTCTTCCAGAGTTCAGAACAGACGCTAGTGATTTTGGAACTTCTCCCATTGGCTGACTTAACCTCATCTCCGCCAGGCGGACAAATAAATACCAATAGTAGAATTGCAAGGCGTTTGCATGCATGTTATGTAACACAAAATAATACTGCGGGGACCCGGGATAATCGCGATACCGATAGATTCACAAATAATACTTCGATACATTAGGCTCCCATTGGATCTAGAGCCTTTGGGCAACATCTACAGGCGCAATAGATATTGCGAGAGGGTAGGAAATGTGAGAGTGTGGGCGGGGAAGGCGTGGACACGTATATGTGCTTCTAGATGTAATGTACATGGAGATATAATGTACATACATAGCGGGGAGCTTCAGTGATCAACGTACGGATCAGACGACCATTGTATCGCAAAGTCCATACCTCTCTATATGTCGAACATCCACCCTACAACAAACTTCCGTCCCATACCATTCAGGCATTAAACTCCCACAACCACCATCCGATATCTTCCTTCCAGCGCAGGAATAATGCCGGTCGAAATCCTCGGCGCCATCACCCTTGCCGTCAGTTTGATCACCACCTCCGTAACATACGCCGACAAACTGGCGGGCGCGCCGGACGAACAAAACCTCTCGAAGGTGCTGATGGACACAATCGACAATCTGCGCAAAGAAGTAATCCGCCAGCGCAAAGCCCGCGATCCACAGCTCCCTAGACCTACGAAGCATCGTATCGACCATGTGATCGACCACACAGGACAGCTCGTGTCCGCAGTTCGAGGAATGCTGGGAAGATCGGGGGACGGGTTCGTAGGTGGAGTGACGTGGGTATTGCGGGATAAGGACCGGGTGATGTCGTATCAAACGGTTCTGGGGTGCTTGCATATGTCGCTGATGGCGATTCATGACGAGCTACGGGCACTACCCCGCGGTGAGTGCGGCGATGGACTGCCGAGGTATGAGGATATATATTCTATGGACAATAAAGAGAGGCTTTTGGCGGGGCTGAAGAGATGGGCGGAGGCTGATGGGAAGAGTGATGAGGATATAATTCCGAAAGAACTGAGCGCAAAGATTGGGGAAGACTTCAGAAAGTATACGGAACAGTCAAGGAAAGCAATGGCGGACGAGGTCAGGAGGAGGATGGTGGAGAGGAGGGAGGCGTTGAAGGGGGCGTTGAAAGAAGCGTTACAAATTTCGAATTCTGATGAAACACAGAGTAGGATGGCGGGCGAAGTTAGGAGGAGGCGTATGGAGAGAAGATTGAGGGGGAGGCGGGAGGCGGTGGCATGAGCTAACGTCATGATAATTATGAGTTTTATATATCTGTATATCTTTACGAACACCCAAAATCAGGATATCACAAATACGAAGAATCGAGAATCGAAATCTATTGCAACAGAATTATATATTTCTTCATACGTCTGCCTATACCTACTGCTATCTTGGTCTCCTCCTCTTCTATGTTAAACACCTCTCCTCGTGTCTCCCCGACTCCTTAGTCGCTTCAAAGCTGAACCCAGCCCACGGAAGACCAGTAGGATAAAACCCATAATAGGGCTATGAGAATTGGCGTGAGGCCGATCTTCTGCTTAGAGCAGTCAGTATGACTCTCAGCCGTTCCATAGAATATGCTCGCAGTTGCCCACCTGCTGAGTCCATACGCTGTGCGCAACGACTCCCCCACGACAAGTCTTTTTCGGAGATTTCATAAGTGAGCTTTTTTCCCCTACCTTGTTGTGTCGTTGTCCGCCGTCCCTCACTCCAGGCTTCCGAAGTAGTTGTGTGGCTCCTCGATGGTTGTTGCTTCTGACCGTTTCCCAACTCCCCTCTTATATGCTCGCCACGTTTGGAAAGTGCGGGGAAAACCAGCAACTGCATTTGCGACGCCTCTGTACTCCGCTCCACCATCGTGTCCCAGTCTCCGAACTTCCAGCCCTGCCCCGAAGCTAGCATTTCGGCTAGACTACGACCAGAACCGAAAAGAATGAGCAAATGAGCCCTCCGCTTCTGTTCGTCTGCAGTTCCGTATCTGAACCGGCCTAGTGAATCGGCGAGGTTGCTGTGGCGCGTGGAAATTTCTTTTTCCTCAATCCCTGTTTATCTTCATCATCAGCGGTTGTGTAATCGAAGTTTCGCTCTTGCTCACCACTTTTGATATACTGGTTAATAAAATCAACGATTTCGGTCGCAATATATCTCCGAAGAGCAACTTCCATACATCTTGAGGTTGCAGGCTCAAATCCGAAGGGATTTTGGTCGGGATTGATGGATCCGTCCGTTCGGTAGAAATTTGTGACGTGCTGTTGGATAAGTTGACGGAGGCTTGCTGCATGATTCACAATCTGCCTGTCCTCGGCTACATTGGAGGGGCGATTGGAGGTCGACTTGTTCGAATTGCGCTTGCTCGCGGGTAGAATTGTATCCATCGCTTACCCGCCAGCTTGTATGTCGACGAGGAACTAGAACCCGATGCCTACTTAAGTTCTGTTAACCTGCGTTTCCTTCCTTTTCAATGCGCAATGCTTGAAAACAGACTATGAAAACGTTGAGTACCAGACCGAGACTTTGAAAACCGATTCGTGGCTTTTTTTGGTGTTTCATGCATGGTGCGTGTGGCAGAGGGTTATCCAATCCTTTCCAATGCTCAATTTGGAAAAACTGGCGGCGGCAAAATGCGTGGTTATGACGGTAGTAGTGTGTGGGTTGCGTGATGCAGTGTAGACTTCTAGACGTTTGCGAAAACGTGTGCGTTGATGCTTTGCGGGTTTTGTTTAACCGTTTTCCACTTTCATGTCGTCGATACGACAACTCAGAGCAGAGCGGCCAGATGTGGTGCACTCGTTCCTGCGGAGCCTCCTCGCCATCCAACCCACATTTAAGACTGCAATTCTCACTACCAAAGGCAGAAAGTTTGCAGGGGATTCAGACAACACGACACCGACTAGTCAACTAGCTACTAATTTGATCGTGCTGTTATCAAACCGGAAAAAATCTGCCAAATGGAACCGTCCCCAAATATCGTGGTTGGGATCGATTTAGGTTACACACATACGGGTAAGCCAGTGGCCCGGGAATGCTACCCTTGTGTGAATGGCTAATCTAATTGCTCTTGACGTAGGTGTTGCATATTCGCGTGTCGAATCGGGCAGAATCAAGGAGCCTGACAACATTTCTTTCTGGCCAGGTCGAGATGAAGTGGTGTACAAAGTCCCAACACGGGTGGCTTATATGACTGACCATAAAGGGCCCACTGCTTGGGGCTTCATTCGACCAAAGAGGAGAGAGACTGTTGAGAAATATTTCAAACTTTCCCTGGACCCAAGCTTACTGCCGTCGGCAGAACAAACAGACCCAGATGACGAGGATTTCAATATCGAGGACGTCAGGAAGTGGTTTACAGACTTCTTGGGGGCTTTGCGTGATTGGATCAATCAGACCCTCGAAAAGGAGTATGGAGTTTCGTTAGCGTCCGAGTCTACCACGGTGGAGTACGTTTTCAGCGTCCCGACTACTTGGAATACCAATGTTGTCTCGGATTATGAGAAAATTATCAACAATGCTGGATATAACAAAGCAGCTGGTCATACGGCAAAAATCGGATTGACGGAGGCTGAGGCTGCAGCTGTTTACACTTCAATTGATCATGCAAAGTCAGGACAGAAGAAATTCCAGGTAAGTCAACTTTCCGGAAGTGTCGTACTGTGACGTCCTAAGATAATATACTTACTTATGCGAGGGGTTGAAGCAAGGTGAAGTTTTGATTGCTTGCGATGTGGGGGGTGGAACAACGGTATATTTGACCGTGACCAGCGCGTCTCATAAATGCTATTTAGGTCTAACGTATGGTGGTTTACTGACAGGATGTATCGATATTGAAGGTTGAATCCTTACAAGATGATATACCACAGCTCAAGCAGCTGCACTGTGTCGAAGGCTAGCTACCTGATCAACCCCATGTTGCTCTGCTAACAATATTCAATAGGAGACATCGCCGGGTCGGTCAACATTGATGAAGAATTCAACGATCTCGTCCGAAAACGCCTAAAGCGTATTGAAAACCTTCCGTCAGGCAAGGTGGCCCGTATTGCCGATATAATGAGTGACGGTTTCGAATATTTCCAAAGTGTTAAGCACAATGTGGGGAAGCCAGAAGTCTCACTGTTACCAGTCATTTCCATTGAGGTTCCGGAGTCGGAGTTGGGACAGAGTTACAATCATGCTGAAGCTCAAATTGCAAACGGAAAAATGATGTTCACTCCGTAAGACAAACTTTTGTAGTGCTCTCGTCCCCAAAGTTTTTCGTTCCTCGCAAGCTCACTCCTCAAACCTTATTGAGCTCGTGAAGTCAGCTGATAGCTGAATTACGAGTGCACTTTTATAGACGGTGCAAGCAAGAACTAATCAAGGCTAGGTCCGAAATTGAAGGCTTGTTCGACACACAGGTAGATGCGATTCTCAAGCTCATTGATAGGCAGCTTGACTATCTTCAAGCGGACCATCTGGGGGAGACGGTGGTGAGGAAGTGACCTCCTTGTATACTCTCAAAAGCTAATCGTCTCTGCCCTAGCAATACCTAGTTCTCTCTGGTGGTCTCGGCTCCTCCGCATATGTGTATCAGAAAATTCGCAAACATCTCGACTTAAACAAGATTCACCCCAACGCCCAGAATATCGAGATTACAATTTCCAAAGAACCGTATGTAATCCCTCCTTTGTTTTATGCCCAGATTCCGCTCGTACTTCACCACTCTTGCCGCCGAGCGAGCCAAAGGTGCAAGAGAGGCACGGGAAGCTGGGGACGAGGCAAGCCCACCTAACCCTTGGCGCTTATGCTGACGTGTCAGATAGACAGCTAGTTGTCTGCCGGGGTCTTGTCCTCAGCCAATTGCACGAATACTTCAAAATATCCGTCATCTCCGGACTCTGCAGTCGCGAATCATATGGAATCACCTATGATGAACCCTGGGACAAAAGCATCCACCAAAAGTCGACAACGTTACGGGTGAAGCACTCCGACGGAGCATACTATGTTCATGGGAAAATCCATTGGCTAATAGACAAAAACGACTTTTTCGGCCCTACCGATCCTCCAACGACAGAATTGTTTTCACACGCCCTCAGTTTCAGAAACCCCCAAAAGATGGTGCGCCATGAGATTGTCAAGTTTGCAGGGCTTCGAATTGAAGATCGCCCAGACAGGATTGATCCCAGCCTAACTCCAAGGGTGTGCACGATTGAATGCGACCTGGGGCCAGCTATTGCTGCGGCACCGTCTCTGCCCCAAGGCGTGAAGATCCGGTATAGGCACCGTTTCGGTATGAGGACACACAGGTTTTTGGAGGCTGAGTATCGAATCATTGTGCATCGCGGACCGGCTAATCTCAAGTTTGAGCTCTGGTTCGCCGAGATGAGGAATAAGGGTGGAGAGGTTCGGGTCAATTGGCAAACTGAAGGAATGGTTACATTAGACGGAAGTAGTTTCGATTCAGATTGAAGTTTTGACTGGTGTTTTGTTTCTGTTATCGCGCGCGTCTAATTAGCGGATCCTTTTGATTTATCTCTTGACCCAAGAAACAGCAAACTCAATGCGATCCAACGTGATTTACTCTCATGCTACCGAATCGTAACTTAGACCATTTGTTCACAACCCCCGCTTTCAAGTTTTTGACCTTGTTGTAGAATGGGTGAGAATTGTATTAGATTTGGTACTTACGATGCGTCGACGGCCAACCCTTGATCTTGATCCGACTAGCCAACAGGCATGACGTGGGTTTTGGACGCCGTGGGAGGGCGAGATTCGTGGGGTGCAATTGACAACCTAGTTTGGTCGTTCCACTGATTGGACGTCTTGGGAATGGATGGGTTGTACTAGTACACTTAAAATATGCTTAAGTAGCTTATTAGGGACCAGCAACCACACCCTATTCTAAGTTTTCGGGCTGTGTTTAAGTGCTTATTTACTTATTTATCGGTTTGTGAATATGTTTTGTCAACGGAATTGTTTATGGTTGTCCAATGTACCCAGGTGATATCAATATCGCGATACTTATAAATTTGGATGAGCTTCAACATCAAAAATACTTCGACCAAACTCCTGGATGAATGAGGAGAGTTATTGAGATAATCATACCTAACGATGCCTGCAGGAGATGCTCTTCTGAAATCCGGCAAAGTGCAGTGTGTGGGGTGATGGAAGAGGAACTTGGCTCAAATCATTGCCTGGCAGCTGGCACACTAGTATTCAGGGATTTATTGGACATTTTCGATCGCTCAGACTCGAGCTCCTGCGCAACCAATCAGCAACCGAGCCGAGCTTCGCTGTTCATCGCAAGGAAGTATTCCTACCGGTCAGCCATTGCCTGGGAATGGAGGGGGTCCCATTAAGCTTCGCTCTTCCTAGGAAGAGGGAAATATAAATCAGGTAGCACTTCGTTGTTGTTTGAAAGCGGAAAAATTAATGCAGCGCACACAAGTTCCTTTCTATAAGTCAGCTGAAGCCCTTCGGTCATTGCCACCAACTACTAAATAGGCTCCTTGCAAGGACCGCATGCTTCAAAGTAGCATCCAGAAGGAAGCGGTTAAAGCAGTAAAAATGGGTAACCATAAGACTCTGCACACGGTAAAGAGAGAAGACGAGGTAGCTCTCGACTCGACATGAGAAGTCACACCGTAGTCGGCTCGGCGATCACGACAAATCACTTTTGACATTCCACCTCGCCCAAGGCAGTTTTCTCTTGCTTGAGGTAGAAAAAGACTTTGAACAAACATAGACCGCGCTCGGTACAGTATTACTAGTTGGAGTTGAGCTAGTTCCCTGCTTTTCGTCACTCGAAAGCTTACTCCATAGCCTCAAACTGAAAGTTATTCAAGGTCTAGGAGACACCTTGATTCATTCGTACCGGCGGCGGCCTCGAAGTACAAAAGCTCAAAAACTAAAATGCGACAACGACATACCAACAAAAAAGTTCGCTTATAAAACTGCAACTAGACTCAGAGTAGAGTAATTGTTTCTGAATTTAGTTTGCTTGGAACTTGGCTGAATTTTATTATTATTTTTAATTTTGATGTATAGTTATTGTAAATTTGATGCGTCACCCACTGCGCTTATAATGATAGTCTGTAGACTATTATAAGGACTGATCTTTACATGCCATTTGCAGTCACTACTAAGTAACCGCTTGCCCATTAATTTTTATACCTCCCCACTAATTAAATTCACACCACCCCCCACCTCTGTCCCTAACCCACTTTCAGGTGATGGTGCAGATTAAAAACCTAGTAATTGCACTTCAATGCAAAAGCGGCACCTGCCATAATTTCTCTTGTGTGCAGTGCCATTGTTGAATGTTTAGCACTGCATGCGCAGGGCTCCTACTAAGTACCAACCCGGCTCCAAGAAATCCTTCCACCAAATTGTGCCTCCGCTACTACTCATACCTAAAGTTATATACTCAAATCAGTAGAGTACGACTTAGTTAGTAATTGGTACCATTTGTCGCAGTTTACAAGCGAACTTTTTTTGGATGTGGTACGTCGGTTGTCACTTTCGAGTTTTTGGGCTTTTGTTCTTCGAGGCTGCCACCGTACCTGATACGCGTTCCAACATAGTGACCAATTATAATCAAACAATGATTGGCCACAAGAGGCCGAATACAAATATAATTATAACGACAACAACACAAGCAACTAGTAAATAACCAGTTTATTTGTTGAGCACTATTGCCGGTTCATCTTGCCTCCTCTTTGCACAGCCTCCAGTCGCTTCCAACTTTGCCGTCCGACGGCACTCACACCCCTCCGGCTCTTTCCCAGCCCCGTACTGGCACTCACCCTCGTTGCACGGACAAGGTTTATCCAGATCTTTGATCTCCTTCCATTGCTTTGGCACTACGCCCGTCCCAGCCTTCGGTCCCTTAAAAATTTCCTTCGCGGTCGGATTCGTCTCATTCTTTTTCGCACAACCTCGACAGGCGCAGGTATTTGGCGCGCAAGAACACACCCCCATGTTACCGCGGCAGTCACACACAGTGAGACCAGTACCTGCGAGCGCATGGGATCTATGCTCCTCCCCTGTTCTTACGTCAGTGACCGAGACCGGTGCCGCCTGATTTGCAGTCTCCTCGTGACGCTGGAGTTTCAAGAGTGAGTTGACGAGGTCAACGATGCAGGTGTCAAGCGTGCGGTAAGGCAGCCCGAGCTCCAGCCGGGACTTGGAGCTGTCGACGCGGTAATGTGGCGGCGGCTGGGCGGCACCAGCGGGGTTAGGCGTGAGCCCGGAGTTGACCAGCTGCGGGAAATGGGTTTTGATGACGTGACAGATCTCGGCGTAGGTGTAGTTCCCGGCGGTAATAAAGTAGCGGTCTTCGACGCCAGTAGGCTTGGGCGGCGCCTCAAGGGCGAGCACATGAGCTAGTCCGACATCACGCACGTCAACCCAGGCGTAAAATGCTGTGTCGGGAACGGATTTCTCGGAGCCGTTTATGAGGCGGTAGATATCCTGAGTACTTGTGTTCAAGCTCTTGAGGCGTGCGGAATGTTCTAGAGGACCGTAAACCATAGGAGGACAAACGCTCGCGAGGGAGAAGTTCACTGGGGCGGTGGCTGCAGCCGATCCACGCTCAGCGACGAAATTCCATGCTGCCTTCTCGGCGAGAGTTTTGGAAGCACAGTAGGCCGCGGCTCCACCGGCATGAACTGCTTCTTCGTATGTAACGGGGTTCCAGTCCCGTTCGCTATAGGTGTATCCCGGGCGGTTTCCTTGTGAAAGATCGATTATAGATGCAAAGGAAGAAGTAATGACAATACGTTTACAACTGGGATTGTGGGAGACGATGGATTCGAGGATTCCGACGGTGCCATTGATGGCGGGGTCTAGGAGTGTCTTGCGGTTGTCTTCTTGATCCTCTAAGACGAAAGGGGAGGCAGTGTGAATTACCTGTTTAGGAGAGTGTCAGTATCTGTCGGTTTCTATCGTCCAAAATGATCATACTGCAGTAACTCCCTTGACAGCCTCATCAAAGGCACCCTTCACAGCCACATCCTCCACTACTGCAAAGTCTAACTGGTCGGTCTGGAGGGGACGGAGCTTTCGGATATCGGCTGCTTTGGCCCGAGAGCGTACAGTGCATTTCACCTTGTAGCCGGCGTCAAGAAGGGAAGTCAACACATGAGCGGCAACGAAGCCGGAGGCGCCTGACGGAGTTCAGCATTTGTAATTAGAGTGAGTGTACGGAGGTTCCGAACCTGTAAGTAGGACCCAATCCCCTTTCTGTACACTAGCACTCGCTGTCTTCTGTTCACTGGAGCTTTGTGCGTTGGTAGCCTGGCTTGTAAAAACCCCAACTGTGTCGTGGATTGCTTTCGTGATAGTTTCCATTTTGATGTGTTTTTGTGAGAGGTTGGCTCTGAGGAAGATTTTTCGAAAATCGAGCCGGAATCAATGGTTTTATTGCGGGACACTGTAGCATCATTATGATTTCTAAGCTACAAGGAGACGTCAGTAGTGTCATAATGAGGTAGATGCTTCCGCGGCGTGTAGGCGTCCATACTACTAGATGGATCTGGAATCCCTAAGAACGGCGGTTGCGACAGTCTAAGGAACTTGGGAGCAGCGCTACTTAAAAGCTATTATAGTAACAGATGCACTCGGAGATTTTTTTGGCCTCACAAGGTCATTCAGATGAAAATTGCATTTGATTGACATGGAGACATTCTCTCTAGCTAGGCGGTCTATCGTTGACGTAGTAATTCGAGATGTGTTTAGAGTGTACTTTACTTTCTTATGTCAAGTATCATTTAATCTTTTGAGTCGGCGTCGGATCGTCGTTTGTGCTAAGACGCAAACCTAACAAGCTCGCCTCCATTCTTCCGAACCCCCTAGCTTTACTGCAAATCTAATCCCACAAGCTGACAAATTCCCTTTCGATGGAGACGCACAGACACAGCAACAAACTCCAATCGAGCGCATCAGAACGGCAACGAACCAAGTCGAGTCATCAATTCATAGGTCCGCAATAAAGTGTTTCGATCAGAATCCCATTGCTCCATGTAGTTTATGTACGAACCACAAGAATCCAATCACATTTCTCTCTGTCCTCGATTATGAAAGAAACAAACTAGCCTATGCTAATGACTGAAACCGAATATCATAGTCGTTTTCACTTTCATCTCCATGAACCCGGTGGTGGAACTGGTGCGCTCACCCTCTATCCCCTTCAAGCTGGTGATCCATAAAAAGTGTCAGCAAAAAAGCGTCCCAATCTTATCTACTAGTACAGTACTACATCTAGCAAGTGGATGAGTTTTCATGTAATGGTAGGATTGGTATTGGCAAGCGCAACTTTATGGACTTCCTTATACCTGCAAGAGACAAATTATTGCGCCAAATCGAAAGTCACCCCGAGCGCAACATATTACATCACTATCCGTGCCTTTAAGAATGTAGGTATTTTGTCTGTAGACACTCTACAAGTAAAGAGACGTATTTCTCAAGACTCACCACACGCATGATCACCACTAACTGTACCCTCGCTCTTCTGAAAGACCTTGCAACAACTGCTCTTACGGAGCTCCGGACCAAAGCCCCGGGCTAAGAACAAAAACTAAATACCAGTCTTATTGAAGTCAATTCACAAGTAATAGTGGAGGACACAAATGCGTTGACACAGTCTGTAGTCGAAGTACCAGCTCAGTGACAAAAGAAACGCAAAACTACAGTACCAGGGATTCCCGCATGGTCACCCACTGTAGTACTAACCTGGCGATGCTGTGCTTGGATATAGCTGAGCGGACGGGAAGCCTCATTTTCACAACTCTATGACCGTAGCTGTTACTTGATTCTCTTTTGCATTCTTGTTGGGTGCATGCTGCACTACTGAATGCGCTCTATCCTGATTGTGTAAAAGAAGTGCAGGCTAGGGTAGAGTGTACCTGGGCAGCTACACATGTGATTTCACTTAGGAAACTACTAGAAGGTTTCGTTAGCCGTTTAAAGGAATTGGTGTTGTGTAAATTCTACTCCGTACGTTTAGTAGATACATGACCAGGCGCACCTCCTTTATACATCCCACAATTGGTAATCGTACCAACTACTCTCTTCTATACAAACGGGCGGAGAAGGTCCGGGGAAAGACATGATATTTGGTGGATTGGTCCAGTCGCGGAGGATACCGCGCTTACCGGCAACAATGCTGGAATTACTTATGCCAGACGGTGAGCATCTTGCGGGAATTGTTTGCACGCCATTACTGCTAGCTCTCTATTGATTCCCATATCTGTTGGTTATGATATGTTGCTTGCCCCTGGAAACCGTACATGACCATCAATAACTTTGACTCCTAAGTGAAGTCACTTTTGAAGTAGGAATGCAGACGGCGGCACAGAGCGTCATTCGTGGCATAAACTCTTTGGTTAAGATCCAATGCTCACGCAGGAAACTGGCTTAAATTTCGATTGTTTTGCAAATTGCAAATCCATAATCGCGCTGCACCAATGTGGGGATTATTTTTTGTTGCGAATCTTTTGCTTGCATAATTGCTAGACTTTGATTATGTACTTTACAGGTAATTACTATACACCGGCTGATATTCCAAAAGCCCCCTCTCCCTTGCCCGCCGGGGCCCCCCGCCCGACGT
>Ga0307515_10008069_pt1 | contig 20639 bp, 21 predicted proteins | sample 17_EM_MG_FD_194513 | JGI IMG/M metagenome (GOLD analysis project Ga0307515, IMG submission 194513) | Populus trichocarpa ectomycorrhiza microbial communities from riparian zone in the Pacific Northwest, United States - 17_EM | ecosystem: Host-associated > Plants > Roots > Unclassified | place...
ATATCCTACTGATGGAGCGGGGGGGGACCAACCACGAGCGCCCCGAAAGTCGGTTCCATACCAAACTCCAACCTCGAATACACTCAAAAGGGGGGGAGGAGTGGAGGGAGGATGGTTTCCCGTGTTCCGCCTGGTCGGAAGCCGAGATAAGCCCCCATCGTGGCTCAGCAATTGAGTGTGCCTGCGAGGAGCTTCTTCGGTCGTCGCGTTTTTTCATTGATGATAATGAAAGGTTTGGGAACTCTATGCAGGGGGGGGAGCAATTTTAAATGTAATAAACGCACTTGACGCCATTACGGACGGAAACGATGCGAAAACCTCACGCGATATTATATGGGCTCTTGATATTATACGTGAGACATTCTGATCTCCCACTCGTCGGTTTCGAATGTATGTGTGTGTGGAGACCACGAGTTAGCGAGGGGAAAACATTGAGATATACAACGGACCGAAACCCACACACACACACAGGTGGTGTAGTAAAAAAGCCTCCGTATGAAGTACACCCGGATCCGAATCGCATCGTTTTCGGATATGAATGATAGTTCGGCGCCTTCGTAAAGTGGTGCTACGGTGGATGAGGTTCTCCAACAGCCTTGTGGCTGAAATCGTTCGCTTCTCGATGCTTCCGTCAGGGGGGAGAGCAGCACTAGAGGTGGTCGTCATGCTGATGTGTTTGTGTCGTCGCTTCTCGTCTTCTGATGCTGTGCTAAAACACCGCTTGGCTTCTTCTTGCTTTTAACTCCTGGAGGATAGACACACATTTTGTGGATCATCCGCGCCAAGCTCACCGATTTTGAAATATATATCGCGTTCCTATATATCATACACTGAGGGGCTGCGCGATGATGAAGCATCGCCCATATCACATTTAACACGAGAGGTATCCAACGACCGCCGGAGATGCCAAGAACATAGCGAAGAGAGAGGGTGACAGGATTTGAGGTGAAAGACAGTACAACTGGATCGAAAGTGGTCGTCGAGGTGATACCGACGAACTGCCGTATTCAAGTTCGACCCCGATACCACCAGACACGGATCAAGAGATCCAAACCGCAGCGAGAGCTGACACAGGTTGAACCATTTACTTGTCGAGACGACGACAGAGTGATGGGAACAACGAGGTCGAGACCCTCGATATGATGGCCGATCTCTGAGGGAACTGAAGCCAGGGTAACCGCTGCTGCCCAAACGACAACGGGGGGATGGAGACGAGGACCAGCCACACAGCAAAGACCGCTCAAACAAGAGACGCTCGAGTCGAGGATCGTCGGAAGACAGGTGAGATCACGGATAGAGGCGGACATAGGATGGGAGGGGGGGATAAAGGGGGGAAATACCTGTAATGGGTCCATGTGATGATGGATGAGGTACGTACAACGTCAAAGCGGGAGGATATCTCCATACGAACGAGTCGGAGGAAAGACTATCAAGCTTAAGCTTACTTCCTTGGACTAGAAGGGCATGGAGAAAAAAAAAAAAAAGGAAAGATGATTCCCATTTGCAGGGAATACAGCACTCCAGACGCTGACCTATGGCTACATCTCCTCAACCCACAGCCCACGTTCCAACTCACCAACCGTTAGACAAAAACATTCGCCAAGGGCAAAAAGCGCACGAATCCCTAAACTCCGCTCATTCCGTTGACAAGCGAGCAGAGAAGAAGAAGCCATGCAGTACATTGAAAGAGGCATCCAAGTTTCCGTCGGAATCCCCCTCTCTTTCCGAATCTCCAAAAGCAGAGAAAGAGGGCGCGGGAGTCGCACATACCGGGTTAACAGACAGTCCGGTCAACTGCAAAGTCCCCTCCTCCCGCAAAATTCATCACACGGAGAGGTTATCAAAAACATAAAATATTTCCCTCGAAAATCTAAATAAATAAATAAAACTAAAATAATGATAAATAACCCAAACCCAACCCATGCCGTGAGGATGCCGGGAAAGGTCGAACACGGTTGAATATCCCAAATTCATTTTGTTATAGCTAACGAGACAGGGTGATCGAGAATTTCCAATCGGAGAAGAAGTTGTGTGTGCGGTTCTGTTTCGAAGATCTTTTTTTTTTTGGAGGGCTTCTCCCTTCGAGGAATCACAAAACACGTACCCTTCATCAAATCACACCTCCCTCCCCTCGTGTGTCAATAACCGTAATCGGCACATGGGTATCAGATTCCTTTTTTCAAATGCCGTGTCCGAACGATACAGTACTACTTACGCGCGGGTGAACGGATAACGTGAACCCCCCACCAACACAGTTTAGAGACACAGACAAGAGCAGGCTTTGCAAATTCCACCGAGCCCAGCCCAGCCCGGAGGCCAGGACGAGAGGTCCGGACGGCCAGATAGACAGCAAGCTTGACAGATGCGACCAAAACACCAAACGGGGTACAAAGCTAAACCTCCATCCATCGTATCGTACGATCCATCATGTAATGTCCCAGGTCTGTTCTGTTTGCGCACGCGCGCGTACAGGCTAACGAGTGGGGAGGGTGGTCACGCATCACACGGATTACATCCATCGCAATGCAACGGCCTCAACGGGCCGCACCGAGAAGGAAACGACGAGTTCTGATCTGCAAAACGGTCCATCACGATGGCTCACGGAGGGGGGGGGGGGGGGATGGATGATCGCGGGGACAGTTGTCTTGTTTTTCAATTGAAAATGGAACCCCGCCCCACCCAAAGTTGGTATACACATCTCGTGTGGCCCAATGCCCCAATACGTAGGATGATCTAGTAAGGCGTCCTTATCAAACTCAAGGTACGCCATCCCGTTTCAACACATCCAAGGGAGTATAGTAACCATACTCACCGAGTTGTTTCTCCTCTCCAGCGGCTCTAATCTCCGAACGAGCCCGAGGGCCTCACGTATCTACCCTCCCAATGTTACACCCTCGGACGGACCTCGAACCCGACCAAACCTTGCGTGAGACGACGTCGAGATGAAAAGATGAGAGGGAGAAGGTGGTACGGATAATTGGTTTAGCCGAGCGAAAGCAATGGAAGGGAACGAGCCCAAGGACCAAGAACCAAACATTTCCACCCGGTTGCCGTGATAGATCTGCCGTCCCACTGAGCTTAGCCCCGTCAAACGTCAGAATCTCATTTGTAACCGCAACCCGACGGGGATTCCGCAACCTACACGTCAGCGTCACCCAAACGACAGGCGAGCCCGTCGGTTTGCGATCAATAATTAGCCAAGAAAAAAAAACATCACGTCAGCCCATGCCCGAGTGAGGGATCCAAGAAAAACGTTTTGACGAGGTGCTTTGTGTCTGCTTTGGGTATCAACAGTTCCGTTTGATAAACTCGACGAGAAAGGAAGACAAAGGAATGTACGCGTGTGGAAGAAAGGAACCACAACGGGCGGTCGACGAGCGAGCGGAGGAGAGGTAATACAGCGAACGAGGGCATGCGGATCGATCCTTCGCGAACGGGGGGCTAAAGAGAGAAAAAAAATAGGCTAGAAAGCCAAGTCAATGGCCCTCGTCGGGCCATCGGAAACGAAAGTTCTTGTCAATCGACAATCACGGAGACGAGGTATACAAGTGAATTTCAAAAACAAGAGATTGGGTTGGGAGGTCGGCTTGTGGTGGGGCGATGAGAGGAGGTGAGGAGGCGTATGGGGAAAGGGTGAGAGAGGGTCACAGGAAAGCAATGTGGAGAAGATCAACAGCGAGACGATAGAGGGGGAGAAAAGGGCAGTTGAAAGGAACGAGAAGATGGACAAGAAACCCAAATGTAACAAAAAAACCGTCCTAAAGCTGATGCACGAGAAAGAAGGGAGAATGGATATAAAAAGGCGAAAGCACAATCGACAATTCCATTTCTATGATGGAGGAGAGACAGACGTGAGGTCATCATGCATCACCAGCTTCTATTCCAACTCCTTGTTGTAGTGCGGTAAATGGTCCGTTATTGACACGAAACCAAAGTCAGGAGTGACTGTTCACAGCGTTCAATGCAAAACTAATCGTCAGTTAACCGCAGGAAGCCATAAACGGATTTGATGGATCAAAAAACCGACAGCAGGGAATGGAAGAAGCGCGCGAAAAGATAAAGCAGATCAAAACACTCACACCGACTGACGTCCGCTTCAGTATAATCTCCAGGGTGTCCGCCACGTGTGACCGGTGGAGTACCAGTTTCGGGTGACCCCGTGGTTGTGGTGCTAAGGGAACTCGCGCTAGTTCCAGGTCTGGTGCCCTTGGGCCATACGTCACCATCTCCAGCAGTGTACGCAAAGTCTCCCGCAGCGTGCGTGGGGTTGTACGAGTATTCAGGGTGCTGATTGATGCTGATCATGCTTCTCGAGCGCGGTAGTCCAATCTCTCGCGTTCGGTCGTCGGGGTGGTTCGCCGTCAATGGTCGATCATCGTCTCCGTATGGGGATGGATAGGGACTCATCACTTGCGAGTGTCTCCTCGTCCTACGAATGCTCAACGATCCCGGTTGCCCATAATTCCCCGAGTTCACGCGGTGCGAGGATCCCGGCCTTGAAGAACCAGGAGACACACCTCTATGGTGGCTTGAGTTAGGTCGAGAATAATCGAACCCGGCGTGAGATGTAGGAGAAGCTGCGTCGTCATAAGCGGAGATAACCGAATATCCTGTGTTTGGTCGGCTATCTGGACTGTGTTGGCCAGGTCCGTGAGCGAAAGGAGAGGGGTATGACATCTGTCCAGGTGCACCACGAGGGTACGAAGAGCCGTTCTGGCTTGGTGGGTTGAGCAATGACGAAAGAGATGCCGAATGAGATGGTGTCGTGTTAGATGTCCACGCTGAGGAAGCAGGGTTTGGGTCCGTCATGGCGTAAGCAAACTGATGCTGGGGTTCAGCCATCAACCCTCGGTTCTGGCCGTGCGATGAGTAAGGGGGCATGGATCCATAACCGCCTGCAGTCGACGGAGGTGTTTCGTCGGCCGGTGATAGTCCCTGTATGTGGTTTGGGTGACTGTACAGGTGCGAGTTCATCGGTGGGTCAGAGGGAACGGTCAAAGGACGCAAAGCGGCGCCCCTCATGTTACCAGGTCCTGACACGGACGGAAATACATCAGCAGAACCCCAACCAGCAGTGGGGGCACCGTTTTGGTTCAGTGGGGAATAGTTTCCTGACGAAGATAACCCTCGGGGGCGAGGACCACCATTCACAGGAGGAGGTCGCTGAGGGACAGACGGGGTAGGAATAGACACGGAACCCATTGATGGGTTGTTCCTTTGGGCAGGATACGCCGGCCCGGGTGCGGGATCAGTTTCTCTCCTTTTAGGTTTTGGCAGACGCGGAGGGACGCGACGTTTGAAGTTGGCCACAACCTCTGGAGGTGAATGCCGTGTCAAAGTTGGGTGGGCTAGAAACGAAGGGGAGGGGCACAGGCGTCAAAAATGGAAGATGCGATCGAGCGAACAAGACGTCACGACACTCACACCAGGTGCTGGCATCTGGATCGTCGATTGCCGGGTCGACGTTTCGCAGATTGACTTTACGCATAAAGCCATAGATCTGTAATGCACGAAACACGCGTGTCAGAAGCAGGTGCAAAAGAAAAAAAAAAGAAAGAGAAGTATAAAGAAAAAGGATGGGGGAGGCGCTGAAGAAGGGCACGAGACTAAGAGCTGGACGCACGTTGAGTTGTCGGGAGAAGCTTGCGAAGCGAGACTGACGATAAACAGAAGGAAGGACGTGAAGAGCAAGCTGTTCTGGCTTTTCTACGATGATGTATTCTCCGGCTGGATCCCACCGAATCATGTGGTGATTTTCTGGACGCTCAAGGAGCCTGTACAAAGCATTTTAGATTTAGCAAGAACGGAAGACGAACGCAAGCGAAAAGAAGAAAGAGGGCAGGAGAAGTCGAACGAGAAGACGCTACTAACGCGTAGAGTTTTGTGAGAAAAGTAGCTTGAGGCTTGGAATGGCCAGGTTGGTCGGGTTTCGGGGTGGTTGACTGGTCTGGCAGTTTCTGGGGGTGTTCGTCATCTGGTGAAAGAGAGCCAGGTGGGTGGGGTGGTTGTGGTGGTTGCTGCTGCTGCTGGGGCTGGTGGTTCTGCTGGGATGACATGATTGCGGGGTATGAAAGGTTGGAGTGTTGATTAAGCTGATAGGATTGGGAATCTCTTGGATGGTAGGGCTGGGGCTGCTGCTGCCTCGGAGGATAAGAGGGAGGATAGAGGTCAGCCATAAGGAGGGATTGGATGACGGAGGGGAGATATGGAGAAGAAGACGGCGGGTGAAGGGGAGAGAAGCGCCGTTGGAAGAAAGGCGGAAGCAGAGACGGAGGTATGGACTGAAATAAGATGACAGCGAGGCCAAGTTCGCTAAATATTTATTTATTTTTGTTTTCGATTTCTCAAGACGTAAGAGGGTCGCTCTCTCCGTTCGTCTGGTCACTTGTTCCTCGATTCGCTCTCCCTCCTCTTCTCCTTCTTCTCCGGTGCATCTCCATCTCCCATCCACCTCCACCAGACAGAGGCAAAGGCAGACCACGAAACAAAACAAAAACAAAAAACACGGATACATCGCTCCAATCAATGACCCCAGAAATTAGGTTTCCTTGCGACACATGCCTCGCTTGCAACTCCGGTCACCTCAACAAATTCACCGGCCACCGCAACCCCCGGCATCCCCCGCAGAGTGCTGATGCAGATGTCCTATATACCTTTCTGGTCTTTCCCTGCAGAACACTCCCCGTCTGCTCAAACCAGAATTCTATTTCTACACATCATCCCCGCCGATAAAACAAAAAATGAAGCCGTTCCAAATGCGCAGAACAAACTACGTACGCTACGACGGGTTAAATACTATATGTGCCAGGGCTGTAGTAAACCGAATAATACATGCTTTAATTTTTTCTTTACCACCTTGCGGAGGGGAATCCGTAAATGAAGGGCAAAAAACTGGTCCCGGAGAAATGCGCGAATGGAGAAAGAGAAAGAGGGAGAGTGGACGGACAGAAGACAATGAACAAACGACGGAAAAGCAGAGCGATGGACATCAAACAAGCAAACAAACATATACCAAAACGCGAACAAAACACCGACCCGATGAACCGAGGCGGGATGGCGGACTGGAACAACTTCGGGATAAACCAATGAATCCCACATACAATTCCAGCTCTCATCCACACCTTTCGAGCAAGCAATCAGCGAGCGGAACATCCACAATGTGACAAACACCTCTCGAGCACCGTGATCAGCTGATTCGCAACAGCACGGGAAAAGGGTTCAACCGTCCTTCAGCAAATCCGAAAACCCAACGAGCGTGCGGAAAATCACCACTCACTAGGTCTCTCCATCGTAGTGCAACGTCACGTTAGCGAATGCCCCAAATAGGTCTTCCTTATCAGTCGTCATGCTCGACGGCGTCGCCGGCGCCGTTTCCATCTCGTCGTCGCCAGTGATGTTACTCTTGTTCCGCCCACCCGGTTTACCGGCCACAGCCTTGAGCGTTGCGTTCTTTTCCCCACCACCCGTCGCCTTCTTCGCCGGATGTAGATCGTGGTGCATTGACCCTGATTCCATCTGCCTGAAGTTCACCTCATCCACTCCGTTCGTTGACGCCGGAACGATCTGCAAAAAATGGTGCGGAATTTTGATGCCAAGATCCCCGAGGGTGGACATCAAAGAGAGCACGTGGGTTAGCAAACTTGAATATCAAATTTCATCATCGCATCATCGCTGGGCCCCTTTGTGGCGGAAGGAACTGCGAACGACAAAAAACCACATGTTTGATGGCGGACAAAGTCGCCCCGGGTCGCAGGAGAGACTCCACTCGACGACATACCCCCGGTAATATCAAGTGATCGCTTGACATACCCAACGGGTGTGGAGGTTGTGTGGACAAAATAACCCATGAAACGGAACCCACCGGTGGCTGAGTGTTCCTGAGTAATCCCCAATTGACTTTGGAGAACCATTTATGCTGCTTGACCTCACTTGCCCCACTCTTGCTTCCCAGTCGCGTAAGCTCGTTCTTGTCAAGCAACCTGACGATGGCGTCCTTGCATGCTCTAGATTAGGGCAAACAGAGCTGTCAGTCCATCGTCCAGGATAACGACTCAGTGTCATCGGAACTCCACGGCCATACAGCGATGGAAGCACGAGCTCTTTGACCGAAGTCAAGGTTATCGGCGGGGCCGAGCACAACGACAGTCCCGAGAACGCATCACTCACGGAGAAGTCTTGGGCGAATCCTTGAAATGCACGGGTATCTTCAAAATGTTTGAAAATGTATCATCTCGCGTGCCCCCCTTGAACGGCGTCGTAGCATACTACCCGAGAGGTAAATCAGTTTCCTGTCAGCTCGCTGCCTCGTGACAACGGAATCGGCTGTACTGACGATCATCTCGTAAATCAAGATACCCAACGTCCACCAATCCACGGCAGATGTGTGCCCATGCGTGTTGATGACTTCGGGTGCGATATATTCTACGAGAATGGTTAATTTCAACGCTGCGTTGCGTGGAGGTAGAAGGTGAACCACAAACCTTCGGTCCCCACGAACGAATTCGTCCTGAAATCGGCTGTGCAAGATCGCGTATCAATCAAGGGTATCTGAGCCAATTCATCCATTCAATCGTGAGCCCTTGATAACTCAGAAATGGAACGGCGGAAATCGGTCTTACACCATTAAGTTCGGATTGATGAATGGTCGCTGGCCGTCCTCCCGGTTGGTTCGATTGTTTCGCCAGATCAAAGTCTGACAACATTATATGTCCAGAGTGATGTAGCAGGATATCTAAAAACAGGGGATCCCCTTGTCATCAGACCTTTCAGCACGGAACAAAAGGAGAAATGACCCACTTTCGGGTTTGAGATCTCGATAGATAAAACCCATGAGGTGAAGATACTCTAACGCTGCAGTGACCTCAGCAGCGTAAAACCGCGCAGCTTCCTCTGGTAGGCATTTTCCAGGACGACTTTGCAGGGCCCGGAAGAACTCCCCTCCCATACAATATTCCATGCAGAAATAAAGATATTGCTCCGATTGAAACGAATGATGAAGTGTCACAATAAACGGATGGTTTGCTGTAGCGAGAATCTCCTGCTCAGTCAGAGCTCGCTTGATCTTCTTCCGCTCGATCATTTCGGCTTTTGAGAGGACTGTGCCCCGCAAAGGATGTGAGAAAATCGAAAAAGCAAAAAAGGCGCAGCTCCCACGTCACCTTTCATAGCGTAAAGCTTCGCCGTCTTCTTCTCCCGGACAAGATATACTTTTCCAACGTCACCGCGGCCAAGCATTTTGATCTTCTGGAAGCTCGATGCGTTCACCTCCACGGATCGCACCTTAATCGAGTGGCTCGAGTACGTCCTCCTGAAGGCGACTCGTCCTGGCCCATCGTGTCCGAGATTGGTGCCTGTTAACCGCTCCTTGCTCTTTGTCGAGGTGAGAACAATACTAGCACCAGTGCTGTTCGCCCGACTCGACTTGGGCCTCGTCCCGCCAATCATCCCGTTCTGTGCCGGCGTACGATGGTTGGATGAACCAGAAGAGGAAGTATCCAAGGATGCGTGGCCGTGGTCCGACGCTCTTTGCTGCCCGGGGAGGGGTGGGATGCCAGGAGACAATAAACCGTCCTTCGTTACCGTAATCGCCGATGTCGATCGGGAACCGAGCGCGAAAAGCCCCTTGGTGTTTGGGGCTGATGCAACCCGACGAATGAATCTACTGGCGGATTTCTGAAACGGAAGATTGGCCGATCGTGTCTGGACTATGGGTATCGGCTGAGGTACGCCCTCGGGATGTAGGCGATTTGGTGAGCGATCCCGACCAAGCATACTCCACTGCTTGTCTGATTTCATCTTTAACAGGGACTTGGATGACTTCTTGTTTAGTGGTGGAGGTGGCCGCGTATCGGGTGACCACAGCTGGGAAGTGGAGTAAGCGGGGGTTATGCTTCCGCTGGACGACGGTGGGGGCCTCGAAGACAGCGACGCGGGATTAGAGATGGAATCGCTGGACTGGGTGGTTGAAGAGGTGGAATTGGAGGAGAACCTGGGCTCGGTAGAGATGACGGACGAAGGAGTAAGGACAGGAAGTTGGCTCTGGATATTGGTGTCCACCGACAGCACAGAAGAGCCACGCGTGTTGGGTCTTTTGGAAGACGGGGTAGCGAGTTTGAGAATGGATTTCCAAGAGGGTGTGGAGGGTGCAGACGGCTGACCACTGCCAACATCACCAGGGGTCATCGTCGAAGGCATGACTGGTTTTTTCCGTAGGGGTAGTAAGGGGACCAGTCGGTGGGAGATTTCACGCGCAGTTCCGAGTCTTCCTCAACGACGCCTCAAGCAAGTGGCAGCGAGTCGGCTGCGAGCGGGTCACGGACCTGTAAGGAGTGGGAGAGCGTCTGAAAGTGTAAGGCGTCGGTGTGTACAAAAGCGGGATACAGCCAATGGCCGCCGTGGGCTCAATCGCTTATACTCCGCTTAGGTAAGCCCATTTCCTCATCCGGCGCATCATCCTTACAGCGCGTTCTTGAGCTCTTTGGTTTCTGCCTTCATCATAACCACCCTGCGCTTCAGTGTAACCCAACATCGCGACCCTTGTGACCGTGTGTTGCAGTATGTAGGGACTGAGACACTAGTTTTTGAAGCGTTCAGTGCATACGGCAAAACGAAGGAACGTTCTTCGGCAACTTCACAGGCCGCCTGCAGTCTTATTATCTATCCGTTACGTTTCACTTCACCCAGTCTTTTTACATAGAGGCGACCGCCTCATGCCAGAGAGTAAAGTGAGGTAAATCGCACTACCCATGCCGCAGGTGAGGGGAAATCTTCTCACGACTAACCCCCTTCGTGCGGCAGGGTGATCTCGCCCTCCGAGCATTCGCCTTTGCTGACGCCGCTAAACACCGGCATTAATCCCCAAGGACACGGGTTTGCTCCTTGTCCCAGTACCTGACATCGCCAAGCAACTCGTTTTGGTCATTAGTTCGTTCGTTCACATTCTGTGGCGGGCGGGGCTACCCCAGATCTGTCAACTTTGGATCATCAGGTTCATCACGGTCTTTTTGCGAGGTTGACTTCACCGGACCGCATCTGCTATTTTTGCCACTTCCATGACGCCACCAGCCTGACACACATCCATTAAAGGGCCTCGAGGCCGTCTAACGCGTTGTACAGACAATGCAAAGCTCCAAACAAGTTTTGCCGTTGCACAGTGTTTGAGATCGCTCAAGTCCTTCGATCGGATGGAAGCCACGATCACAGCACGGGTTCGCGCGCCTTACAGAACGGATCCAACCGGCGGAGGGGAGGCCAATGTGAGACAGGTCACCGGAAACCTTACCGCTAACAACCGCTCAAACCATACGCTCTTCACCATCAATTATTGCCTCCGATGAAATGTTCTACCTTTTTTAACGATCACGGTCAGGCAGCAAGCGGAGACCACCCTGGAAGATTTCATGCAAACGATGCCTAAACCTTACACCGTGGTCAGCAGATTGAGTCCTGACGTCACCGTGTAAAAGTGTTATCCTGGTTCTCTTTGGAACGCACAACCGCGTCGGCCGACTGCATTGACCTCGAAAGTTTGAACAATCATGCAACGTGGGGCTCTGCAAATTTATAAGTTGGCCGTTGCTCACTTGACCGCCACTTACGGCCACACCCGGTGCTAGTCTCGATTGAATGCCGATAGATTTAAATCTGGAGCGATCGCGGATCATGACTGGGATATAGGATCCCAGAAGTGCAGGCATATATAACCCATAAATACGAGTTTTTGGGGCAGTTTCTGCATTGTCCTGTGGTACTCAAAGATCAAAACCTCATGCGGTATAGAGCGAGGCGATCAGATGGGTGTAATTGTGGCCCGGGGAGGTGAAGCGTGGATGTTTTCGACGACCCTCATTCAACCGTCGGCATACGTCATGACTCGGAGGATGCAGAATCAGTACTGATATCGATGGGGGAGAGATAACGGTTGTTCTACAATCCCGGTGCGGGATTCCGGACTTTCAGAAATTTCAACGACGAGCGTCCGATTACCTGACCACCGCCCATCCGTCCACATCCGAAGCTCTGAGGAAAACGGAAACCAAATAACCCTCCATTAGTCCATCAAGTAAGCGAGCTCTCTGCAGGAGCCAAGTACCTTTAAAGTCCGGGTCGATCTGTCACCGCAGAATGATCATTCAATGGGGACAGCGGAACACAGGGATCAGGCGTGGAACGAAGAGGAGAGTGGCGTCATGCAAGCGCCCAACGGCTACGGTTAGTACTCGCCACAGGTTGACCCGGAGTATTACAAGTACAAGGGAACCGAAAAGGCAGCCCAAGACGCACGGGTGCAGAGGGACTTGAAGCTTGGGAGGGTCACGAGTCCGGGCCCCAAGGAGGAATTGGATAATAGCCAGTTTAGCCTGTCGATCCGTGCCATCGTAAATGTTCCGGTACGTCCCGCACTCCTATAAGTCAAAGAAGACATTCTCGGGGCACGCAGTAGTCAAGTGGGCAAAGGAACAGGGCAAGAGGTACTCAGCAGCCATCAGACAGGGACCAGGCTTCTCTACTCGGCCACGAGATACTCTGCTCGTGCGTTCTCCGCCTTCTGCGTGTGATATAGAAGCCACAATACCAGATCTCCGTCAGATTTGCGCCCTCTAAATCGTGCGAAGAAATTTGCACAAGCGTTGCGCCGTGATTGTGTCCTCTGGGGAACGGGAGTCGTGGGCGAATTCCGATCGACACGGAGCAGGCGGGCCCGAAACCGTGTCACATACGGAGCTTCGGCTTCCACGTGGCTAAAAGGTAGCGCACTGGCAAGGTTTGTGGAAGGGGTATGCCATTGGGTAGGGTTGGCGTTCTATGTCAATGTAAATAGCCCAAAACGCAGATTGGATAAATAACGCTCCACAAAGTACGTACAGACGACGGGAACACTTGAAGGCCAGTCCAGAGAAAGCTATCCCTCTCAAAGCGAGGATCCGTAGTGGTGGAGGGCATGAGCGGCCCGTCGCTCCCCTTATTGTCGGAAACAGGTAGGGTTGTTGGAATCAGCGCGACCTCCACAGGAAATTCGTCCGATAACCTGCGTCCCGTCTGTGCCCTTAACCGCAGTGTAGAGGACGATGCCAGCGTGGGTAGTTGGGCAGCAGCAATGTTTCGAATGCTTGCTGAGCCCGTGCCTAAGAGGCAGTGTGAATGCCGCCCATGGGGTATCGAAAGCCCTTAAGTAAATGAACGTAAATCATTCAAACATTTCAAACCAATGTTTCACGGGCACGCGTAGATGTCGTTGCAGATTGACGCGTTCAACCCAAGTGACCGCGCCCGGTCCGAAGATAAGATAAGAAATCAACAACGTCGATCACTGAAGATAGACGAAATGTCAGCTCCCAATGTCGAGATCCAGAATAGTATTTTAGGAACGGTGGAGATGAATCCAAAGCACTGCGGTGGGCTCCTAGCTGCTCGCAGGATTGCAGGGACATCACGGACCTGAGAATGGGTGCAACGAGGCTTATCTCCATACTAGAATTGACCCGCAAAGAATTTCATCACAATTTCATCGGCGCCGGGTTGTGCAGAGGAAACGTCACTTGGTGAGTCTTGCTCGTGCGGAATTGCCGGCTAATTCATGCCATAAGTCCAGGTACCTGCCAGGGGATTTCCGAAGCATCAGGTACTGGAGTCGTAGTCTCGGGGTATTAGAGGAGGGTCGTCCCCAGATGTTCGAGGTGGAACGGGAGAAATTGACCACGAGGAATCGAGCGTTTGAGGTTTTCGAGTTCGGTCGCAAACACCCGAAGGGACGAGTAGACCGGACTCTAGTGTTGGCATGTTCCGTACTTTTGGCCAGCCCCGAGCCGCACCTCGCTTCTCCGCTGCTCTGGTTCGCCAGAGCGAGTGGGTTTGACGCTCCTGCCGTCACGGATCTAGGGCGCTGACTCGGTGATCCAGTGTAGAAATTAGGATAGAACCCTCCCCTCCCCGACGATGGCGGTAAGCTGGGGTCAGCCTGGATGGCGTGATATTTGGTAGGCCGTTTCGCAGCGCAAGTAGGCAGAACAGAAGTAAGATTCGGACATTGGTTCATGTGTACTTCGTATCAGTTGTTGTAAAACTGATAGCTCATTGTACGGTTATAGGGTTCGGATATTCCTATAGACAACCCACATGACCGTGGACAGCGCTCGGCGGTGGCTGGGTCAGGACCAGGTATGATTTGGGCGTCAAAGTTAGTTGGAGAGCGTCGTTTCTCGTCTTGGGGCGCACAGAGGAGATGCCTCCAATTGGTTCGAAGCGAAAAGGCACGGGTCGGGACAACGCAGGGGTTGTGAGACGACGGTTGCGGTTTGCAGCCGTGGGAAGGAATGGAGAATCAGATTGATCAACGACGTGCACTTGAGTGAGCGCTCGAAAAGTCTGCCGAAGTCTTCGGATTACTTACAAGTCGCCTTCGACAAACACGTTCTCCGTTCACTTATATCTGATGATATCTCCTGCCCGTTGAATCCACCTGCTGCTTTTCGGTCCGCCGTCCTGTATTCTCCGCATTCGACTCTTCATTCGGGCATCTACAGCATCCCGAACAAACCGGCAGCACGACTCTTTTAAAAGGCTGTGCACCGAAAAGCGGCCCCCCACTTTCATGTCTGGCCGGGCGACTTCCAACGGTGAAACTACCCCACTACTGGGGCACCAGAGGACCGAATCAGACCAAACATTGGTGACTGACGGGAACACCCCTGAAGCGAACGACAAAGGGGCTCCTGGAGTATGCCTCGTGTGGATACTAGCGGGATTATGGTCCGCCGTGTTTCTGGGTGCATTGGATGGTACGTTACTCCATTGATTGGTACAAACCAGACACAGCTCTTATCTCTGCAACCACAGGAACGGTTGTCGCAACTTTACTCTCTCCCATAGGTGCACACTTCAATCGATCGAATCGATCGTCTTACATTGGGACTGCGTATTTGCTTTCCGTATGCTGCTTTACGCCATTATACGGGAGACTCTCGGACATTCTTGGACGTAAAGGAGCGATGCTTCTGGCATTGTCGTTGTTTGGTTCGGGGACATTCTTGTGTGGTATCGCACCGTCGATGAACGTCCTCATTGTTGCACGCGCGATCGCGGGAATGGGAGGCGGCGGGTCAGTACTTCAGTTCCATGCCATTCGTTGTTGGTCTCAATGCCTTCGTTCCCGTTCTCAGAGTCATGACTGGTCAGTGGAATTTGCGAGCAGATAGGGAACAAACGAGTTGATGCATCATCATCAGTGTCATCTGTTGCCGTCACGGACCTGATTCCGCTGTTAATACCTCATCTTTCTCACTTCGGTCCTATCTCTGACACAATATTCTAGAAAGAAGCGGGGACTCTACCAAGGCCTAGCTAACATGTACGAAGGTCGCCCTGTACACACACATCTCCTCACTCTTTACCTAGCCTTTTTGGCGCCGGCGCCGGTCTCGGCGGACCATTAGGAGGGTGGCTCAACGACAAGTTTGGTTGGTATGTCTACTTTCCAGCCGGTCCGCGGATCATAGCCTAATGATTCCATTGTCAGGAGATCAGCGTTCCTGTTCCAGGCAAGTAATGTACAGCCTCAGGTCCCCAACCACTTATCTTCAATCGATCACAGGTCCCCATCCTGGCATTATCGATGGTACTGGTTTCGGTCAAAGTCAACATACCGCTCCCAGAAGAGGTTCGATCCTTGTCCCTTCACACCAAGCTTGCACGAATCGATTTTCTTGGATCGTTGACGCTCGTCCTGACCGTGGGATGCTTGCTACTCGGGTTATCTCTGAAATCGACGGAGGAACTTCCCTGGTCACACCCTCTGATATGGGGTCTCTTATCCGCTAGCGGTCTATGGGGTGTCCTTTTCGTTGTGGTCGAAATCAAAGTCGCCAGGTATCCTGTGATGCCCCTCCGGCTTATCAGACAACGGACACCCCTTGCAGTCTCATGCGCTAATTTGTTCGCGAGCGTCGCCGCGTTTTCAATGTTGTACAATGTCCCACTGGTGCGTAGTTGGGATCGACTCACTCAAATTGTGGTTCCTAATTTGACACCTATCTCCACAGTACTTTTCTGCTGTACGATTGAATTCATCCACTGATGCAGGACTTCACTTATTACCACACTCGGTATGGCACTTTAACTCCCCCAACAACAGGAGGCTTACATTTCGCTACCATCAGATTGCTCTCTCCACAGGGAGTTTGTTCGCAGGATGGTAAGTCGATGTATGACGGCGTTTACTGGTTTGTATCCAACGCCCTCTTCCACAGGATGATGCGCAGGACCGGTAAACTGCATTCCTTGACCTTGGTGTCCGTGTCGTTCGGTATCATCGCAAGCGTGTCGGTTTCCTTGTGGAATTTCAATACGTCGGAGTTCCGCCTATGGGTGGATTTGATCCCCCACGGTTTTGGGATCGCAAGTATGATCACTACAACGCTTATTGTGAGCTTTCGCGCTTCTCGGCGATTCTATTGGATTCTGTTTTCTCACCCCAGACATGGTTACAGGCCATGATAGCGAACGTGGCTAGGGAGGATATCGCCGTTGCCACGGGTATCACCTATCTTTTCCGGACGACCGGTCAGGTACTCGGGGTCAGCTTGAGCGGGGCGCTTCTTCAGGCCGTCCTTACAAAACAGCTTCGGAAGCGGATCACAGGACCTGAGGCTTTCGAGGTTTGATCCACTTCCTTAGCAGTATCCCGCCCGTTCACCTGACCCTCGAGTACAACCACCGCAGATCATCGAACGGATTCGCCATAGTACCACAATTATCCCGGGACTACCAACTCCCCTTAGGGTTGCGGCCGTCACCTCATACGCAGACGCTTTAAGGGCGGTGTTCATATGTCAGGTGGCGTTCTTTGTCCTGGCCTTAGTGTGTTGCATCCCAATCCAGGAGAACCCGTTACCGTAAGTCCTTCACCTTGCGGTCCGAGCAGACGGACATTAATTAGGTTCATTCCCAGGGCCACCATGGAGGAGCAGGAGAGGTTGTATCGAGACCGACAAAACGGACAAAACCAAAACTCTCAGAACGAACCGAGCACCCCGTAGGTCACTTGCCTGCGGGCGCGCGCAGAACATCGGACAGGATACGATCGGAATGGCTATCTCTCGTTCGCTTTCGCGCTTTTCTATCGTTTTTATCGTGTTTTTATCGCCTCCGTAATGTGTAACCGTTTTGCATTCAACAGCACATCTCATTTCCACAGCAACACACCCTCTTCGTGCCGGTCCATTTCAAACCATGTATTACGCACTTTTCTACTGTAGTGGGGAAGATACTTTATATGGGAGGAGCGTTTGGATGGCGTGAGCGAGGTTCTGGCGTGCCCTCTTGGGTTATCTACAGATGTCACAAAAAATTGGAATTTCCTCGTTGGCTGGGTTGGTCTGGGTACAGCCAAGAAGGGTGGTGGAAATAACGATTGTACGCAAAACAGTTCTACAACTGCTTATTCCGGCCAATGACCTGTAGGCGTAGGTCGGGTCTCTTGTATCCACCGTCTCTGTTTCTTCTCTACTACGTGAACGGCTGCGTTCTTCCTTCCGGTACCGTCATCCTCCGAATCTAGGAAGGCCCTTCGATCGTGTCTGGCGGGACAGGGGAGACCGTTAGAAGTTGAAACGGTTACGACAGACGCGAAGAATGTGAGGGCGAAGAGGTAGGAGACGGCTTTTCGCCGTTTTGGAGTGCTCCAATGGATGAGTCGAGCTACTGTCATTTGCTTGTGGGTTGGGAAATTGCAAAAATGCGTCGAATCCGTCAGGTACACCATACGGTTGGAGACACACACAACACGGAAGCCACGAACGCAGGCGATGAGGTAAACAACGGCAGCAGGGGATAAGAAGGACAGGTTGAATTCGTTTCTTCCCAAAGCAACAATATAAACGGTGCGTTACCTTAGTTGAAGCGGGAATTCAAGGAAATGGCATGTCCTAGCCTCTCTCGCTGTTCTGAAGGGTTCGTTACGAACGATTGGCCAAGGCGTGAGTGGCCAAACGTCGCGTACAGAGGTGGTTTTGGAGTTGGAAGGGGACGAGGGTTGGAACGGAAGACCGCAAAAAGGGATCGGAATCGGCGCGTAACTGCCCGCCTGAGTCCGCACTCTCCCTCACTCCGGGATCCCTTCTTCCTCCCCTTCCTCGCACCCACTCCCACCAACGAGAGGGCCATGACGAAAATCGGAGTCCTTCGCGATATCAAAGCCCGCAAAGGCGTAGCCGCCAATGAAATCGCTCGCCGAGCCTACCTCTACGTAGCTCGCAACCAAACCCTCCCTCCTCAAGTCCGCTACCAAGCCCAGCTCCAACTCAACACATTCGGGAAATACACCCGCCCCACTACCGTCAAAAACCGGTGTACGGAGTCTGGTCGTGGAAGGGGAATCATGAGCGAGTTCGGTCTCTGTAGGGTGCGCGTTTTAGTTTCCCTTTGCTCTCTACGGTTAATGCTGACATGCATTTTGCGGATTTTAGTTCCAGTTCAGGTTGAATGCCTTACAGGGTCTGATACCAGGAGTGAAGAAGGCCTCCTGGTGATCCCATAGCGGTCCAGACAGCATATACTTCTCCCTCGAGACATCACAAATATAACAATTATCATGTGTTGCGAGAAACTACCACCTGCCACCGTCATCATAATCTCTCGCAATACGAGCATTTTCACCCCTCGCTATGGTCCTGGGTTCATGATGAATGGTCAGTGGACTTGGCAAAGTCTGCAACCCTGAGCTCTGGGTCGCCCCGTTCTCGTCGCCAACGGTTCACCACTTCAACAGTCTGCGTGTCAACAAGCAAGCTGCAAAATGTTTCGTTATCAACCTTGGAATCTTCACACACAAAACTCGGGCTCACTTGTAACGCCTGAGCCATTTTTCCTAAGCGTACGCGGGAGTTCAGCAGGGTGAGAGCTGGAATCACTGTACAACCTACCGATATTTCCCAGTTTGCGTGGTTGAGTATTTCATCTCCGTGGATCTTCACTGACAACCTGTAGTCGTGGAGACAGTCCACGAGATCGTAACGTCCTTTCGTGGGTTGGGTCAGCTATCGCAGGCAGGGAAAGGGTGGGGTCGGTACCTCGGAACATAATCATCCGATCTCTGATTTCGGGATGCAGTACTGCATCAATTATACTCTCTAAAGTACCCGTGAGTTTCACCTAGGCGAGCAGGACAGATGATGTATACCATGAGGCATTGTCCTGTGGGGTTTTGTCAGAACGACGCTCGCCTGCAAACCCACGAAGACAGACGAACCTCTGTAACAGCGTTGGGCGAAGCGAAGCGGGTAAACAATACGTGTTCACCCTCTTGTAATTATCCAAGTGATACCTTTCGTGACGCGTCAGTTCCCGTATGTCAGAAATGTAAGCGTTTGCGCGTACGCGATCAATTTCCCAGCTTCCTCGCCCTTGGGATCAAAGGTCTCGTTCTCCTCGGCGGTCTCCGCCGCAGTCATCGAATTTTGATTGATCCTTGGCGGGGGTAGAGAGAGAGAAACTGAATCAGTGGGATCGTTCGCGGGCGACTCCAAACCTAGCCCGTGTAAGAAAGATGGAGTTGAACCCGAGCCAGCCGATGTGAACGGGACGTTGCCAGAACCGGAAGTAGGGTATGTCGGTTGAGAAGTAGTGCTTTGGGATGTCATGAACACGGGCGGCGTGTTGGCGTTGGTATGTAGGAGTTCATTGAACGCGTTTCCGTTTGCCGGGACTGAATTGCCAAGAACGGGAAATCCGCTCGTGTGGTCTTCGTCCACTGTCATACTCCTCTGCCGTTTCTGGCGATTGGAATTGGCATCATCTGCGGTACGTTTACGAGGATTGGCGGCTGGCTGTGAGGTCGAAGCTTCAGGCTGAATGTTTTGGCCGTCACGTTTGTGTTTCTGGAAGCTCTCCCAGGCCGTATCGGTCTCGGCGCGGTTTATGTAGTTCTCAAAGTCGTTGAGGTTCCAACCGAGTTTGGGTAGCACCCCGCCTGCGCCTTCGCCAATGAAAGCGCTCAGACTGCGGAGGAGTCCACGTAGCGTGTGGTTCTCGGCCATGAGATCTAGAACCGTTTTGAATGATGAATGTGAGGATATGCAGCGAGGGACGACGAACCTTTGAGGATCTTGCGCATCTCAGCAAGTGCAACATCTTTTCCACCAGAAAGGATCTCGACGGATGCTTCAAGATCGCGGATCTGACGAATCCAGAGATGTCAACCAAACAATCGACTTTCAACCTGTCCCGTCATTGCGGGAACAACAGGCACGGAAGTGGCACGTACTCGTTGCTGCTTCCTCAAACGAAACTCGCGTTGAGCAATACGGTTCTGGTCGCGCCTAGCAGCCTGCGAGCTACAGAATGATCCCGGAAAAAACGAGAAAGCGGCGCAACGTAAGCACGGTGACCATGAGAGTGGGGGGAATTGGAGAACAAAACTGCTCAAAACAAGGAGAAATATGGCCGTACTTTGGGTTCTTCTTCCGACCTGGTTTTGCCGAGCCCGTCCCTTGTTCATCGTCCGAGCTGTGGTAGTTCTGTTTGACGAAATCCCCACTTCAGCATCACAAGGGTTGGTGTTATGCAGGGATAGTTGTGTACGAACCTCGTCCTGCTCCTGCGACTCGCTCCTGTTTCTCGCATCTGTGGCTCCAGCCATGGCGTGT
>Ga0307515_10008070_pt1 | contig 20632 bp, 21 predicted proteins | sample 17_EM_MG_FD_194513 | JGI IMG/M metagenome (GOLD analysis project Ga0307515, IMG submission 194513) | Populus trichocarpa ectomycorrhiza microbial communities from riparian zone in the Pacific Northwest, United States - 17_EM | ecosystem: Host-associated > Plants > Roots > Unclassified | place...
TGCTGCTATTTCATTGTCTTTACTAAGCCTGGGCCCTGAAAGAAAAGTCAAGTGCTATAAGGGGTATTTTGTCAATGGATATGTGTTTCATACTGAAGAATACGGGCATGGAAGAAAGGCATACAAAAGCGGTGTTTGTATTAAGGGATCGACTTGTAGTGAGTTTGAAGTTGACTACTATGGGAAATTAGATAAGGTCGTCGAATTACAATATCATAGCGAGCAGAATAGAGTGTTTTTATTCAAATGCTATTGGTATGACACAACTGACAGAGGAATCATAGTAGATCCTCACTATGGTCTCGTTCAAATCAACTCAAAAGCTAGACTCCGCAACGTAAACGATGTCTTTGTTTTCGCAAATCAATGCCAACAAGTTTATTACACATACACCCCTTCCTTTAGAAAGGATAGATCAAGAGTTGATTGGTTATCCCTTTTAAAAACAAAACCCAAGGGTCGTGTCGAGGTTGTTCAGGATGAGAACGAAGACACAAATATGATAGACGAAGTCTTTCAAGTTTTTTTAACATGGCAGGGATTTCCAATTGATGGCGCCAGATGTTCCCGCCATGTTTTCATGGTGTATAAGGTACTCTCGAAGCTGCAGACTGCAGAGGGATTACGTGCTCCACTGGGATTTTGACTAGGTTCGCGCCTTGAAAACTTCTTGTATTGTAAATAGGCCTACGGATCCATATCATTACCAAAGATATATCGAGAGTGTGGGGGGTTTTTTACTATAATATTTATAGATTATCGTTTATTGTTGATGTAGCCTTAGTGCTAGGAGCAGTTTTATCTTTTTTTAATGGCTCATTAATTATTAGAAAATTAATAAAGGGTATATTTATCTTTTCTAGTTTTTCTAAACAGTAAAATGAATTATTTACCCCGACATAAAAAAAATAGAATTGTTTCACTTTTTGTTTCTTAAAATATAGTGAAAAAATATCTTCACCCCTAGTAAAAAAAAAATAGGCATGCATTTATGGGTGTTTTTTTGTAAGCCTAAAACATGAATGCATGAAATTTAGTAAATAGAGAATAATCTATTGGTAAAAGACAAGAGCTTTAACTTGAAGTATGAAACACACATAGTGAATAAGGAGATATTGAGATCTAATGTGGTTAAGACAAAAGAGTGAGGGGACTAAACTAAAAATATATAAACAAATGAGGGATAAAAGCAAAAAAAAAAATACAAAAAAACTTGTCAGCCCTAAGAAGAATAAGAGGGCTGATGGCAGAATACAGAGGAGGGGAAAAGGAAGAGACACTCTTCTCTTCAACACCTTATTCCAAAGAACATGTGGAGAAAATCGCATGCAAGCAAACACATGAGAGAAAATAATAGGTTTGAGTGAAGATTAAAGCATTAAAAGCAAAACAAATTGAGGGAAAGGAAGAGAGGAGGCTAGTGGCAGTAGAGGAGGAGTGGAAAGAGACTAAGAAAATCTGAGGGAGAAGAGTTTTTAGGGAGTAGAAAACGCAGCTAGGATAAACCCAAAACCTTCCTAGAACAATTTCTAATACATTGGGTAAGTGTTGTATAAAAGTTTTGACTCTTAGATTAGGGTTTTTGAGGAATTTTTTAGGGTAGATAGAAGTGAGAATAAAGTGTGAAATAGGGGAGAAGAAGAATGTTTGACGATGTTAGAAATCATTGAAGAACAAAATGGGTGAGAAAAGGCTGAAGCCTTTGGCCAGATATGAAGGAGATGGGAGGGGGGGCACTTTTAATGTTGAATTATGTATTGCATGTTAAAATAAACAAGTATGGATCATAAGAGAGGCTATGGTGTGTTGAAACATGAACATGTAAACAAATTTACATGTGCATGCTCTTTTGAAGTTAACTTTGAATATATAAAATCTTAAAAAATTATTGTTAGGAAATATCTTGTGTTGTATACAAAGGAATGGATGTTAGAAAAAATGAAGAAATGCATGAAAATAATTGTTTATGTGTTAGATATGCAAACTAGAATTCTCGACAATGTTGTTAGTTAACTTATGAGAAGAAATTTATGGGTTCGGTCTCTCTCAAGCTTCCTTTGTGGTCGGCCTGGACCTAATTTCTCATGGGTCCGGTTGCGACGCAGTTTCCTTTGGGTTAGTCTTGACCAAATTCCTTTAAGGCCCTGTCACGACCCAGATTGTCTTGGGGTCGGTCTTGACCCAACTCTTTTGGGGCTTAGTTGCGGCCCAAATTCTTATTGGGGTCGGTGTGGACCTAGTTTCTCTTGGGTCCAATCACGACCCAGTTTCCTTTGGGGGCCAACCTTGACCCAATTCTTAAGGGGCCTAGTCGCAACCCAAATTCCTATTGGGACCAGTTTTGACCCATTTTCTCATGGGTCAGGATTCAACCCAGCTCCTTTATGGGCCTATATCGGTCCAAATTCCTTTGGGCCCAAACCCAACCATTTATATATATATATAATATTATATTATGTAATATCATGTAATATTATTTTAACAAAAAAATCAAGAAATAATCCATGTAGATATAGGCTATACATGTTGTAAACAATTAAATTTAAAAGATTACCTTAAAAGGTTTTCTATCTCACATTGAAAAGATACTATTTTACTCTTCTAAGTTGAAGTATTTAAACCAAAAAGGTTTTTTATCCCATATTGAAAAAACATAACTTTTTTCTTATGAATATAGAGCATATATACTAAAGGGCTTCAAATCCGACACTGAAAAAATAAAACATTCTTCTAGTATTTATGCAGTGAACTTTAAAATGAATTAGTAATCAATTGAAAAATATGAAAGAAGAGGGGTCTCTAGGTTGGAGAAAAAATAATTAAAAAAAAGTGGACTCTACCGGGTTTTTGTTGGGTCGCCCAAGTTACGGGCTGACATGATGGGACCGGTTTCTTTCGGCCCAATTGCAGGCCTAAATTTTGAATAAAATAGACCCAACCAATGCTACTGGGTCCTGGTGGCAGCATGACCCAACTTTAGGCGGTCCTGCTAGCAGCTCTGGGCCCACCGTTGCTCGGTCCTGCTAATAGCAATACCCAGCAGCAGCAGGTCCTGTGGCAGTTGGGCCCACCTCTGCTGGGTCCTGGTGGAAGCAGGGCCCAACTTTAGTGGGTCCTGCTGTAGCTGGGCCTGCCGCTGTTGGGGCTTGCTAGGCACCTAGACCCACCACATTGGGTTTGGCGGCAGAGCTCGACCCAATAAACTTGGTTCCAGCACCGCTATTGGGTCCTGCTGACAGCAATACATAGTGGTGGAGGGTTCTGCTGTCAGCAATATTGATAAGTGCAAAATATACATATGTTTTATTCCTTTTACATTATGCTTTTTAAGGGATTTTGAAATTATTCGAGTTGATTGGAAGTTACTTTTATGAGTTTGACATGCAGAAGAGACTTCATGTGACAGGTTTTTTGCCAAGTTAGAGTTCCAGAATGAGAATGTGGGCTTATTAAGTTAAAGTAAACATGTCAATCTTTCCAGGAAGGTATTATGGGAAAAAATCCAATCTCATTTGGACCTCAAATCAAACCTGCAAACTCGGGTCAGAATCTTACTCGCAACAGGATTCTCTACTTTCACACTAGATATTCAAACGGGAATATCTTAAGCTTCAGATTTCAAAATCAGGATATTTAAAAGCCCAAATTCACCTACACATACAAGAATACAACTTTGATGAAGGACTCCAATTCATATAAAATCGTTTTGAAGGCCAAACTCCAGAAGCAATATAGAGGACGAGATGGGTTTCCTACTCTGTTAAGGAAACCAATAATGTCAAGCATCCTAATACGGCTAAGATTCTAACATAAAAATAGTGGGCCTTAGGACCCAAGAAAGATGCACATCAAGCCTCTAACATACCATGAATGAATGAATACAATTGAGATAGTTGGATTGCAAGAAACCAAGTCAGAAACAAAGTCTAAGTTGTAGCAGAGTTGGAATTACAACAGAATCAGTTTTCAACACAAATTCTGAGAAGATTTATCCAATTTTAAAGGCAAGATAAAGAAGGAACGAATTTAGCATCATGAAGACTCCTAATTAGCCTAAGAATCTTGAAGATTTTGGTAGCAAAGGGGCATGATAAAGAGAGCAGAACACATCTGAAATAGGGTCGGAAATCATTCCTTTCTTCTCTGCTTTTGTCAATTTTCCAGCAACCATGAACTAAACTCCTGAATTTGATTCAAGAGGGATACACACCATCTCCATTAACACGTTGTGAGAAGTAATGTTATCATTGCAATACTTTAGATTCAAGTATTAATTTTTCCTTGTTTAGAATTATGCTATTGATTGTTATTCAAGCTTATTGAATTGTTTTGAGATGGCATGTATGCTTTCTAGTTTCTTTCAATCCGTAATTGTTGTTAGGGATTAGAGTAAGAAGCAAAAGAATTAATTTGATTGTTGCAACTCTCATCTTGATTTATTAGGGAAGAATAAACTAAGTTAAACTGTCAAGTTTGTGAACGTTTGCTTAGAATAAATACACGGATTTTATTCCTAGAGTACTGTCGCGTGAATGAAAATTTCTTTGAATATTACATTCGTGTAATGGTCAGAGATTCATTAGAGAGCTTTTCCTAATTAATGTACTCGTAATCTCATCGATTTCCCTCAGCTTTAAGGGATATCAAATTTATTTGCTTGATGTGAAAGAATATTTATATTACTTCGATGAGCAACATATTTATAGAAATGTGTGGACCCTTGAACTGATTTAACGACATATTAATTTATTATTTTCATAATTATTGCTTCTTGAATTTTTCATTCAAATCCCCCATTCTTTCTCATTTCAGTATATTATGGGAAGATTAAATGAAATTTCCCTTGGGTTGGACCTGGTTTTCATGATCATACTACAAATTTATTTTGTTTGTGATAGTTAAGTTAGAATTATATATTGGTTGTTCCGACAATCGACCAAATTTTGGTGTCGTTGTCAGGAAAGTTTTTATCTAATTTTCTTTCAATAGTAAACTAATTTATGCCAAGATCTTCTCGTACAAGTAAACTAGTTTTTGATTTGAACAAAAAGTTCTTGGAAAAATTATTTTCGGTCTCATGAGCTGGAACAATTCATAAAGAAATTAGTGGAATTCGCCAAAACAACGGGGAAACGTTACATGAATACTGAGAATGTTTTGATCAGTTGTGCACAAATTGCCCACATCACCAAATTTTTGACCAATTGTTGTTGCAATATTTTTATGAAGGATTATTGGCCATAGACCGAAGCATGATAGATGCTGCAAGTGGTGGTGCGCTTGTAGAAAAGACTCGTGGAAGCAAGAGATTTGATCTCTAAAATAGCAGCAAACTCACAGCAATTTGGAATCAGAACAAACCACACTCCTAGAAAGGTAAATGAGGTGATGCATTCTAATATTGAGACACAACTTTCAGAATTAACTTCTCTTGTGAGACAAGTAGCTTTGGGACAAGTTAGGCAATCCAAAGTGTGTGGCATTTGTGCAATCCCAGAACATTCTACTGATATGTGCCCACAACTTCAAAAAGATACAGCCCCTCAGGTGAAGGCAATATAAGGGTTCGGTAATCAACCAAGGAAGTATAAGCCATACTCAAATCATTACAACCCCCGTTGGAAAGACCATCCAAACCTGAAGCATGGTCAGCCTCCAAATCAGCAACCCTTCCGGTCATATGCCAATGGAAATCCAGCTTTTCCTCCTCACCATGCATCAAATTCAAGAGCTAGCATCCAGAATTTGGGGACTCAAATTTCACAACTTGCATCGTCTATGAGGAACATTGAGACAAATAGAGGGAAGCTACCATCTCAAGCTGAAATTAATCCAAGAGAAAACGCAGGTGACATGACTTTTAGAAGTGGAAGAGAAGTGCAGACCATGCTGCCAGTTGCAACTCCATAATCAACAGCCAATGTACCGCCAGCTGCAACCCTAAATTCAACAGTTGTTGTACTGCCAGCTGCAAAACCAGAATCAGCAGCAAATATGCTGCCAGTTTCAACACTAGAATCAGCAGCAAATATGCTGCCAGTTTCAACACTAGAATCAGCAGCTACCAAGAACAGCAAGCTGGAAACAGCACCAAGAACATAGTTAGATTCATCAGCTACTGTGGTACAGACTACCCGGCCAGCTGCAATGCCAGGATTAACAGCTACTGTTGTGCAGACCATACTGCCAGCAACAACATCAGATTCAGCACCTACCAGGAATAGCAAGCTGGAAACAACACTAAGAATAGAGCCAGATTCAGCAGCCACTGCAGTGCAGACTACCCAGCCTGCTGTAACACCAGAATCAGCAGTAAATATACTGCCAACTTCAACGCTAGAATCAACAGAAACAAAGAATAGCAAGCTGAAAACAGAACCAGCAATCTTGGATGCACCAAGAATAGAGTTAAGTGGTAAGCCCATCTTTCCTATCACTAAGAATCTTGTTGCACCTCCATTTCCTGACAGATTAGCAAAGGCAAGGAAGGAAGAGTCAGAACATGATATTTTTGAAACCTTTTGGAAGTTTGAAGTTAACATTCCACTATTGGATGCGATCAAGTGAATTCCGCGATATACAAAATTTCTCAAGGAACTGTGCACCAACAAAAAGAAATTGAACATTAATGGGAAAATAAGAGTTGGAGAGAATGTGTCCACAATCATACAAAGGAAATTGGCTCAGAAATTCAAGGACCTAGGTATGTTCACTATACCATGCGTAATTGAAAATCATAGGGTAGAAATAGTTATACTTGATTTAGGAGCTTCGATCAATGTTATGCCACTTTCAATTTATAAGGTTTTGAATCTAGGACCTTTAAAAGAAACAATGGTAATAATTCAATTGGCAGATAGGTCTAATTCATACCCAGAAGTCGTTGTTGAGGATGTTTTAATTAGAATAAATGAGTTGATTTTTCCTATGAATTTTTACATTATAGACATAGATGATGAATTTTCGTCAAACTCAACTCATATATTGCTAGGCAGACCATTTATGAAAACAACAAGAACTAAGATCGATGTGCATAAAGGAATTTTATATCGTGAGTTTGATGGGGAAATAGTAACAGTTAACATTTTTTATGCTATGAAATATCTTAATGACTCTGAATCTGTTTTTCATGTTGATGTAATTGACCCTATTGTGCAAGATAAGTTTGAACTAATTTTTTTTTCAAGATGAGTTGAACTTTGTATTACAGCAAAGCAAGACGAATAGGGATGCAAGGTTGGAGAATAATGAAGACATAAAGGAAACAATTATGTCTTTGCATTCATTATTTCAAAAGCTAAACAGGTTAGTAAACTCTCCTTTACAACTACCAAATTCTCATGAAAGGGTTTTACCCTCTATTGAACAAGTGCCAAAGTTGGAATTGAAGTTTTTGCCTAAGCATTTGAAGTATATGTACTTAGGAGAAGCTGAGACATTACTGGTGATCATTGCAAATGATCTCATGGCAACAAGAGAAGAAAAATTATTGAGGGTTTTAAGAGAAAATAAAGCAGCTATCAAATGGACTTTAGTTGATATAAAAGGCATAAACCCTGCAATCTACATGTATAGAATCTTATTGAAAGATGATGCCAAACCCGAGAGAGAGCCTCAACGTAAGCTGAACCCAGCCATGAAGGAAGTGGCATTGAAGGAAAGTTTGAAGCTACTTGACCAAGGAATCATCTATCCCATATTCGACAGTCAATGGGTTAGTCCAGTGCATGTAGTTCCTAAGAAGACAGGTTTGACTCTTGTTCCCAATGAAGAAAATGAACTTGTGCCCATGAGAGTTCAGAATGGGTGGAGAATGTGCATTGGTTTCAGGAAATTGAATGCTACCAGAAGAAATGATCATTTCCCAATTCCTTTCATCGATGAAAGGCTAGAAAGACTAGCAGCTAAGTCATTTTTCTATTTCTTATATGGGTTTTCTGGTTATTATCAAATTGTTGTAGCTCATGAAGATTAGGAAAAAAACAACTTTCACTTGTCCATTTAGGACCTTCTCTTACAGACATATGCCTTTTAGATTGTGTAATGCCCCTGGTATGTTTCAGAGATGCATGATGAGCATTTTTTCTGACTTGATTGAAAATTGCATTGAAATTTTTACAGATGACTTTACTGTTTATGGCAATTCTTTCGATCAGTGTTTAGATTTGAAACGATGCATTAACACCAACTTGGTTCTAAATTATGAAAAATGTCATTTCATGGTCCAACAAAGAATTGTTTTGGGTCATGTTGTTTCAGCTAGAGGTATCGAGGTTGATAAGGCCAAGGTTTATTTAATTACAAGCTTACAATATCCTACTAATGTTAAGGATATTCATAGTTTTCTTGGCCATACAGGCTTTTATAGGAGGTTCATCAAAGATTTCTCAAAAATTTCTCAAAAATTGCATAGCCATTGTCAAGGTTGTTGCAAAAGGATGTACATTTTGATTTCAAGGAAGATTGTCAATTAGCATTTGACAAATTGAAGACATCGCTCACTTCAGCGCCAATTATACAGCCACCAAGTTGAGATATGCCCTTTGAGATCATGTGCGATGCTAGAAATTATAATGTAGGAGCTATACTTGGCCAACAAAAGGAAAAGAAAAGTCCATGTCATTTGCTATGAGTCAAGGACGTTGAACTCTGCTCAATGCAACTATTCAACCATTGAAAAGGAGCTTTTAGTTATTGTATTTGTCGTAGACAAATTTAGATCATATTTATTAAGATCTAAAGTGATTGTTTTTTTCTGATCATGCTGCCCTCAAATATTTATTGGCAAAGAAGGAATCCAAATCGAGACTCATACGCTGGATTCTTTTGTTACAAGAGTTTGATTTAGAAGGAATCCAAAGCAGACTTGTGTATTTATGAAATTAGTCAGTCACTTTTCTTACAACTGAGTAATGCTTGAGGTTATGCAGCAAGATAGCGTGATTTGATCAATGCAAACAACAATAAAATATATATAGCCTAGTTGCAGGAGGTTAATAAAAAAAAAAGGAAATGAAACCATAAAACACCCATGTCTTTATTAACAAAAGGAAGTCCTTCACCAAATCCAAAACTTTTACTGCTTAGTCCGCCATCTGTTTGCTAAATTTAAACACCAAGAAAAAAAAATTTATGAAAAAACATTACAAATCACAGGAAGCTCAAACAATCCAAATTTTGTTACTATGAAAAAAACATAGAATTGATTTACTCTGTGGATTGCATAATTTTGAGTTTCTTGGTGTTTAAATTTAGCAGATGGGTGCTTTATACCATTCTCTTTCTCCCTTAAAATGGTGAAGCCATCATCTTTTTACTTGTAAATTAGGGAGATTCAGTGTGTGTGTGTGTGTGTGTGTGTGTAGTCTTACAAAGAAATGTTCATACAATAATTTTTTCTAGAACGACCTATCCTTCATGTATTTGTGAAATTAGTCGTTCAAGTTTCTTACAACTGAGTAATGCTTGAGGTTAAGCAGCAAGATAATGTGATTTGATCAATACAAACAACAATAAAATATATATAGCCTTGTTGTTGGTGGTTAATAAACAAATAAAAAAGGAAATGAAACCATAAAACACACGTGTCTTTATTAACAAAAGGAAGTCCTTCACTAAACCTAAAATTTTTACTGCTTAGTCCACCATCTATTCGCTAAATTTAAACACCAAGAAACAGAAACATTTATGAACAAACTGTAAAGACAATTGGGCATTAATTGGTGCCGCCTAAGTCAACAATGTGAGGAACCATTTTGGTGCCACTTGCAACACTAATTAATGCAGTGCATCCAAGCCTTAAGATGTACACACAAGAGAGAAAGAAGAGAGAAAGGAAGGAAAGTGATCCCACAAAGTTGTGAGGTATTTGTACGAGAGTAAGATAGTGAGGTATTTGTGAGAGAGTAAGACAAGTGTTCTCTTCAATTAATAGAGAGATTCCCAATTGTTCTTCTATTAGTAAAGAGAGGTTGTAATTCTCGCATTACTTAGTAAAATCCCTTTATACTTGCCCATGGATGTAGCCAAATTTGGGTGGACCACGTAAATTCTTGTGTGTCTCATTTCTTATTTTATCATGTTCCTTGCCTTTTGTCTTGTCGGGTTTGCATGCCAGTATCCTAACAGTGGTATCAGAGCCTTCTTGTTGGTGTTGTTAACACACAAAAGCTATTCGTGTATACGGTTACTATTCACGTCTATGACATTATTCATCACTATTCATCCATACAGTGGTACTATTCATCCATACAGTATTGTTCACATACGTTATTGTTGACATATAAAGAAAGTAAGTGCGGTGACTACTTACAACCTAGGAAGTTCTGTGTAAGGAGATTGAGTTTTAAGCGAGATCATTTGTGACCCCTCAAATCTTTCTTGGGAACTTACTTAGTGAAGTATTATTCCCATGATACTATTTTTGCATACGTTACAGATCAGTGAAACGGTGATAGCTGAATAGATCTCGGTGAATAAAATGGCAGCAAAGTATGAGATTGAGAGATTCAGTGGGAGCAATTTCTCATTGTGGAAAATGAGAATCAAGGCAATTTTAAGGAATTGTTTGGCAATAATTGGAGATAGGCCCGCGAAGATCACTAATAATGCAAAATGGAATGAGATGGATGGCAATTCTTTTACTAACATACATTTAGCATTAGCTGATGAAGTATTATCAAGTGTGGTAAAGAAGAAAACTGTTAAGGAGATATGGGATACTTTGACAAAGCTGTATGAGTCTAAGTCTTTGCACAATAAGATTTTCTTAAAGCAGAGACTTTATACCTTTCGAATGGCAGAAACCACATCGGTAACTGACCACATCAACACAATAATAACTTTATTTTCACAACTCACTACATTGAGTCAACAAATAGAGGAAAATAAGTGTGCAGAGCTTCTACTTCAAAGTCTTGCTAATTCATATGATCAGCTCATTATCAACTTGACCAATAATATCCTCTCAACCTATTTAGTATTTCATGATGTTGCAGCCACTATTTTGGAAGAAGAAAATAGATGAAAAAACAAAGGAGACAGAAATAGTTCAAACCAAGTAGAGGCATTGTTGATGTCAAGAGGAAGATCAACGGAGCGTGGCTCCAATGGGAGTCAAATGCAAGGGAGGTCCAAATCAAGAAGTAAGAAGACTGTGAAATGCTGCAACTGTGGTAGAAAAGGGAACTTCAAAAAGGATTGTTGCTTTAAAAATGGTATAGAGAACACTGCAGAGTTATCAAGACCTCAAGGATGTGTTGCAAGCACCTTAGAAGATGGGGAGGTTTTATATAGTGAAGCAGCAACAGTCTCTACAGATAGAAAAGAGCTTACTGAGGTTTGATTAATGGATTCAAGAGCAACATGGCATACAACTCCTAATCAAGATTGGTTTCATACATATGAACCCATCTTTGAAGGCTTAATGTTTATGGGTAATGATCATGCTTTAGAGATTGTTGGCAATGGCACCATCAAATTAAAGATGTATGATGGCTCAATTCGTACTATTTCAGAAGTGCGAAGTGTGAAAAGCTTAAAGAAGAAAATTTTATCTATGGGATAATTTGATAATCTTGGTTGTAATATTCGAATAGACAATGAAAATCATCAAAAAAGTGTTGGTGGTTTTAAAGGCAAGAAAGATAGCTGCAAACTTGTTTGTGTTAATGAGAGAAACACATCATAAGGTAGAGGCATCAATCGCATCAACCAGTCCTTCAGAAGAGAAGATGATGATGTGGCATCAACAACTAGGCCACATGTTAGAGAAAGGTTTGAAAATTCTCTCTGATCAGAAGTTACTCCCTGGGCTTACAAAGGTTACTCTACCCTTTTGTGAGCATTGTGTTATAAGTAAACAACACAGGTTGAAGTTTGACACATCAACATCTAAGAGCAAATGCATCTTAGATCTGATTCATTCTGATGTTTGGCAAGCACCAGTTGTATTCTTGGGAGTAGCAAGCTACTTTGTATCATTTTTATATGACTTCTTCAAGAGATGTTGGATGTATCCAATTAGAAGGAAGGCAGATGTGCTCGTAGTCTTTAAAACCTTCAAAGCGGGGGTAGAACTTGAATCTAAAAAGAAAATCAAGTGTTTGAGGATTGATAATGGAGGAGAATATACCATTGATGAATTTGATAACTTATGTCAACATGAAGATATCAAAAGACAGTTCATAATAGCATACACTCAACAACAAAATAGAGTAGCATTATGGATGAACAAGACTCTATTAGAAAGAACAAGAGCAATGTTGAAGGCTACAGGTCTAGGAAAGCCATTCTGGCAGAAGCAATCAAAACTGCCTGTTATGTGATAAATCAATCTCCATCAACTGCAATTGAGCTGAAGCCACTAATGGAGATGTGGACTGGGAAGGTAGCTGATTATTCTCGGTTGCATATATTTGGAAGTCCTGTGTACGTGATGTACAATACTCAAGAAGTTAGCAAGCTAGATTCAAAATCCAGAAAAATATGTATTCTTGGGATATGCGGATGGAGTGAAGGGGTATCGGTTGTGGGATCCCACTGCCCATAAGTTAGTCATCAACAGAGATGTCATATTTATAGAGATAAAATGCAAATGTAAGAAAATAATACCATTTTAAAGGAGATTACAATAGTCTAGATGGAAAACACTAAGAATCATACTTCTTCTAAAGCTACACTAGAGTATGAAAAACAAGAACAAATAAAGTCTAAAACTCATGTAGTTCGACAGTCAACTCGTGAAAGAAGACCACCGACTTGACACTCAGAATATGTTACAAGGAGCAACATTGCATATTGTCTTCTAATAGAGGTTGGAGAGCCATCAACTTTCCATGAGGTTATAAAAAGCACAGATGTATCTATATAGATGACAACAATGCAAGAGGAGATTGAAGCTCTACACAAGAATAACACTTGGGATCTTGTTCCGCTACCACAAGGAAGGAAGGCCATTGGCAACAAATGGGTTTACAAGATAAAGTGTGATGGTAATGATCAAGTGGAGCGGTAACGTGAAAGATTGGGAATAAACTTCAATGAAGTATTTTCTCCGGTGGTACGACTTACTACAATCAGAGTAGTCTTTGTGATATGTGCTATATTTGATCTTCACTTATAGCAGTTAGATGTGAAAACTGCATTTCTTTATGGAGAACTTGAAGAAGAAATTGATATGCTCCAACCAGAAGGTTTTGCTGAAAAAGGTAAGGAGAACATGGTTTGCAGGTTGAACAAATCTCTATATGGTCTCAAACAGGCGTCGAGGTGTTGGTACAAGAGATTTGATTCCTTCATAATTAGCCTTGGGTACAATAGACTCAGTTCAGATCATTGTATGATAAGAAGTTTGAAGAAGATGATGATTTCATCATTCTGTTGTTGTACGTGGATGACATGTTGGTAATAGGCCCAACAAAGATCGATTCCTCTCACAATCAGCCATTTTCTCTTCCAACAACCCCACTAAGTTTTCTCAAAACACTTCCGTTTTGGTTTTACTAATCCATCTTCATGTTACTGCATTTGCGCATAAACTACAGGCTATAATGCTTGCACTTACCCTAGTGAGTGCACCTGAAGAGGACCCATGTATAGAGCCTTTTGGAGGTGATGGGTGCTTTATGCCATTCTCTTTCTCACTTAGTTAAAATGGTGAAGCCATCATCTTTTTACTAGTAAATTACGGAGATTCAGTGTGTGTGTGTAGGCTTGCAATGAAATGTTCATACAATTTTTTTTTTCTAGAACGACCTATCCTCCATGTATTTGTGAAATTAGTCGGTCAAGTTTCTTACAACTGAGTAATGCTTGATGTCAAGCAGCAAGATAGTGTGATTTGATCAATACAAACAGCAATAAAATATATATAGCCTTGTTAACAAAAGGCTATATATAAAAAGATAGAAAAGGAAATGAAACCATAAAACACATGAAAAACAAACAATTTTATTAAATATATCACTACCAGAAATTCGCCTAAAACCAACAGAATAATTCTTTAAGTTTTGTGGTCACAGCATCCGTGTTCTGATTTATTGTGGATTTTATCATTTTCTGTAAGTAAATCTATCTTTTTTAATTTTAAATGTCAATTTTATTGTTTATTTAGTATATGTATTTTGTTAGTGTATGTACATGTTTTATTGTCATTTCTCAAACAAACTAGTAGTATGAATGTATAATTTTGTACTTGTTATGGTTTGTTTTAGATTTTGTAAAATTATATTTGTTTGTAAATTGTTGAAACTTTGTTGAATTACCGAATTACATGTGTTGTGGTGAAATAATTAATAGTTTGTTTAACGGGTTCTATTTTAATTTTTATCAATGCTATTGCGGAGTTGTAATTTCCGTAAATTTATATGTATAAATTTGTATGGACGTTGATAATTGATAATGAATATTTATGAGAAGTTGTAATTAACTTGTTGGATAATCTCGAGGTAAACCAATATTTTTGCAAATTTATTTACGTAACATAGTTAATTAATACATGGTATCATCATAATTTTATAGAGGTTCGATAGAAGCCATGGATGATCGTTCATTGATGTATCGAGATTCACCCCAAGGATTGCGGAGGATGAATTATTGTAACGGGTTCAGGGTTTTATTAATTTCACAACATCTATTCCCAGAAGTTTTACTGGAGGCTGTATTAGGTGTCCACGCAGGAAGTGTCAAAATAAAAAGTATATGAATCCAGATGTTGTAATGATGCATCTTCTACACAAAGGGTTCATGGAGAATTACATGTGTTGGTATGCAAACAAAGAAGTATTTGTTCGTAATAAGAGAATGAGAGAAAGGGTGGTTGGGTCAACTTCTAGTGATAGGAACGTGCATGGAGTTGCAAATGACAACAACAGTAATCCTTACAGGAATATGGTTATGGATGCAATGAGAATGAATCAAGGTAATGTCAGTCAATGTCCAATCGTAGAAGAAGAACCTAATACAGATGCAGCTAGGTTTTTTGATCTATTGAAAGATTCTGACGAGCCATTATGGAATCGCTCCACGAACCATAGTAAATTATCAGACGTAGCACAAGTGTTCACCATCAAGTCAGATCACGGGTTGAGTGAGGTTGGTTATGACAAAATTATTGAATGGGTGAGAAGCATTTTACTTGAAGGGAACAGGCTGAAAGAGAACTTCTATGCTGCAAAGTCCATGATGAAACCCCTTGGTTTAGGATACCAGAAAATTGACATGTGCCCTAATTTCTGCATGTTATACTACCTTGAAAATGTTGAGCTGACCGAGTGCATGACATGTGGGCATTCCCGTTACAAACCCAGAACTGACAGGGGAAAGACTCTCGTGGCATATAAAAAACTTAGATACTTCCCAATCACACCTAAACTGCAGAGGTTATTCATGTCAGCAAGGATTGCTGAGCACATGACATTGCACCAATCACATGAAGTGGTTGATGGAGTGATGGTGCATCCTTCTGACGGCGAAGCCTGGAAACACTTTAACAGTGTGCATCCTCACTTTTCAGTTGAATCAAGAAACATGCGTCTTGGGTTGTGTACAAACAGATTCAACCCATTTGGGTCATTTGTTGCTCCTTATTCTTGTTGGCCGGTCATACTCACGGTTTATAACTTGCCACCGGGGATGTGTATGAGGCTAGAATTCATGTTTTTATCTACTGTCATACTCGGTCCGAGTAGCTCGGGCCGAAATATAGATGTTTGTCTTCGATCGTTGATTGATGAGTTGACGCAGTTGTGGTCCTCTGGAGCTGTGACTTATGATATATCGAGGAAACAGAATTTTGTTATGAGGGCGGCTTTGATGTGGACTATCAATGATTTTCTAGCTTATGGAATGGTTTCTGGTTGGAGCACGCATGGAAAACTAGCATGTCCATATTGCATGGAAAACAACAATGCATTTACGCTAAAAAACGAAGTTAAAGCTTCATTTTTTTACTGTCACCATCGTTTCTTGCCACCAAATCACAGGTACAGAAAGAATAAAAAGGATTTCTTTGTTGGCAAAGTTGAAAAGGATGTTGCCCCCCCCACCCCCGCGTCTTTCTAGTGAAGAATTGCATGATGTTGCATTAGAGTACGGTGACATTGTGTTTGGTCTCCAATCAGGTAAGCAGAAGTTTCCTGGTTTTGGTTTGACCTACAATTGGGTAAAGCGATGTATCTTTTGGGAGCTTCCTTATTGGAACACCAATCTCCTCCGCCATAACCTTGATGTCATGCACATAGAAAAGAACGTGCTTGAGAACATTTTCAACACCATCATGGATATGAAGGGGAAGACAAAGGACAACATCAAGGCTAGATTGGATATATCTTTGTTTTGTAACTGTAAAAATATGGTTGGTTTGTGATGGGTCATGGGTCGCAAAATCAAGAGCAAGCTTCGTGTTGGAGAAAAATGCACAACTACTAGTCTACAAGTGGCTTAAGAGTCTGTGTTTTCCCGATGGACATGTCTCAAACATATCAAAGTTGGTTAATATGGATGAACACTCATTCCATTAGCTTATCGTGATTTGTTGCCAAAAGGGATATGGGATGCACTTATGGAGATCAGTCATTTCTTTAGAGATATATGCTCTAGCAAATTGAATGTTGATCACAATGAGAACTTGAAACAAACATCGTCGAGACACTATGCAAACTTGAGATGATATTCCCCCCATCATTTTTTGATTCAATGGAGAATCTCCCCATACATTTACCGTTCGAGCCAAAAGTTGGAGGACCGGTCCAATATAGATGGATGTACCCATTCGAAGGGTTAGATATTACAGTTGCAATGTAATTTATATATAAAATTATTTTCTTTGTTTTTCTTAATTGAAAATAATTGATTAATTCAATGCAGGTACTTGTTCAATCTCAAGAAAAAGGTTAAGAACAAGGCGCACGTTGAGGTTTTGATATGTGAGGCCTATATTATTGAGAAGATCTCAATATTTATCTCGTACTATTTTGAACCTCATTTGAGAATGAGAATCAATCGCGTTCAACGACATGATGATGGCGGTGAAGTGTCTTCCAGTGGGAACTTGTCAATATTCTCCAATCCTGGACGACCCACACCTAAAAATATTGTAAGGGGAAGATATTTGTCAGAAATAGAGTTCAGACAAGCACACAATTATGTTCTATTTAACTGTGATGAGTTGAGACCTTTTATTCAGTAAGTATATGTACTACTAATTAAACTTTGTTAAGAATGTACTATTTATATTTTGTAACATCATAAACTCATATAATTTGGAACAACCTTGCAGGCAACATCGACAATATTTACTGTCCAATAACTCACAGCTGACCGAATCCTAAATCTTTCAATCACAAGATGAACAATTTGCCACGTGGTTCAGAACACATGTAAGTACTATCACAAACTCATTATCTTTTGAAAAGTTACTGTATGTCATTACAAAATTCTCGTTTACTGTTTATTGCTGTAAATTACATACAAGGTTTATCAAATGGGAAGGAGTGCTGCTAAGTCATTGTTTTCACTAAGCCTGGGTCCTGAAAGAAAAGTTAAGTGCTACAACAGGTATTTTGTCAATGGATATGTGTTCCATACCGAAAAATACGGGCATGGAAGAAAGGCATACAACAGCGGTGTTTGTGTTAAGAGATCGACTAGTAGTGAGTTGATTGGTTATCCATTTTAAAAATGAAACCAAGGGTCGTGTCGAGGTTGTTTAGGATGAGAATGAAGACACAAGTGTGCGAGATGAAGTCTTTCAAGTTAGTGAGTTGGTTAAACCATATCGAGTTGCTCCTTCAATTGACTTTGAAGAAAATTCAATTTTTTGTGTTTTCGATTATAGTCTTGTTTATGTTGACGCAGAGGAGTTGAATGTCGATGAAGATGATGATGATATCCATATTGAATATTGCGATGGAGCTGATGACTAATCAATTGACGACGAAGTAGAAGAAAATTTTGACTAACTATTTATATTACATTATAATTTTTTTATAATGTAATATATATTATGGATGATATATTGTAACACGAAATATTTATTTTATAAGTGTTCAATACAAGGTTATTGTTTTTCAACTATCAGCAGTTTGCAAATTAAGTGTTTGCAGGAATGTAAATAGACAATATTTACTATAAAGTGCCACAATCACCGACGGCCTTGCGGACAGATTACAATCCGTCGACATCTCATAGAGAGTTGAAAAATATTTACTGCAAAGTGCCACAATCACCGACGGACTTGCGGACAGATTACAGTCCGTTGGCATTTCACAGAGAGTTGAAAAATATTTACTGCAAAGTGCCACAATCACCGACGGAATTACGGACGGATTGTAGTCCGTCGGCATTTTGTCGGCAGCTCACAATTACCGATAAATTCACCAACAAACGGTGCAAATTCCAAAGGGCGGGTATTAAATGCATCTCTGACCGCGTGCAGATGCCGATGAAATTACCGACGGACCGCGAAAATATGGAGGGTAATTAAAATTTTCTGGTGCGAAATTCAAAATTCACTGACGGATTTGAAAAGATTCACCGACATAATAAATAAAAAATAATATTATTTAAATTTCCGTCGGTAAAACTGTGGTATAAATCCCAACGACCACCCCTTCAGTTCATTTTTTCATCTCCTCTGCTTGCAGTGCCCATTTTCGTTTTTTTTCCTCTCATTTGCTTTAAATCTCTTCTTTTTTTGCTTGTAATCTCTAGTTATATCTTCAACAAATTAAAAGGTATGTATTTCCTCTACTTCATTTGCTTTAAGATTTTAATTTTTTATTTGTTCTTTGTTTTAGCTATTGTTATTTTTGTTATGTTTTTTCTTTTGGTGTATTTTTATAATGTAGATAAAGTCTTGAAATAAACACATTATTAAGGTAAACATTTTTCATTCCTAAAGTCTATAGTTTTTTTTTTTAATTTGTTGAATATATTTTATTGTTTGTATTGCCATAATAATTGAATACTTTGTTGAATTTTAATTGTTATTGTTGAATTTACCTTGTAATTAGTAATTGAATATATAGGAATAAATTTAATTATTTCTATATAATGTAGATAAAGTCTTGAAATAAACACATATTAAGGTAATTCATTCCTAAAGTCTATAGTTTTTTTTTTAATTTGTTGAATATATTTTATTGTTTATATTGCCATAATAATTGAATACTTTGTTGAATTTTAATTGTTATTGTTGAATTTACATTGTAATTAGTAATTGAATATATAGAAATAATTAAAGATAAAGTCTTGAAATAAACAGTAAACATTTTTCATTCCTAAAGTCTATAGTTTTTTTTTTAATTTGTGGAATATATTTTATTGTTTGTATTGCCATAGTTGAAAAATATTTACTAGATATGCCACAATCACTGACGAAATAAAATCTGTCGGTATATATCTAGGGAGAATTTTTTTTTGGCAAGCATTTTTTTTACCGACAGATATAGCGACGGAAGGTGGTATTACCGACAAAAGGGATGCCGATGGATGAATTTACAGACGGAATGTCTCCGTTTATTCTAAATAATTTTTTTTAAAAAAATTAAAAAACCCCACTAACGGATTTACAAACGGAATGTCTCCGTTTGCATTTTACAGAAAGTTGAAAATATTCACTAAAAATGCCACAATCACCGACGTCTTCACAGACGAATAATGTCCGTTGGTATTTTACCGAAAGTTGAAAAATATTTACTGGAAATGCCACAATCATCGACGTCTTCACAGACAGATAGAGTCCATCGGCATTTTACCGAGATTTGAAAAATATTTACTGGATATGCCACTATCACCGATGGAATATTTCTATCGTTATATTTTCAACGGGAATTTTTTTTACACGCATTTTCTATCTGTAAAACCATCAGTAATATTTTTTTTCCCGACAGACTTAACGATGGAATGTGGGATTATCGATGAAAGACATACCAACAGACACTTTCCATCGGTGATTTAGTCGGTAAAAAATTTACTGACGAAGTCTGAATCTCACACCGACGGATTCGGTCCGTTGATAAAACTGTGAAATCTGGTAGTGTATATAGCCTTATTGCAGGTGTCTTCATTAACAAAAGGAAGTCCTTCACCAAACCCAAAAATTTTACTGCTTAGTCCACCATATGTGGCAGGGCATGATAGCCTAGCACCAGGTGTCTGCAGTCTGGGGTATGCAGCCCCACTATTCCCCACCAAAATTTGCATTGACTATTTTTTCCAAAACCATTTCTTTAATGTCAAATGCATCCAAATGAAAAGACAACCCCACCCTCCTCCTACAGTTTTTGCACCTCTCTGTGGCAAGGGCAATTCTATCATTACACTGCTCCAATCCACAATGCCATGAATCTTGATGAACAGGACTTTTGTTAACACTGTTTCAATCCACAATACAATGAGTCTTCATGAACAGAACTATCCTCACATGATTTAGCTTTATGTATAATAATTTGCAGTTGTTTTTTTTCTCTTACGCCTGCTTTTTGGTTATGTGGAAAACAAGAGGGAAAGGCAGAGAATTCAAATCGATCCAAGTCCTTGGAAAGTTATGGTGCGACGACAAACACTTCAAAGCTAGCTTGTTAACGTATAGTTCCTCCAGCCTTAACAACTAACACTAAGCATTGTCACA
>Ga0307515_10008071_pt1 | contig 20630 bp, 10 predicted proteins | sample 17_EM_MG_FD_194513 | JGI IMG/M metagenome (GOLD analysis project Ga0307515, IMG submission 194513) | Populus trichocarpa ectomycorrhiza microbial communities from riparian zone in the Pacific Northwest, United States - 17_EM | ecosystem: Host-associated > Plants > Roots > Unclassified | place...
ACCATAACAAAAGTTCTTATAACATGAAGGTGATCTTTAATTTAATTGATAAGTCTTGTGTGTGTGTGTGTGTGTGTAGAGAGAGAGAGAGAGAGAGATTTCATCATCTTAGCCAAAATTTTTGGTCTTAGAATCTAGAACAATATATATTGTTGGGATTGGATCTTGTAAATCCTAACAAAATGGTGGGCAATTTGTAGTGATTGTCAAGGAAGTTGTGAGAAAATGGACCTCAATATTCTTGCTTTCCGACACTACAGACCCAAGAAAATGGAGATCTATCTGTCTCTAGCTTAAGTTAATAATAATAATAATAATGATGATTATGATGAGTAGATCTATCTGGTATGGATTAAAATTTAAAGTTTTAGGCAAGTTGATTTCATCCCATTAATTCATACATCCTAGAATCAATGCCCAAAAAATCACAAGGGTGTAATGGGACCCTAAATATTGTGTCCTTTTCGAACCGGTGGGAGAAGCCGGGAGGAAAGAGCCTACAATGGGATGGGAAGGGAAGGGGAAGGTTGTAGGGTACCTTGTTATACGGGGCTCTCTCAATATACCCTTACTTGTAAGGTCGGTCTCGCTAATCACATGGGAAGATAAAGACAAATAAAGAAAGAGAAATAATTAATTAAGGGAGACAAAAACTAGAAAATCACAATTTAATATATGATAGATATTCTTTACCAAAGTAAACAAAGACTAATTGGTATTTTGATATGGACATAGAGTTGATATGTCAAAAGATCTAATTAATAGAGATGGTGGACTAGCTACTGGCATTTGTAACTATGCTATGGTACGTTAGTACTTGATAATAAGTTCATTTTCATGAATTAGGGCATTCACAATCTTTTCTATTTGTACTTGGAAACATTGGACAAGATGTGTCCCAATGAGATGCATTGCATCTATCCTTGTATATCTACATACTGTGGTCATCGTTCTCCTTGTCTGTGGGCTGCAGTTGGATGGCTTTTGACCAATCTGGGTTGGCTGTGTTCTTGGATAGATTTTGCGAGTGAAACAGCTATGAAATGGGTCAAAACCAATTTACTAATCGAGGTCCTTTTAGATTGAATTTTAGCATCTGCAAATTGTGTCCCGTTTAATTACTTTTTTTTTTTGGAAGTTTCCCAGTATTTTAAGAGGCAGTAAAGACATGACCCGTCTGTGGGATAGTTAGTTTGGAAATTATTATTTTTTAGACAGAATAAGAGATCAAATTCATCTTTCATTTATTTAAAGAGGGTCATGGCAATCTTCTAGACCCAGACCTCCCTCCAGAGGTTCCGGTCCTTTGCTTTGTGCTAACATGGTGGGGTGGCTCTGCTCCGAATGCATCATCTTCGTTTATGATTTTTTAAGCTTTATAATATTGGCTTAATTGATGCTGACAAGCTTCTTTAATCTCTAATGTTTTACAACCCTAAATTATAAAGAAAGAAATTAGAGCTCTAAATCTGATAACCCTTAACTATAGAAAAAATATATATTTTAATTAGTAAAATCCTAATTAAATTAAAAATTATAATTTAAATAAGAAAAAAATCCAATTACAAGTAGAAAAACAAATAATATTCTAAATCTAGCTTGTTAAGCTAGGATTTTCATTACACGCTACGTGTCAATAACACAGTACAATATAGCAATATAAAAAAATGCTTGATAAATGTAGATAGCAGTTTGTGGCATAGCCGGAGCTGCTTATCAGTAACCTGTTCACTGAGGGGAAGAAGAGACGGCGATGTGAGTGTATACGACGAATGCAAGTAGTGCCATGAAAGACGTAAATCCTTCCTGTTGCATTATTACATGAGTTGAATGATTTGTGGCTACATTTTGCCCAAAGGACATGTACATTATCATTATGCAAACGGTAGGGTTAGAGAATAGACTTGGAATTATGCTCTTGAAAAGCTGGGGAATGGAAGCAAAAGATGCCAGTTCGAAGCCTCATCTTGACCCCTTATTTCTCCAATTAAATTGAAGTATGATGATATTTATTTGGTGGGGACGACTCCGATTAGCAATGGACTCTCCTCTTAATTAGCCCTCCTAATCCATGCTTTTTTTAGCATCAAAGGAAAATGCCTGTTGTATTAACTATATAGTTAAAAGAATAGTGAGTTTTATTGTAGCATTACTCATAAAATACTATTCATTAAATTAATTTTATTTTATTCTTTTTTAATTGATGTTTTTTTTTTAGTTTTGTTTTTTAATATTAGATTTTTTATTGAGTTATCATACTTTTATGATACGGATCATGTGTTTAGTATGTTAACTCGATTTGACGGATTAGCCCTGTTACCTCAAGTTTCTTTTCTTTAAATAATTTTTTTTTCAATTTTATCTTTTAATATTGAGTTGGTTGAGAATTTGACTTTATAATATTTTTTTGTTTACTTTCTATTATGTTATTCTGGCCTCATGACTCGAAAATAGTGCTTAAACAGTTAACCCGAGTAGACTCCGGTTGTTTTTTGTCATATTTTTTATTGATTTTTTTTTCAATTTCATTATTCAACACTAGTCCAATTGAGAATTGAGCTTCATAATCTGTTTTTACTTGCTTTTTATGGGGATATCTTGGTCTCATGATCAATGTCGTCGGTTTTGGTATTTTAACCACGGTTGAATCGAGTTGTTTTTTATTTTTTTCTAAGAGGTTATCCCGGTCTCATGATCTTGATCATGATTCCTTCAACATTAGATTTTTTTATTGGGTTGTCTTCATCTCATGACCCGGGTCACGAGTTTGGTAGGTTAACTCAATTGACTTAGTTTTTTTATTGACTTTTTTTCCCAATTTCATCATTTAATATTGTGTTTCATTGAGAATTAAGTTTCATGATTTGTTTTATTTGCTTTTTATTAGGGTATCTCGGCTTCATGACCCAAGAATAATGCTTAATGGATTAACCTGGGTTCACTTGTCTTATTTTTTGTGTCATTTTCTTAGTTAATATTTTTGCAAATTCCATCATTCAACATTAGGTCTAAAGGAGAAAAAATTATATCATTCAACATTAGGTCTAACAGGAGCGAAAAATTTCATCATTCAACATTAGGTCCAACAGGAGCGAATAAAAATTGAACTTCATAATTTTTTTTGATTTGCTATTTATGGGGTTATCTCAACCTTATGATCAAAGTTGAAATTGATCCGATATGATTCAGTTGGCTTGGTGGGTCCAAAAGTAATCCAGATGATCGATAAAAATATAGTTTGACTCAAAATAAATATTTAAGATGAGATTTTGTCATAAACATTGAGATAACAACATATTGGATCGATTCGGGTCAACCCGGGTTAATCTGTCAATCCGCATGCCAAGTCATGAGATGATGATAACCCCATAGAAAGTAAATCAAAATAAAATATGAAAGTCAATTTCTAATAAACTCAATGTTGAAGGATTAAAGTAGAAAAAAAGTCAATTAAGAAAAATGACAAGAGTCAACCCAATTTAATCTTCCAAAACATGCGACCCAAGTTATGAGACTGGAATAACCCAATAGAAAAAAATTGAAAAAAATTATGAAGCTTGATTCTCAATCAACTTAGCGTTGAAAGATGAAATTGAAAAAATAATAATTATAAAGGACATAAAAAAACAACTCGAGTCAACTAGGATTAACCCGTCAAAATAGTGACCCGAGTCATGAGATAGGGATAACCTCATAAACAACAGACTAAAATAAATCACGAAGCTTAATTCTCAATCAACCTAATTTTAAAGGATGAAATTGAAAAAAAAATATTAATTAGAAAAAAAAAACTTAATTCAAGCGAGTTAACTTGTTAAAGTCGTGGTTCGAGTCATAACTCTAGAATAACCTTATAAATAATTAAATTGAAAAGAATTATAAAGTTTGACGGTTAATAAATTTAATATTTAAGGATAAAATTATTTAAAAAAAAACATAGATTGAAAAAAAAATAAAAGGAAGGAAAAGAAAAAAAAAATACTATTATAATGAATAGAGGAGAGGTAGATAAATAAACCCTCCGTTTTTTTTTTGTTAATTAATTAATAAATATCACGTTGTGGTGATGTTGAGGGAGAACTTCAACAGATTTCTTGCATGAAAATAATTTATTGATTTCTACCTTTAAGGCTTATTTGCAAGCAAAATAAAAATTGAGAATCCAACAATCTAAATGTGGATAGCCTGTTTAATAAGAGAAATTTAAATTTAATGCATACAAAGTAATTAAAACATGGTTATAAAACTTGGTTCGACTCATAACTTAGTTTGGATTATAGATTAGATGGATAAATCTAAATTCGTTTAAAATAACATGTTTTAAATATTTTTAAAATATTAAAATGTTTCCATTTAATTTTTTTAAAATCAAACTACACCTCACTTATATTTTGACAAGATCAACAAGATTTTATTAAGTTAATTACCATTACTTCAACATGGAATTTAGTTCAAGCCTGATCTTGAGTGAATGAATTATCCAATTAATTTATTAGATTATACTGAGTTTAATAAAATTGATCAAGGTTGGAAAATCTAACCTTTTTTATATAAAAAAATTCATTTAATCAATTTGGCAATAGTTTTACCCTTACTTGTACGAAAACAACTTCGAACTCGTTGAAAAAAAAAAGAATCTATAACATTTTAAATTCTTTTTTGTGAAGCATCCTTAATTCTTTATTAATTACTAATATTAGATAGTATTTAGTATTGTGGTAACGATTTCTCTTTAAATTATTTTTTACTTGAAAATATATTAAAATAATATATTTTTTAAAAAATTTATTTTTAACATCATCACACTGAAATAATCCAAAAATATATAAAAAATCATCTGAAGAAAAAATTTCATTTACTTTTAAAAGCACAAAAACAAACACTTGCTTATATTGATAAACTAGTACCTGGTATTTCTACTAAACATCTAATGAAATGGTTGAAAATTGTAAACAAGAAAAACAATTAATTAGAAGAAAATGAATTAATATACTCCTACCGTGTGTGTTTAATATTGTAATATAAAATGTTTTTCAAAAATATTTTTCTTTAAAAATAATTTTTTTCAGATTTATTTTTTACATTACCACTTCAAAACTATCAAAAAATACTAAAAGTTTTATAGAATCAATTACCAAATCAACAAAGATTTTATGGAGTCAATTTTCATTAGTTCAACATGAAATTTAGTTCAAGCCAGATCTCGAGTGAATGAATTACCTAATTAATTTATTAGATTAAATTGAGTTTAATAAAACTGATCAAGGTTGGAAAATCTAACTTTTTTTAAAAAAAAATTCATCTAATAAAATTAAATAAATTGGCAATAGTTTTACCCTTGTACGAAAACAACTCGGAACTCACTGAAAAAGAAAGAAAAAATCTATAACATTTCAAATCTTTTTTGTGAAGCATCCTGAATTCTTTGTGAATTACTAATTTTAGTAAGTGTATAATTTTTCAAATTATTTTTTACTTGAAAAAATATTAAAATAATTTTTTTATTATTTTTAAAAATTTATTTTTGATATCATCATACCAAAACAATTTAAAAATATATAAAAAATTTCATTTAATTTTTTTTTAAAACACGATACTGCTGCAAAAACAAACACTTGCTTATATTGATAAACGAGTACATGGTATTTATGCTGAACATCTAATGAAATGGTTGAAAAATGTAAACAAAAAAAATTAGTTAGAAGAAAATGAATTAATATAATCCTATCTTGTGTGTTTAATATTATGATATAAAATGTTTTTTAAAAGTGTTTTTCTTGTAAAAATATTTTTAAATAATTTTTTTTCAGATTTGTTTTCATATTACCGCATCAAAACTATCAGAAAGTACTAAAAAATCATCAAACTTAATATTTTTTCAAGCCAAAACGCACTCAAACACAATTTTAACCGTAATGCCAAACAACCTAACTAGTATTTAGTATTGTGATACACGATTTTTTTGTTTAAAAATATAGGAAAAAAAAAAACTTAACATCACCATATTAAAACTATAAAAATTAATTTAATATATCTAAAAACAACAAATTTCACATTTCCAAACACTATGAGTTTCCACTGAAACTTGAAAGGCACTAGTCGTTTTCCAGTAGTAATTAAAGAGTACCGAGAGAAGAAAAACTCTCTCTTTCTCTATCAATCTATTCCCTCTCTACCACAACAAATGTCGGCAGCCTTCCTTTCACAACCTTCTTAAGTCTTGTCATGTCAGATTCCATTGACATACACTCCAATTTTAAATTATTGGATTAATTAATCCAATACTTATCGCATTACGAAGACTTGGCATTTGCAGAGGAGACCCAGAAGGTTGAAGAAATGCTATTCAGCAGGCAATTATTGTGATTGAAATATTTCAGATCCATCAAGAAGAAATACTGTCCTCAAACTGTATTGTCCAATCATTTTTCTGAAATTTTACGGTTTTGAAATGGGATATAATTAAAATATTATAATTATAAATCATAATATTTTTAAATTGTATTATTACTTTGTTATTTTTTTCAATTCTAATTACTCAATTTATCCAGAAATATTCCATAAAAATGTTTGACACTTTATATTGGAAAAAATAAATGAAGTAATTTATTTGATTTTTAGGGTTTTACGATTCAATAACTTCTTTTTATTTTTTTTAATCAATCAATCTAATAACTTCTGGAAGCCAGCGACCTAGTCGTTGAACTTTGGCCAAACTTACGTGTTTCTTTGACTTGGAAAATGTAAATAATAGAATTCTAAATAATTGTAAGAAAAAACAAGGAAAGGAAATTAAAATACTCAGTCGATGGTTTTGTCAAGCAATTTAATAGATTAAAAGGGATTAAGAAGGCTTGCAACGTGCAAGACAAAACAATGGTCGTCCCCTTCGTTGCTTAATTGCCTGCAAAAGAAGAAGAAAAGATTCAAAGTGAATGAAGTGCCATGCCAATACATATAGGTATAGACTCTAGCAGGCTCATAAATAAAAGATATATATCTATGCGTAGGTTTTACTCATCTTTTTTCTCCCAACATTTTTTTTTTTAGTTTAACGTGGGTATCCGGGCCAGCTTGCGCGTACCTCGACTAATCCCATGGGCCCTGAAGTTAACGACCATATAAGTCTCCAGTGGCCATCATATGAGCAACTACAGGGCTCGAACCTGAGACCACAGAGAGAGCAAATCTCTTGATCCCAAACTATAGGAATTAGAGATCATCAATTATACCATTTATTTAGTAGGTTCATTGAACAAGATAGAAACATTCGTATACGATGGAGAGACTTCAATTTGCTTATCCTTTTCGAGAAGAAAAAATAATTATAACCATCCTCAATTGTTTATTATCATCCAATTAGATAGCATTACTGAATCTTGTTTGTCTCACTAGCCTAACTTGTTTTGATCTGTTGGTCAATAACCTTCAAACTTACTCGTTTGCTTGTAGAAAGACTAGAGAATTTTTTACATACATTACATTTCATATTGGACCAAGCTAGTTTTAATTGAGAAGTGCATCAAGCTCACAATTTCATGCCCACAATTGTAGGATTTGACTAAAACATGGAATTGAAAATCCTTACTGCCAAAAATTTGTCAAATATAAAAAGAAATACTAACAGAATTCTTTTTATTAATAGATTGCAGTAAATTTTATCGATGGACCTCTCCATCACTATATCCCTCGGTAAATACCGACAAAAACATTTCGTCGGTATATACTGAGAGAATTGCAATGAAAAAAAAATGAATAAAAAAACCCAAAAAAGTACGATGAGGTATAACTTTTACCAACAGCTTTACCAATGAAACTAACCCGACGGTAAAGTTCATTCGTAGATATACCGACAGAATTACAGACAGTATTACAGTAGGATTCAAAAAGACAAATCGTACGGTGACATGGAACGTTTTACCACTAGAATGACCAATGAAATGATCGATGAAATAATTTCATCGAAAAATCCATCTGTAATGTTTAATTTATGACCTAACGATCGACCTTCCTCTCTTATCTACCATTTTTATCTTGCTCCTTATGCATTTTTTTTTTTGCAACAAACAACAGATACAACCACCTCCATTAATCTTAACGCAACTCAACCTCCCACAACAAATCCAGTTGCCACAACATTTGATTTGTAAACATTCATGTTCTTATTCAAATTTTATTGAGGATTCTCCACCTTAAGTAAGCAAATCTATCTTTTTATTTATTTAAACATAATTTTAAAATGTTAATTTTTTTTTTGCATATTTTTGTAGTATATGTATTTTATTTGGGTGTTTACTTATTTTATAGTTTTTTCTCATACAAATTTGTTGTATAGATTTATGATTTATACATATTAGGGTTAGTTTTAAATTTTGTAAAATTTTATTTGTTTGTAGATTGATAAAGCTGATGTCGAATTTTTTACTTAAGTGTTTTGTGATGAAATAAATAATGGCTTATTTAATGGGTCCATTTTATTTCCTTGTCAATTTTATTGCCAGGTTGAAATTTTTGATAAATGTGTAAAAATTTAAATTTATATAGATAATTGATAATGAATTAAGAGTACTATTAAAATAGATTGAATAAGTTTGAGCTAAACCAATATTTTTGTAAATTTATTTAGTTAACGTAGTTAATTAATACATGGTGTCATCATTAGTTAAATAGGTTTGATATAAGTAATGAATGATCTTTCATGGATATATCGAGATTCACCCCAAGGGTTGCGAAGATTGGATTATTGTAATGAGGTTCAGGGTTTTATTAGTTACACATTATCTAATTCGAGAAATATTAATGGAGGCGATATTAGATATTAATGAAAAACGTGTAAGAATAACAAATTTCTAGATCCAGATGTTGTAACGATGCATCTTCTATAAAAAAAAAAAAGAGTTCATGGAGAAATACATGTGTTAGTATGCACATAGAAAAATCATATGTTTCTCACGATACTATGGTAGAAAGGATGGTTGGGTCAACTTCTAGTGCTAACAACATGCATGAAGTTGTAGATGACAATAGTATTCCTTATAGGAATATGGTTATGGATGTGATTGGAATGAATCGGGATTATTTCGGTCAATATTCAATCATAGATGAAGAACCTAATGAAAAAATGACCAGGTTTTTTGATCTTTTGAAAGTTTCGGACAAACCATTATAGGATGGTTGTGTAAATTACAGTAAATTATCGGTCGTTGCACAGGTGTTCACCATCAAGTCAGATCATGGATTAAGTGAGGTCGGTTATAACTGAATTGTAGAATGGGTGAGAAGCATTTTACTTGAAGGAAATAAGCTGAAAGAGAACTTTCATGCTGCTAAGTCTATGATGAAACCTTTTGTTTTAGGATACCAAAAAATTGACATGTGTCTAAATTTCTACATGTTGTACTACATTGAAAATACAGAGTTGATAGAGTGCGAAATATGTGAGCATTCTCATTATAAACCCATAACTGGCAAGGGAAGAACTCTTGTCGCACATAGAAAACTTATATACTTTTCAATCGCATCTAAACTGTTAAGCATATGACATGACACCAATCACATGATGCGGTAGATGAAGTGATGATGCACTCTTCCATTGGTGAAGCCTAGAAACACTTTAATAATATGCATCCTCAGTTTTTAGTGGAATCAAGGAACGTGTTTCTTGTGTTATGTACAGACGAATTTAATTCATTTAGGTCATTTTCTGCTCCTTATTTTTATTGATCGGTGATACTTATGGTTTACAATATGCCATCGGGGATGTGTATGATGCCAGAGTTCATGTTTATCTATGGTCATACCCGATCCTAATAGTTTGGGTTGAAATATATATGTTTATCTTTGACCGTTGATTGATAAGTTGAACTAGTTCTGGGAATCTAGGGCTTTGACTTATAATGTATCGAAGAAACAAATTTTTTTGATGAAGGCAGTTTTTATGTGGATTATCAATGATTTTCCCTGCTTATAGAGTGGTTTCTGGTTGGAGCACACATGAAAAATTAGCATGTCTATACTGTATGGAAAATACCAAGGCATTCACGCTAACAAACTATGGTAAAATGTCTTTTTTTACTACCACATATACTTTTTGCTAACGAATCACAAGTACAGAAAGAACAAGAAGCATAGTTATCAGACCCGGCCTGGCCCGGTTGGTCAACCCAGGACCTGGGTGCTCCGGGACCATGGCCGAGTATGTTTCATTAAAACTTCGAGCCTGTAATTGGCCCGGGGAAAATCATTCAACCCGCCGGGTCAACCCGAAACCTGAGAGACTTGGTAAAACCTGGTAGAGACCCTATCTTTTTGAAATATATTTTTTCTCCTAGCCAGAAATCCTTCTTTTTCATATTTTTCAGTTAGTTACTAATCCATTTCAAAGTTCATTATATAAATACTAGAAGAATGTTTTATTTTTTCAATGTGGGTTTTGAAGCCCTTTAGTAGATATACTATTTGTTCAAAAGAAAAAAAGTTATGTTTTTTCAATGTGAGATTTGAAGCCCTTTAGTATATATACTATTTGTTCAAAAGAAAAAAGTTATGTTTTTTTAATGTGGGATTTGAAGCCCTTTAGTATATATAATCTATGTTAACAAGAAAAAAGTTATGTTTTTTCAATATGGGATAAAAAAAATATTTTTGGTTTAAATGCTTCAACTTAAAAGAATTAGATAGTACCTTTTTAATGTGGGATAAAAAACCTTTTGAAATAATCTTTTAAACTTCATTATTTACAACATGTATAGTCTATATTCATATGGATTATTTCTTAATTTTTTCATATGAAATATTAAAACCTCAAACATTTTTTTTATTTTTCCGGGTTGACTCGGGTCAACCGTGTAACCCAGGACCTGGCTTTTTGGCCTGGTCAACCCCCGGGTCGGGTTTGCTAACTATGATAAGAAGGATTTTTTTATTGGCAAAGTTGAAAGGGATGTTGCATCGCCACTTCTTTTAGATGAGGAATTGCATGATGTGGTGTCGAAGTAAGGTGACATTGTGTTTGGTTTTCAATCGGGTAAGCAGAAATTTCCTGATTTTGGTTTGACCCACAATTAGGTTAAGCAAAGTATTTTTTTGAGAGCTTTCTTATTGAAATAACAATCTCCTCTACCATAACCTTGATGTCATACACAGAAAAAAAACGTGTTTGAGAATATTTTCAACACTATTATAAAAGTGAAAGGGAATACAAAAATACAACATCAAGGCTAGAATGAATATAACTTTGTTTTGAAAACGTAAAAATATAGAGTTAGTTTATGTTGGGTCACACAGGTCACAAAGTTTAGAGTCAACTTCGCCTTAGATAAAAATGTATAATTAATTGTCTACCCATGGCTTAAAAATCTGTTTTTTTCTTATAGATATGCCTCGAACATATCAAGCTTGTTGAATTTAGAGGTTGACAGATTGTATATAATGAATAGCCATGATTGCCACATGTTTATGCAGACACTCATTCCATTAGCTTACCGGGATTTATTGTCAAAGGGGATATAGGATACACTCATAAAGATCAGTCACTTTTTAAAAGATATATGCTCCAATAAGTTATAGACACAACACATGGAGATGTTTGAAATAAATATCGTCCAAACAATATGCAAACTTGAGATGATATTCCTTTCATCATCTTTCAACTCATTTAAACATTTACCTATACATTTACCATTTAAGGCAAAAGTTCGAGGCCCAATCCAATATAGATGGATGTATCCATTCGAGAGGTTAGGGATTATACATGTATTATAATTAATTTTTTTTTATCTTTCTTTGTATACTTCAAAACACTCATTTAATTCAATGCAGGTATTTGTTCAACCTTAAGAAAAAAGTAAAAAAAAACAAAGCGCTTAATGAGGCCTTGAAATGTGAGGCCTCAATATTTATCTCGTACTATTTCAAGCATCAATTAAGAACAAAAATCAACTGTGTTCCAAGGCATGACGATGGTGGTGAAGTGTCTTCAAGTAAATGAATGTTTTCAAGTAGAAACTTGTCAATATTCTTTCATCCTAGATAACCCGTACCAAAAAATATTGTAAGGGGAAGATATTTTCTAAAATAGAATTCACACAAGCATATAATTATGTGCTATTTAATTGCGATGAATTGAGACATTTTATTCATTAAGTATACTACTTAACATGTCATTATTTTCGAACAATTTATCTCTAATAATATCATAAATTGATACCTTGTTAAATAGCTTGTAAGACACATCATTTATATTTACTATCCTAAGATTCACAGTTGAATGAATCTCAAATCTTTTGATTACAAGAAGAAATTTTTTTCACATAGTTTAGAACACATGTAAGTACTGTTTAATTATTCTTATATCTTGGGATACTTAATTTCATTATATATTTCTCGTTAACTGTTTGTTGTTATACTTAATATATATGGTTTATCAATTGGGAGGGAATGTTAGTGTTACTTTATCCTTACTAAGTCTGAGTCCTGAAAGAAAGGTGAAGCGCTACAACGTGTATTTTGTTAATATACATGTGTTTCATACTGAAGAATATGAGAATGATATAAAAACATAACAGTGAGGTTTGTGTTAAAGGGTCGACTTTTAATGAGTTTGAAGTTGACTACTATGAGAAGTTAGAAGAGGTCATTGAATTGCAATATCATAGCGAGCATAATAGAGTATTTTTATTCAAATGTTATTAGTATGACACCACTAACAGAGGAATCATAGTAAATTAATTTAAAGGCTAGACACTACAATATCTACGATATCTTTGTTTTCGCCAAACAATTCTAACAAGTTTATTACACATATACCCTTTAATTTAGAAAAAATCATTCAAGAGTTGATTGGTTATCTGTAGTGAAAACCAAACTCAAGGGTCGTGTCAAGGTTGTTCAGGATGGGAATAATGAATTAATTGTGGAAGATAATGTCTTTCAACTTGGTGACTTAGTTGATCTATATTGCGTTGCATTGTCTAATGTCTTAAGAAGAAAATTAAAATTTTCATGTCGCCGATAATATTTTTGTTGATGTTGATGTTGACGTTGAGGAGTTGAATGATGTTTTGAGGTCCAGTGAACACACACAAGTCAATCAAGATGATGATAGTGACAAAATCAACGTAAAAAATTAAGATGAAGATAAGGACAAGTCAATTGACAAAGCAAAAGATAATTCTGATTAATTTGCACAATATAATGAACTTTGCACAACATGACTTTGTAATGCCACGTCCGTCGGTATATTCCAGAGTGTTGGAAAGGAATTGTTGCAAATATCACTAGTACTGTTAAATCTCTGATGGAATTATAGATGATAATGTTATATTTACCGACGAACATATAAAAACACCGATGAAATTGCATGTGGTATTTATGTCGTTTATATGGCAAACTTCCTGAGGAAAATACATATGGAATGAAATGTATCAATTTTTTTGGAGCGCTTTGTCCGTCTTTAAATCCATCAGTTAATTTATTACCGACGAACTCACCGACAGACCAGAAATTACCAACAAGAGTTTTCCAACGGACTGGTTCCATCCGTGAGCCTATAGATAAAATACTTATCAACAGATTGTGAGTTTAAATACCGATAGAAAATTCCGTCGATAAAACTGTTAAATCTGGTGATGCTTCATCGTTTTACATGTATACATGTTGATGCTCAATATTGTTATATGTATAGTTTCATGTCACCATGTACATTTGATATAGTTGGATTGCTGCAAAAGCAAGGAATTGTGAAAAAGAGAAGAGAAAGGTTTACCAGATAGCCAAAATGGTATTTGATGAATGGGTTTGCCCACTGCTTATGATGGATTGGACTATTCTTGATGTGTCCTTACCTGTAAAACAAAGTTCTTTGTGTGTTCCGATGATTAAATTAGTTTAGTGATGGAGCTTAATGGTGTAGAAAACTTTTATTTATCGGATTCCTTTGACCTGTATCGTTGAGTATAAAAATACCTCCCCTCACTTACCTGCGAAGACAAAGGGTATAGCTTGTCATCAGAGGGTGGCACTGTGAGTGTAGCTCTCCTTCGTAATTGTAACTGTCGGTTTTAGCTTTTTATACAAGCAATTCATCAAGGCAAGAAATCTCACGCCTTTTGGCAGTAAAAAACAATGTTCTGATTGTTCGCCGTATCGATCAATAATCAGAGGCATTATCAAAAACACTCGAAGGAGAGCCACAGGAAATCCAAGTGGGCATAGCCATCTATTTTATAGCCTTGTGATGTTTACTTGCACGTAGCCGCCTTTGCATCTTTTTCACAGAACTGTTTGTTTTTGGCTGTGTGCATGCGCCTGGCTTTGCCAAATTGTAAATAAATCCTCACTCTTCTATTAACTATCTATTATGATTGAGGGAAACTGAGTATGATTGATGCATCGTATGCTGTGACAGAAAATCTCATTTTCTTTCTTGTGTCATAATAGTTTCCTGCCTTCAATTGGAATGGCATCACCTGTTGTCTCTCACATGGTGGCCCAAAGCCTGAAAGAAAGTGAGTGTTACATGAAATTGCAATGAGCTCATTACATGCATATCTTTCCTTCTTCATTTCAAATGGCAAAGATAGTCATGAACTTGAGAGATGAGAGGCATGGGGTTTCCTGAATGATGCCATTGTCCCATAGGACCTCTAATTTTTTCCCCTTTCTTTTAGTTTCACGCTGGAAGAGAAAATTTAGGTGCAGCCCAAATCATTTTTAAAAAAAAAACTTTAAAAAACAAAATAAAATGGAAGTGCTAGCTATCATCTAGCTATCATCATTCTACCCCACAAACATTACTTGTACTCAAAGCTAGGATTTCCTGGCGGACCTGACCTCTCCCCTTGGTTTCACAAAAGTGGCACCAACAACCACATTCTGAATTTAATATCGACCATGTGAACATTCAAAATGCAAGATTAATATGCTGATGAAGAGAATTTATTGTGTAACTGCCAAGAATCAAAATCACAGAACCCAGTTTGTGGATTTAATTTTTTTAAAAAAAATTAGATAACTCTGTTCCCAATTGGGTCCTCAGAGTATCCAGAAATTCACAATTGAGTACACAAATCCCAATTGGGAACTCGATCAAAAATCTTTATATAAAGAGAAAGAACTTGATTTTAGTTGACGTGCAAGAAGGCCTGAGTGGCCAGGTAAAAAAAATTATGGCAGAGGAAAGAGGACAAATTCATCTCAATTACTGCTGAAATGGTTACACATGAAAAACAATGATAATTTAAAAGAAGAAAATTGACAGCTACACTTGAGAGAAGGGACAAATCATCTCAAGTGCCGGAATGGAAAGTTTACACATGATTAAAAAACTATGAAAAGAGATAATTGACAACAGTACCTTACCACGAGCGACAAACAAATCCTCTTTTTACTACATGCTGGAACCTCGTTTTTTAGACTTTTTGCTTGTCCATAAATTTGTGTACAGTACAGCGGCAAATCTTTACGGCTGCAAAGGTCACTGAATCAACCGATGAATTTGATGGTTTCATGACTTTCATTTTTTCCATAGAGAACAAGAGAGTGATGGGCATAAAGGGTTTCCAACACCTTGTGTCTCTTTTAGCACCATGTGCCAGGCATGTGAGATGTTGGATTTTCCCATTGATTTCAACCGGGAAATTAGGGGGTCCATGGTCCATGATTAAGACACATGATAGTATTCAAGATTTTGCTTTTGAAATACATTTTGAACGTACTGTGTGATACTGTGATTTGGTGATCTCAGTGGAGAATATAACCCCTTGTGTCCCATGCATGTCACTTCTTTCTCTTCGAAGCTTTCCAAAATGAAGCCAAGTTTTTCCGCTCTAAGGCCCAACTAGGTACGGATGGTGGTCCTATCTAGTTGAAGAAAAGAACGAGAGATTCAAGAAGAGAAGAATGCAGCCATTTCAAGAATTCAGCTTATGAACTGAGACTGATAAGAAAAAGTGGAAAGATTGGGAGTAAACTCCTTTTGAGGTAATAATTCTTCATGATAAACAAATGATGGTGCAAAAAAATTTAGCATGATGTGATCATTTGTACAGTTGTGTACGTACAGTTATGTTGATTCAACTTTCTCACTTGTATGGTCAGTGGGGCATCCTTTGCGTCTGGGAGGCTCTTTAACACCTGTTTAACAACAAGAAATTGATGTCAGTAACCTCACCAACAGCAGTGGTAAACGTGATAGCAGGGAAATAATATGATGTATGTGAAAGAAGATTCATGGATATTTACTTGGTATAGTTTCCAAGAAACCATGGCATCAGTGGCAGCATATTGTAGGTTGTTCTTTTGATAAAACATCTGCTTCCCAGTTTCCAAGTCTGATTCTGTTGGGCTTTCTAAGCTGTGAAGTTTCGGTAACTTAACTAGAATTTCTGAACGAAAAGCTTAGCCAAAATAACTTGGAGAAAATTAAGTTCCATTTCAATCCACTAGAAAAACTACATACCAAGAGAGGGAAAATAGAAGACCAGAAGAGGTTGAAACAAAAATGAGAAAACAAGAGGAGTGGTAGAGCAAGGATAACTCCATTGCTTTTGTATATCAAAGTAGAAATATATTGATCAAAGAAGAAGGTGCACGTAACATTCAGAGATCTAGAGATTCTTTGAAACAACAACGAAGAAGAGAACTCCAAACTAAGGAATACTCCATTCTCTCTGAATACCAGTCACTGAAACACTTCTGAAAGCCTGAAAGCATCATACTACAAGGATGCAAGAAACACCATGCCATCCACTAACAACTTCTCAATGAGAGAATTAAAACTTGAAAGTTGTAGCATTCTCCTCCATCCAAACACACATATGGCCACACAATCAGCACAGAACAATAAAATTCTGGTAATTTTTCCTCCAAATCCACTATAGCATATTGGCAGCAAATCCCGCAACCTACCAGGAACCACCTAAGACTCACATCTGCTAGCTTGAGTCCTCTTTGTGCAATGCTTCAGCATATCCAAGATTTCCATTTTCACAACCCTACTCCACAAATACCATCCAACTTGTCAATGGAGAAACAATTGGCTCACGGCCTCCACAGTTTTGGTAACTCATAGATCTGATGTTAGGAGACAGAGCCTGATGATGACAACTCCATTGTTCATTACTAACCTTCGTAATGATGCAGATATGACATGTGCTCGATGTCCAAACTAATATAAGCACATAATTCTAAAACTATTTGCATCGAAATGCACTATAGAAGAACTTAAGAGCAGGACCAAAATCTCACAGAAGTGAATTCCCTTTTCTGGCCTTTTAAGAATTCGAGGAACAATCACTGTTGAATTCAAAAATTTAACCAGACTGTGAATAGGATCCGGCCAATGCAAATTGCCTTAACCTATTAGCATAAATATGTATTCTAGACAGGGCACAAAATCCTGTAGTTGTTAAACCTTCAGTGATGCCTTGCATGGAGTCTGCATAAGAAATACAATCAAAGCGTTTCCTTTCTATTTCATTTTTTCTTCATTATGGCAAAGGCAACAAAAAGTTCTCCTAGAAATGCATAGGATATGTATATTCTGACCGGTCAAGGCAAGTTTGGATTTATTTCAAAAACAGGCTGGTCCAACATTACCATAGAACAATGTGGGCACCAATTTATATTCCCACTATTTTTTTGATACTGTTGACGGTCCAGTGACTTGATAAAATTGCAAAACAAACATAAACAATCAGGAATAAGCTTTCGAAAATGCAACTCAGAGAACCAAATAGATGTCCTTTACTCAGAAGGCATCTCAGCATGATGTGATAGATACCTCTTTGCAAACAAGAATCTTTGCTAGAGCGAAGACCCCAAGTTTTAGGTTCTCTACCAAGCTTTTGATTTGCATGATAGGAAAGGTCCTCCACTGATTTAACTGAGACATTATAATCTCTAAGAACCTCAGCACAGTCACTGCTTATGCCAACACCAACCTGCACACATGCCACACATTCAGAATAGAAAATTAAATCTGTAATTAAAAAAATATATATATATCAAATGTACATAAATGAAATACAGAAACTAGTGCAAGAGATCTCACTAACTTTTACAAGTGTAGAATCCTCTAGAAGAAACTGCATACTTGTGATTCCAGAATGAAAAATATGCATCGCATGACAAAGGCTGGTGTTCCCACATATCTGCATAACTGCAGTTTTTCCAGGCAACACACCTGCAGAGATCGAGGTTACTGTTCAAAGTGATGATCCATCAAGAAAAATCTATTTCCTAAAGGGAAAGGCAGCACAGGAAGGAAAATGCTTGCAGAGAACAAGATTTGATTCATTTTTCAATGTAAACACAGTAGGAATACATTTTTGGTCACCTCACCCCCTACTCAATTTTTCAACATTAGTTTAACATGCCACTCGGCAGAATTGAGAAGTTCCACAATTCAAATAACTCAGTGTTAGTGATAAGTCAGGGTCATTTGTATTAGAAACATAATTGAAAATTCTGCTAGAACATTTGACAGTCCGCAAAGCACTGCAACAAAATGCCATGGAACCCTGCCTTCTCCTCCAGGAGCACTGGGAAGGCAAGGAAGACAAAACTAACATTTTAAGTAATGCACTCTGGTTTTAAGGAAATGGGTACATAATCTAAGGTTGAAGTGAATGAGCAACTGTCAACTGCATTTATTTGATGACATGCTGCAGGATAACAGTTGCCTGGTTGGTTATAAATTTCATGGTTCTAATGCACAGTGAAGGTGTCTATACCAAGCTACAATCCATAAATGAAACATGAGCATCATCAAAGAACAAGATTGTAGTATATGAGTAGGAGATAAATTTCCTCCATGCCATAGAGGAAGTGGCAAATGGAATAGTAAACCTAAGCACTCTAAAACTAGAGAATGCATAGGAGAAGAAAACATGGCATATAATAATCAATAAGCCTAATCAGTATGTAAATCAAGTTCACTTTCCAAAAGTTTTCCTCTGACTCCAAGAAAGCTTTAGGATAAAACATTAAACAACAAGCATAAGCTCCATATATTTGATGAATCATAATTGCATAAGCATCATTATTATTGAGAGAGAATAAGATCAATGACAAGGATTTTTGAACGAAAAGGAACAAAAAACATGCATAGGAAGGTCCTATTTATCTTATAATTCTAATAATAAAAGTGAAATAGCTTCCATAGAATAATAGAAGGTCCAATTTATCTTATAATTCCCTCCATCCAAAACATTGATGAAAACAACTAACAAACAAACCTTTGTAAATGTGGTTTTCCACTCAATATCAAAACCAACAATAACTTGACCCATTTAACCCTTTTTAACTTTAAGACTCTGTAAAAGCTCCCTTGCAGCCTTTTCTACCTCCATAGAAGTTCTGCTATACAAAATTTGACCCCTGAACTTCAATGCAGAATATCTCATCTTCACACTACCTGCTACACAAAGTACAATAAATACATTAAAATCCCACAAATAATCAACTTGAATAACAAAATGTATGTGTTAAAGCTATGTAACTTAATTAAAAGTTCAAAGCTTTGTACAAAATTAAGGACCTCGGTGACAATTCATAAGCAATGCACATAGAAAAATGAATAGGGAACCTGCAAGCGTGACTTTTTGGGGGGCTATGAACAGTGATGATATGTAAGCAGAAATTTAGTAAAAATTATATGAACAGAACCGACATCGAAATTGTTCCAATCACACAATTATCGACTGCTAAAAATAAAGTAACGCAGCATTTCTAAATTCTAAATTTCATTTCTTTCTTCTTAAATCTTAACTACCAAACGAACCTTACAACAATGAGCTGCAAAAGTACTAACAGTACTAACAAAACGAACCCAAATTTATAACTTATTCCAAAAAAAGCATATTGCTGTTAACATTTGAAAGGATAAATCAAAACCCAGAATTTTCTAAAGGGATATACAAATGGTTTAGAAAGATATAAAATTCAAGTACAAGTAAAATTAAAAAAAAATAAAAAAGTTATTTTACCTTGACAGGGAGAGAGAGAGAAAAGAGAACTGGGAAATTGGTGTCGAGTTCTTGGAAGTTATTGATCCTTTTGTGGACTTGAATGTCGTTTCTTGATTATAGTTGCTGTTGATGATGATGGCAACGACGACGGTGTTCAAAGTCTCTCATGGAAATGAAGAATTCCAGGGAGAAGAGGAATTAGGGTTCAATTGATTCAAAAGAAATCACTCTCCCACCTGATGTTGAAAAAACGCACCGTGTTATTAATTTGTATCAAACGCAGCGTTTAGTCTTGTTCTTGTTAGTTATGTTGTCACGTGTTGGCTTAGAATAGAAGAATAATTAGTAGTGTTCCATAAGGACTGTGGACAATCTTGACGTTTAGTACAGCGGTTTAATTGTGTTTTTTAAAATTTTGAGTTTTTTTAGTTTTAAGTTATTTTTTTATGGTTTTTTTTTATAGTTTTAGTGTGTTAATATTAAAAATAAATTTTAAAAAATAAAAAAATATTATTGTGATGCATTTACAAGTAAAAAACACTTTTAAAAACAACTTCTATCACACTTTCAAACAAACCTGTAATAGAATTGAGAGGGAAGAGGAACATCACGAAAATAATGAATTAACTAATCCTTCGTCCCCCCCCTCCGTCCCCCCCC
>Ga0307515_10008072_pt1 | contig 20628 bp, 18 predicted proteins | sample 17_EM_MG_FD_194513 | JGI IMG/M metagenome (GOLD analysis project Ga0307515, IMG submission 194513) | Populus trichocarpa ectomycorrhiza microbial communities from riparian zone in the Pacific Northwest, United States - 17_EM | ecosystem: Host-associated > Plants > Roots > Unclassified | place...
TCGAGAATCAGCGTCACCGTGCCCAGCTCGCTGCCCTCGCAGAGCGTGAGGCGTTGAGAAAACGAGGGTCCCCTTACCAAACTCACCCTTTGTACGGATATGAGCAACCCCAGGTTCAAAGCTCAACTTTGGACGAGCCTGTGAGGCGTCGGCAGCTCGCGCCAAAGTCTCGACCACAGCCCCGCCGTCATTTGGATGACTGGCAGACCAGGCTGCTGGAGGAACTGTACGGAATTCCTGCTGGACACATCCATCCGCAAAAAGAGAAGGTGAGTGCTCTTTGAGATGTTTATTGGGTGCAGTGAGCTTACTCCCTATAGGAACGTTTCGATGAAGAGGAAGTCCTCGAACTAGAAGAGGAACACGAACCTCCAACAACTCGGTCTGCGCACCGTCCTTCGCGCATTGTCCCTACTTCCAACCCTCAAACGCATGCGCTTTCACAAACCGCACCCAAACCACAGAAACAACAATCGCAGTCTATCCGCGTACGGGTCACCTCCCCCACTAACTCTGATTCCGAGTCTGGCTCGCATGAACGCATGCAAGCGCTCACAACAGTCGCCGAGATTTCGCACGTATTCGATATGCTTCGCAAGACATTTACCTTCCCGGCTGGTCCGCTCGAGCGCGACCCCTACTCGTCAATCCCGCACCTTGCGTACAACACACAGAATAGCGTCGTGTACGCATACGAGAATGCGCTTTCTGAACTGTTGACTAAGCTGTGGAGAGCCATGGATTCAAATCAGTCAGAGACGCGAGGAAGGAGTTAGTCGTCCAGATTGAGAAGGAGTTGGGGGAGCTGGAGAAGAAGGTGATCCAGGCGCTCGGAGTGGGCGAAGAGAAGGGTGAGGAAGAGAAGGGTGAAGAAACGAAGGGTGAAGAGCAGGTCGAGAGAGCGGTTTTGGAGGATGTGCATATGGGAGGTCGACCCTCTGTTGCACCTGCGGAAGCATCAGAGGCGCCTGCTTTGATATCGAGTCCTCCTAACCGCAACCTTGACACGAGCGGAGATCCCAGCTTCCAGGCCATTGAGTTCGCTTCTGCACCTGACTCTATTGACACTGCCCATGTAGTTGTCGAGGAAGCGCCGATGACCGACTGACTGACCTGCACAACGTACAGGATGAAGGCCCGAATTGTCCGCAGATCGAGAAGAAAATGTTTCCAGGGTATACTTGGGGTGTTTCGCTGCTGTCGCGAATGGAAGGATTGAACCGTTCATTTGAGTTTCCGCGTGTACGGCGTCTGTCGCTTCTCTAGTCTGACCATTATTATGATAGGTTATTCATTGTATTGTCCCGTGAATACCCTCTGCCCTTGACATATCGTGATCACGCCTGATGTGAGTGGAGGTTTGCAGGCCAACTGCAATTCAGACACACAACCGAGGTGACATCTCGCTTTTGGCCGTAGCATGCGCTTTCCCGTTTCCAGACGTGCGCGTGCGCACAGGACCGTGGAGGATTATTAAAGGGCGACACCTCTAAACTGAAAACGCCCAACGATCCGAGGTTCCGTTCTCGTCGACTCCTACCCGACGTGCCTGCGATGGTTCGTTCTCGTCGTGCTAGAGGACGGTTTAGTAAGGCTTATCCTGCAACTCCACAAGGAGAACTCATTGCATCTCGCAGACAATCAAATGGAGAAAGAGAACCAGCTCCACGGTAGGTATCGGATGGCATGGACCATCGTGGGTGCTTACATGTGTTCAGCGTCACGTCCTGGGACCGAAAAATCATTATGGCAACATTACAACGAATTGAGGGCCAAGCTGGATGCAAGGCTATTAGCAGGGTGTCACGACATGACCAACACCACCCTTATCTATGTATGTCTCCTTCCCTCTCTCTCTAATTTCCCTGTAGCTAATTTCCAAGTAGTCAGGTCTCTTTGCGGCCGTCCTTTCAATATTTCTCAGCGTCGTCCTCCAACAGCTACAGCCTGACCACAAGGACGATGAGGTGGTCATTTTAAATAAAATCTCCAACCATCTCCGTAATACCACAGACCCTGTCTGGAGGTACGGTAGGGTACCAGACCTGTCCACATACCTGTCCAGTGTCCCTGCTATCGTGATATTGCTCTTGACCCTAGGCGCGGTCTTGCTTGCGATCATTCTAGCACTATACTTAAAATACGAACTATGGAATTCTTTGTGGATTTCGAGAACATTCCATGATGCTGAGGAGGAAGCCAGAAATCGAGAAATGTATGCACAGCGCCTTCGGAGGCGGGGCATTCCAAGTCCGTTCGGCTTCCTCCCCAGGCTCATGCTATTCTCCGGTCATTGCTTTTACATCGGTTGCACTTTTACGATGATCACATGGGCTGGATTCATACCATCGGTGGTTATTTTGCTTACATTCTACACGGTCTTTCTGCTTTCCCGCCTATTCGCAGATCCATTACCTGTCTATTTTCCGCCTCCAAGTCGCAAAGTTGCCAGGGTGTGGGGGAGAAGGATATTCAGAAGCTCCTCACATGATTATGAAGCAACCCTTGACCCCGAAATTGTTGATGTGGGAATCTCAAACTGCCTCTTTATCCATACTTCCATGGTCCCAACGAATTTCTCTATTTTTATCCAACTTTTCGACCTTCCAGTCAAGCACCCGCGACGCCGCATCACGTCCCTAGTGCCATGGAGCCACCTATCTTCAATCTTACCTTCCATGCTCTTGGAGATATATTCACAGTCCGAATTTAATCTTCTACCAGCACTTCGTCTGTGCCTTGTGGTCTCCGGTCAACACCAGTCGGAACAGCCGAGGGTGAACAGAGACACGAAGAGAGCGTACAGCACCATCAAGACCTCCAATCCATTACAGAACCTGTATCTACACCTGCTCCTCTCACAACTCTATTCTACTACCGAAGACACCGACCACTGGCAGGACGCGTGTCGAATCTTAAAGTGTTTGGAGTATAGTGAAGAGCACACATCGGAGCTAGTGTGGCTCGTTGACTCCATACAGCTATATACGCTGGAGATCAAAGAGGATTTCACAACCCGGATCGTGGAGTTCCTTCGAGGAGTCGTCGTCTATCTCGCCAAATGCCCCGGCGATGAGCATAATGGAGACCTCCTACGAACTGCTACCATCATGGCAGCAGAGTGGCTGATTTCTCGCCAAACTTCCGATAATGGAAACCTCCCGCGGCAATACATCCTATCGCGTCAGAATGTCGACTCCGACGAGGAGAACCAGGAGATGTTTGTTCTAGTCAATAACCAGAGACTCTCCCCGTCCGAGAGGCTCCAACGTACCATTACGCTATATCAAGGCTCACAGAAGACAGACTCCAGCTCGGACTTCGTCATTCGCACCCTACTTATCCCCATCATGGCAATCGAAAGCTTTGGGGCTGAGGAGGAAGGGAAGAGTATCTCTCATGCGGTTCCTTGTATCCAACGGGATGACCTTCGGTGCTCCCTGGAAGGCTTGTGGGACTTATGGGAAGGAGGGTTCAATCCGTCCGACCTTCTCCGGTTTGTGCTGGCACTAGTTATTCCACCGTCTTCGACAGATGGAGCCACGCAGATATCAGTGGTCGACCTTCTCTTGAATGACTATATTCAACAAATCAATCGGTCGCCTGCTCAGATTACGGAAAACGCATTTCGATTCATCGATGCGACCTTGGAGCACTCATTGACAACTGGAACCACGAAAGACGAGTTGGATCTACAATTACGAGATTTGCAGTCGCTGGACCCATGGCTCTCGCTGCACGTTGATAACATACTCGGACGTAGTCCTACGCCATGCATAGCCGCCCTGGAAAGTGTGACGACATTAGACTCTCGTGTGAGAGCCATTGTGGCGAGGAAGAGGCTCAACCTTTACCTTTCCTCGACTATCGAACCCGAGCCGGATATCCTGACCCTACTCGTTCAATTTGATGATCCTGCAATTTCCCTAGAGGCATTTGGTCAAGGTGTCAACCTTCTGGAATCGCCCCTGACTGACAAGTCAGGTGATCGAAGTCCTGGATCACCTCGTCCATTCACCTTCACGTTGTTAGAGCAGGACAAGCGATCCCATCTTATATCCCGCTTCTTCGATCCTCAACAGTCTACCTCTATGTGCCAGTCCGTTTGGATAATGTTCACAGAGGATCTGTTCCCAAGATGGGAGCTACTCCCAGCAGACTGGAGACGTGATATCGCCGAAGCCCTCGTGGCAGCGACGGAGTGGATGGAGAAAGGCCAAACGATCTTAGCAACGAAGGCCAAACAGCGACAAGGGATTCGAGCCTCAGGGAAGGCGAAGCAATTAATTGGGGCGACAGTGCTAGCTCTTGTCAACCACGGTGACATGGCGCACCACTGGAAGAGAAAGGTGCCGTTAGAGGCCAGGGATGAGCGATTCCAAGAGCGACTAGACGTCTGTGTTCAAGTCTATTTGCGATTGTTCGCGACTGCGGTGGAAGAACTTGGAGAGAGCGCAAAGCCACACACTCAAGCTATTGTGAATTTCCTCGTGAACATTCCTGATGTGCTGTACGACGAAGGTGGCATCAAGCACATGCAGCGCGTACTTGGTCTATAAAGGAGGTAGATACATACGATCAATTACTACGTTCTTTGGGGGGGTCAAGGAATATTAAAGTCTATATACAGATATTTCGCCTGGTTCAAGGTTGGCGGATGTCGGAGCAATATGCATATGTGAGAATAAGAAAATTCTATTGTGTGAAATATAAGCGATAGTGGTATGAATAAGGGTTTATTCGGGGCTTGAAAGGCGTTCAAAGCATCAAGACCTGCGATTATCCGATTGACTGCGCACGTTTCTCGAGGTCTCTAACTGATGTTGTGAGACGGGCACCATTCGGGCGAATGGTTTATTTCCACTCCGTTTCCGCGAAATCGCTTATGGTACTTCTTGGACCTTTCGTCGATCCTCCATCCTATATAGCTCCCCGACTCGTGGTCCCTCGGGCTATACAAACACCAGTGCCAATTCACAAACCTCACTCCTGGTTTATGTCAAGCCTTCTTTTGTCACGCCGCTTGGCCAACAGGCGTCCAACAGACAGAGAAGAACAACGTCTGCGAAGGGCACTCGAGGAAGATGTGCAACAGGCAGAAGAACTCCGGCGTCGACACATTCGCCACGAGGAAGATTGTGAATCTCTCTCCGCCGATGTAGAGAGCCTTGGCCGTTGCGTCGGCGCTCTTCAGCAGCGGGCGAGGAGCACTTCCTCACTCCTCACCTGCCTCGTGCAACTCCAAGAGAGCGCCTCATCCCATATCCTCGTTCATAGGGGGACTGGCGCCGTCTTACGCCCATATTACCCCGATCTCGGCTCAGGTGTTGATAAATACGAAACGATCGACGACTGTGCGCTGGGTTTCCTGTCCAGCGTGCAGGAAGATCTGGACTACGAGGAAAGGTGCCTGAGGGAGCTCGAACGCCTGCTACAAGAAAAGGAAACTGAACTAGACATCGCGCAAGATGAAGCCAGGCGGTGTGCCACTCGCTTGCGGGAGATGGAGAATAGCATCCAAGAGAGGAAACAGGGGGTATTGAACCCCATTCGATGGGTCCCAGTGGAGGTCTTCAACTTCATATTTTTGGGGGTGTACCACGCCGAGGTGTGGGACGCACAAGCAAAGGCGCTGGAGAGCGACCGGCATTGGATAATACGTACACCTTTCGTACTTTCTTCTGTTTGTCAGCTGTGGCGGGAGATTGTGGAAGGCTTAGGCCCAGCGTTATGGCACACCTTCACGGCGCCGATGGGAAACTCGCCGCCCGAATGGAATTATTGGAACCGTTGCAAAGAAAAGTCTAATCAAGTCCCCCTTAACATTGCTGCGTGGCCAACCTCCCTCACTTTCTTGCGGGATTTACCCGCTGAACGTCTCGATCATTTGCATTTGTATTTCGACCATTTCTTCTCCGTCCCGTCACCTCTCCGACTCACCATGACCTATATGCGCAGGTCAGAGAATGCCACCCATTACTTATCACCTCGTGTATTGGCAAACACGCGGGAATTGACATGTCAATATTTTTTACCCACTCTCTCGGAACCCCAGATGTCTCTAACTTATTTATCCCTGAGTTTTCCACCAGGGCAAGCACCCGATATTTCCCTATTATTGCGCAATCTCCCCAACCTCTATCATCTAGCACTCCGGATGGAAGCATACGAGGTTCCTGGAGTGGTACCAGGAATTCTTTACTTCCATAATGCTCTAGCCTCTCTTGAGCTGTCACCTTTAACCTTCGATTATATGATCCAATGCCTCCAGCACGTGTGCTTTCCGAATCTACATTCACTCTCCGTCACGCACATACCCTCTGATTTTTCCCAGGCCACATACGGTCCTCTTGTAAATCAAGAAAATATTACGCGAGTCTCTCACATCACCCTCAGCGGAGCGGCCGGCCCTCATCCAAGCGATGATACACAGGTTGATGAAAACGAGGATGACGAAGAACCCGATGAGAATGAGATACACAGTTTCCTTCGTGCATTTACTTGGCTCTATGGCCTCGAACTTCGTGGCTCAGCCGTTCGTATAGGCATTGAGGCGCTCAAGCTGGATTTCTCGTTCGTGGAGGCGTTGGAGCTCATCCCTATCCCCCTAAGTGAGCTTATCATACGAGACTCGGGCGTGAAGAAAGAGGTCGTGGAGCAGTACGAATCGAGGAGGGGCGAATTAGCCGCAGCAATGGATGGGGAGTGTGTACCATTGAGCATTGTATATCATAATTGTTGGAATATTCCCGGATAAAGAGCGGGCTCGTTTCCATTTTTGATGGGGTCTTTGTTTGCAGTTCCTGATATGGCGACCCTTGTACTAATTGGAGTTGTAGCACCGTGTAGGGTGGATGTGAACCCTTGGGCTAGTTACTTAAATTTTTCACCAGAAGGCTGGGGTTAGGGAAGAGCATGTGCAGGAATTTAGTCAATGGGTGGCCCAGGTTCGTTTGACAGGGGGATACTGTATACAATCGCCAGCAGCCTGTTGACTGTCGACTATTGACTGTCCTGTCGGATAATGAACTGGTTTCCTGCACAGACGAACGACGAATAGGGCGCCCCAGTTCAACTCCGCTCCGCTAAAGCGATGCTACAAGTGGTTTCTTTCAGCCCTTTCGGCCCTTTCGTGCTGCGAGATACTTATTCTTAGCACATGCCAGGTACGATGATATGCGACGGAATATCTACGTTGGCATATTGGGGGTGGAAACGAAAGGTTATCCATGGCGTCGTTGGGGGCTGGCAGGCCGCTCCAGCCGCGCGGAGAGCAGCCGCGCGCGGGAGATCGGGGGAACGGGGGGAACGGGGGGAGGACATGCAGAAAATATGATGGAATGACCGTCTCACATACGATACCTCGTTTTTCCAACTGCCCATCTTTAACCTCTTTAACCTCTACAGACCACAGCCACCCAAGCACCAAGCACACCCAAGCACACTCGGCTCGGCAGCCTTGGAATAGGCCACCGCAGTCCAACTACACAGAAAGCCAGACACGACACAGGCAAGAGATAGAACGACGAGTAGTGATATACAGTGGCTGTTTAGCATCGCTGCGACCACCGCCGAGGAATCCACGCCCATTACTTGGACTCCACCTCCACCATGTCCTCGCTGTTCCGACGGCAGAACGCCAACGATGCAGATACAGACGAGGAAGAAGACAGTGCAGATGTTGACCCAGACCTTAGACTCAGAACAGTCCGGACGGCGGCGTCGACGATAGCCGAGTCGATTCGCTCAGAGCAGCGGATGCACCGACGCAGGACGAAGCGGCGCAAGCTCTGGGGTTCAAAACTCTCTCTGAATAAGAAGCCCCCCTCAAATGCCGGCCACGAGTCCGTCATCCGGGAGGCTGCTGCTGCCTCCACGCCTGCAACCGCGAAAGGCTCGCGGAGGAACATTTATGTCAACATGCCCCTCGGTCCAAATGACGTCGACCGTCGTGGAAGGCCGAACAGTGTCTATGTTCGTAACAAAGTCCGCACAACTAGTATGTATTTCCACCTACGTGCTGTGCACTCTTGACCACGTCCCCACGCAGAATATACCATCCTCACCTTCATTCCAAAGAATTTGTACGAACAATTCAGACGTGTTGCAAACCTGTATTTCCTCCTCCTCGTCATAATTCAAGGTCAGCCCACATCTCTGCTTCTGTCCTCAGGCTGATATGGCATCTTGCCAGTGTTCCCTATGTTTGGTGCTGCTGCACCCCAGATTGCAATGCTGCCTCTTTTGTTCATTCTCGCCGTGACCGCGATCAAGGACGGCGTCGAGGACTATCGCCGCGCGACACTGGACGAAGAAGTCAACACCTCCGCTGCGACCAAGCTCGGTGGGTGGCGGAACGTCAACCAACCCGAGGATCCGAGAGAGTGGTGGGAGAAGCTCTTTGGGCTCAACAAACCTGGAACGGTCTCGCGTGGTGTACGTAAGTTGCGGCAGAAGGAGGCAATGGAAGGTCGGGTCGTCCTCACAAGGAATACTACCAATGGTAGCTCTCCAAAGGAGGTAGCCATCCTGGAAGATGGGCAGCAGAAGTATGCGCGGGCCCGCTCGCTCGAGGACATTCAGTCGATCAATTCGAGTGAAGCGCACGAGTACCCACCCATTCCAGCCACGCTTGTCGACTCTCAGCCCACTCTAATAGGCAATTCCACGAGCTCTGTATTCGTGAGCGAGCCAGCCAAGAGGTTGCGTACGAGTAGCATTTCACCGTCCCAACAAAGCCGTACCTCTATGGGGGTGATAGACTGGACCCGACGTGCGCAGGGCACTGCACACTGGGAACGAACGTTGTGGAAGAAACTCGAAGTTGGCGATTTCGTCCTATTACGGGATAATGATCAAATTCCTGCTGACATCATCGTACTCTCCACCTCCGACGCCGACGGTCTCTGCTATATTGAGACGAAGAATCTGGATGGAGAGACCAATCTCAAGCCACGAAAATCGCTCAAGGCCACCAGTAGCCTCCAGTCGGAGGAAGATATCGAGCATGCACGATTCCTAGTCGATACCGAACCCCCGCATGCGAATCTCTACCTATACAACGGTGTGCTTAAGTACCAATCTGCCCTTCCTACACCAGGGGACGATTCGCAGGCTGGCCCAGGGGAAGATCGCTTCGAACCGATCACAATCAACAGCCTCCTCCTGCGGGGGTGCACAGTTCGGAACACGAGTTGGATCATCGGTCTCGTAGTCTTCACCGGTGCGGACACCAAGATCATGCTCAATGGAGGCGATACGCCTTCGAAGCGGAGCAAGATCGAGAAAGAGACGAACTTCAACGTCGTTATGAACTTCCTTATTTTGATGGTCATGTGCATCACAACTGCCATCGTTAGCGGGTACTATGAGTCGCTCTCCAACACTAGCTCGGACTCGTATGAGATTGGGTCGCAACCCACGACTTCAATCGTGCTCAATTCTCTCATTACGTTCGCGTATGTAATATCCTCTCTCGTATTCTTACTAGGATCATTGACGTGCATACAGGTCCTGCCTCATTGCCTTCCAGAACATCGTTCCCATCTCACTCTACATCTCGATCGAAATTGTTAAGACCATCCAAGCATATTTCATTAGCCAGGATGTCGACATGTACTACCAAGCATTCGACGCGCCATGCGTCCCCAAGACGTGGAACATTTCCGACGACCTGGGACAAATCGAGTATATCTTCTCCGACAAAACAGGCACCCTCACTCAGAACGTCATGGAGTTCCAGAAGTGTTCAATCAACGGTGTCATCTACGGTGAAGGTGTCACAGAAGCCATGCGCGGCGCAGCCAAACGAGGGGGGCGAGACGACTTGATGGACCCACAAGAGCAAGCAGAGCAGTTGAAAGTGATGAAGCAACAAATGATTGATAACATGAACAAGACCTTCAAGAACCGGTACCTCCAACCAGACAAAGTGACGCTTGTCGCGCCTAACCTGGCCGAGCACCTTGCAGACCGCACGAATGCCCAGCGTGCACACATCATTTCGTTCTTCCGCGCGCTTGCGGTATGCCACACTGTGCTAGCGGACAAACCTGAACCGAAGGACCAGCCCTTTTTACTCAATTACAAGGCCGAGTCGCCCGACGAGGCCGCACTCGTTGGTGCCACACGCGACGCGGGGTTCCCGTTCGTCCATAAGTCGAATACGGCGATTGACATCGAAGTTATGGGCCAGGCCGAGCGGTACATTCCCCTGCGCGTACTTGAGTTTAACAGCACACGCAAGCGCATGTCGGTCATTGTGCGCAATCCCGAGGGGAGGCTTGTACTGTATACCAAAGGCGCAGATTCAGTTATTTATGCCCGGCTTGCACCGGGTCATGATGCCAACCTTAAGGACGCTACTGCAAGGGATATGGAGACGTTTGCGAATGGCGGGCTTAGGACGCTGTGCATAGCGTATCGATATCTCAGTGAAGAGGAGTACCTCAATTGGAGCCGCATGTATGATCAGGCGTCCACGGCTATCAAGGATCGCGAGGAGGAGATTGACAAGGCCAACGAAATGATTGAGCATTCGCTGCTTATTCTCGGTGCCACTGCACTCGAGGATAAGTTGCAAGAGGGTGTACCTGAGGCAATTGAGATGCTTCATCGAGCTGGGATCAAGCTTTGGATTTTGACGGGAGACAAATTACAGACTGCTATTGAGATTGGTGAGTTCCCTTCTCCCTCCCTATTAATCCGACATGAAGGCTCATATTTGAATAGGCTTCAGCTGCAACCTCCTCAAGAATGACATGGAGATCATGATTCTTGCTGCTGATAACCCCGAAGACGCACGCATGAAGATCGAAGCTGGCCTGAACAAGATCTCCTCGATTCTGGGAGTACCCAACGTTGGAAAGAAAGGCATGCCCCCCTCCCCCTCGGATGTCAAGACTGGTGGCTTCGCAGTGGTTATCGACGGTGATACCCTCCGCTATGCTTTGGAACCGAACCTTAAGCCTCTCTTCCTCGCTCTTGGCACCCAGTGTGATACCGTCGTTTGCTGCCGTGTTTCCCCAGCACAAAAGGCTTTGACTGTTAAGCTCGTCAAGGAAGGACGGAACGCGATGACGCTTTCGATTGGCGATGGTGCAAACGACGTCGCCATGATTCAAGAAGCGAATATTGGGTGTGGGTTACTCGGACTCGAGGGATCCCAGGCGGCCATGTCTGCCGACTACGCATTTGGGCAGTTCAGGTACTTGACGAAGCTGTTGTTGGTCCATGGAAGGTGGTCGTACATCCGTATCGCAGATATGCATAGCAACTTTTTCTACAAGGTGAGCAGGACTAAAGACAGAGGAAGAGAGACTAATGAATTTCCGATAGAATGTTATTTGGACCTTTGCCATGTTCTGGTTCCTTTTCTATAACAGCTTTGATGCCACCTACCTCTACGAGTATACGTTCATCCTCCTGTACAATGTTGTTTTCACCTCCCTTCCGGTCATTGTCATGGGCGGTGAGTATCAGCCCTATCCCAGTACGAGCAGCCCTGATGTCTTCTTTAGCATTCGATCAGGACATAAACGCCAAGGCCTCCATGGCGTTCCCGCAACTGTATGCTCGCGGCATCAAGGGGTTGGAGTACACACGCGCCAAGTTTTGGCTATTCATGCTCGATGGTTTCTACCAATCAGTCATCGTCTTCTTTATTCCGTTCCTCTCCTTCAATGGTGGCGCTTCCATCTCCTGGACTGGTAGGGCATTAGACTCGCTCGCGGATCTCGGGACGACTGTTGCCATCTCCGCCATCTTCTCTGCTAACATCTTTGTGGGCTTAAACACCAAATAGTGCGTCTTTCATTCTCGACTGCATACTCCTTTTAACATGGTTATTTTGCAGTTGGACGATCATTACTTGGATCGCCGTCGTAGGATCCATGCTGGTTATGTGCCTCTGGGTCACGGTTTATTCGTTCATCCCCAGCAATTCGTTCAATAACGAGGTCATTATTCTTTTCGGCACTGTCGGTTTCTGGACCACGGTGGTGATTACAATCATCCTGGCTATCGGTGAGTGTCTAGCTTGTCAATTTAGAATCGGACTAACGATGAGCTTTACTCAGGCCCTCGATTCGTGATGAAATTTGTCACCCAAGCATATTTCCCGCTCGACAAAGAAATAATCAGGGAAGCTTGGGTAGCTAGCGATTTGAAGGAACGACTGGGAGTTGAGCACCGACGGGCCAAGAGAAATGTTGACCCGGAAGATGCCTCTCTCTTCCGTCTTCACGCTCAAGGGGCCTCTGATGCATCAGACGACCGAGGAGAAGAATATGAGCCAATAGCATCACGCGGCGCATTAAGGAGCCCGACTCCTCTTGCCCTAAAGATCCAAGGAGGCATGACTCAATATGCTTCAGATATGCCATCTCGTCATCACGATGTAGATCACTCTCCGCCATCAGCAGCGAGTTCTGCCAGCGAAGCACCTCGAACATATCCTTCTCCAGGTTTACAGCCAGTCCCACTCTCAGCGCGGTCTCTGACCCCTGCAATGGCAGAACAACAAGGACGCCCTCACCGATCTCGCTCACCTTCGGAGTACGAAATGACTAATCGATCAGAATCAGCACTAAGTAGTCATGCGCAGGAGCGTAATATTGCATCAAGAGCATCTAGAATCACAGACGCATCTTTTGTGACTGCCTCGGACGGTGGTTGGGACGGGGAAATCGATGATGATGGAGCCACTGTACGACAACCACCTGCCGATAAACGATCCTCGTATTATTCTCCCGGCCAGGCGATCTGATTATGGTCAATTTTCATCTTTATTCGACTTATTTGATTTTATGTCTTGCATCATGCCTGCTCGATCTGGTCTCTTCTTGCATTAGCGTTTCCACGCTTTATAATATCAACGATTCATGACGGGTTCTCTCATGTTAATCTTTTCCTGCCACTCCTGTGCTGTGGCCTGTAGATCAATCTGGAGTGCGTCATATTTGATATGAATTGCTGTGATCTTCTTCTTCTTCTTCAGTGGATGAATGTCCCACTCAGGGAGTTGGTGCGGACGCCTGACAAGAATTATAAGCCAGTTTGATGGGCTGAGCAATCCCTCTTGTTGTGATTGGCAGTTGGGTTCCTTGCTGACCTATCTATTCGGGTGCTGCGCCAGAGTGCGTCTCCTCTGAATACCTAGCCGCAGCCACTAGCTCCGGCACAAGTGCTATATATAAAGTGGACAGGCGGTCTCGATCTCAAACTCACGTACAACCCACGAACGCGAGCCAAGGCCACAAGCTATGTCTTCGTCATCAGATCGTATCCCGCACATTGCCATTATCGGTGGTGGTCTCGGAGGTTTCTCGCTTCTCATGCACTTGCATAGGCTCGGCATCCCCGCGACACTCTACGAACGAGATGAGTCCCTAGCGACGCGCTCCCACCTCGGAGGTGTGTTGGATATCCACTATGAGAGTGGTCAACGATCCCTCCGCGAAGCGGGTTTAGAGGAAAAGTGGAGGCAGTTCGCCGTCCCAGAGGGAGAAGACACTAAAATATTCGACTCACAAGGGAACATGCTTTACGAGGATCATGGGTCTAATGGTCCGCCTCCTGATGAGGGTGAGTATGATAGCTAGTTTTCCTAGCCGGCGATCTGACACTGACGCGGACTCTGTTGAAGTCGATGATGCTCAAGGTGGCAACCCTCCAGTCAACGTTCATGAGCGTCCTGAAGTCGACCGCCGTATTCTACGCCAGCTTATGCATGATGCCGCCCCTCACTCGATGGTCAAGTGGGGCCATGCCCTCAAGTCGGCTGAAAAACTCCTAAATGGCACCTACGAGCTTACCTTTTCCAACGACATCACCGTCACGGCGGACTTCGTAATTGGGGCCGATGGCACTCACTCTCGAATCCGTCCTCTCGTTTCACCAGCGAAACCAGCCTATACTGGCTACGGCGGTGCTGAGATCTCACTCACTCCCGAAGTAGCTGCGGCTCCTGAACACACCGATCTAGCGGAGGCAGTTGGGCAAGGTCACTCATTTATCCTCGGCGAATGCAAGGCTCTCATGCCCCAGCGCAACGGCGACGGGCGCATCCGTACATATGCGTTCTTCCCCGCCGACGAGTCCTTCGTCCTCCCCACTGAGCCAGACATCGCCCGAAGAGTGCTACTTGAACGTTATCAAGGCTGGGCAACCTGGCTGTTAAAGTTTATCAAGTATTGCGACTCGGATGCTATATATCAACGTACTCTCTATGTTCTTCCCATCGGCCACCATTGGGAGCACCGCCCCAATGTGACCCTCCTCGGCGATGCTGCACACGTCATGTCACCCTTTGCGGGAGAGGGAGCGAACCTCGCTATGTTGGATGGCCTCGAGTTGGCCTTGGCACTAGCAGATGCAAAATCAAAAGCGAACCCCGGCGACCTCAGGACGTGGTGGGACGTTGGTTCAAAAGCTTATGAGACGAAAATGGTGCCTGTATGGAGTAACGCGGCTCAGGAGTCAGATCATAATTTGAAAATTTTCATGGGGGAAGCTGCTCCGCAAGCCGCTGTCGATCTTTTCTTTTCTTTTGGTCCACCACCCCCGCAAGATGAGTAGGAAATGGACGGTACACTATGAACGAAGAGGCGTTTCCATGTATATGTTCGCGATCGTTTGCTCCCGTTGAAGGAGCAGTAATACAAAAGGAGTATGAGGTAAATTGTCGCATCATTGTTTTCAGAAAATACGTACATTTGTGACCGCTTTCTGATGTAATTCATCGATTAGTCCTTGATTCAATGGATACTGCAGCGACAAGACGCAGGTTATGCATAGTACAAATATAATCAAGAACACTGGTTCTAATTGGATCATCTAAGTTTCAAGGTTGATTGTGGCTCCGATGATGAACTTTCGGCGTTCAATCTGTTCATGATATAGTAGTCTCTAAGGAGCAAGGAATCTTATCATTTTCTTGCGGCTTGCGGCATGCCGCCTACAGAGTCTGACGGCAGGTGAATAGGATTCATGATACAGGCAATCTTCCCTTCCACTGGCATAGCAGTCAAAGCATCGTCTGAGGGGAGATGGTACGAAACCGCTAGGAATAGGGCGTTCTACCCAGTTTGCTTTGTCGCTGGCAGGTGGTTGAGGCCATCCTGATTTTGGGACATCACCAGCCAACGCTGCCCGTAAACCGATTAGAATGCTCAGGCCAGGGCGGTGCGGCAATTCGATTGATTCGATTGGTCTTATTACACCTTTGGCACTCCCTGCTTTGCCTCGCCCATTCCTTCGTTGCAGGGCGGGCAAAAAGGTGGGCCAGGTGGGCCAGTCGAAGCTGGATATTTCGGCCAACCCAGGACAGAGGCCTGGTTGACGATCTAAAGCCTTCATTAGCTCGTCCAGATAACTCGGATGTTCCAAACTATTGCGGGGAAGGATGAGATTTCGAATGGAGTTTTGCCGAGTCACGAAAGGAGTAAAATTCGTGATAGATCGCCATCGGTCTCCATGTTTCTCTCCGTCTCCGAAAATATCACAAAGATTCAAGTAGACCAAATTTGGGTAATATGCGTTTGGCACATCGTCGGGTAAAGGGAGGACCAGGACAGAAGAGACCGAACGTATGGATAGTTTTCGTAACGCCGGCATGCGAAACTTTTCCGCAACAGCCTCGAAGTCGTCGGTAGCAATCCCTAGCTCCAAAAGTGAGGAAAACTCGTAGAAATCCAGGATGGGGGGACAAGGAATGAGCATTAAACAAATTAATGTCATGCCGTGATGCACCAGAGGAGCGAGTGAGCTGGGATAATCTCGTGCGTGGTGTTCGAGGCGAAGTGTCAAACCATTGAGCTGTGGACAAACGACACCATCCCAGGCATTGATGAAGCCATGAGATTGCCCTATGATTCCCAGGCGCTTCAATTTAGGAAAGAAAGGCTTTATAGAAAGGTCTGGTTCGCTCTGCCGCACTACATAGTTCCCAGAGGGTAGAGGGGAGGCCTCGATAAATTCCAGTTGTTCAAGATATGCAAGGTGCGATAAAAACGATAAAAATCGCAAAGTAAGCCCCCTCGTCCAGGGAATCTGACTGGCCAGCGATATATTCCGCAAGTAAGGAGTCGCGGACAGCAGATTCTGCTCAAGGATCATAGTAGTATCCGTGACGGTGAATGTTATCAGAGGCAGGTACAAGGTGTGCAGAGAAGGCTTGGTTCGCATTTGGCAGGAGGGAAAGGTGCCGCATTGGGTTGAGTCCAACTCTCGGAGACCCGAGCCGGCGTTAAGTGTTTCTAAATCTTGTTCTCCGCCTTTAAGTTGGTGCAACCACTCTAGGTTAAGGGTGCTCAACGAGGAGAAACTCCAAATAGTCTCCAAGAGACGCAGGTAATCTTTTAAAAGGCCCCCGTCGCGACGAATATCCCGGACGAGATGTATTTCCTCAAGTAACTTCGCTTCTATGCACGATAAAATTCGTTCTGTCGAAGACGAACCTGTGTTGATGAGGGTAAGCTCGCGGAGATGAGGAAAGACGACTTTATCTCGATGCATTGGGTATAGATCAACGTCCGGATTATCAATGAAAAGACTCCTGAGACAATGCAAGGGTTGGTGAGTTTGAAGTGAATTAAGGCCGGGCAGCCTGACGTGATGAATAGTCGCGGGAATGGGCAATTCAGGGAAATCTATACCAGATCCACCCTCTCCATAAGTGGTGCATAAATTGAGGGCAGGAGTGATGTGGAAACGAGGTCCGAAGTCCCGCAGCATCAATAGAGACCGCAGTCGGGAAGAATGGGGTACCAGGCAGTATAACGCGCGTCGAAGTGACAGGTAAGGGTCGTGTTTCTGAATTTGACCAGGCTTGTAGACGAAAGTCACATCTATCGGAGTGCTTCTTGAGAGAAACAGTGACAAGCAGAGGTGCTCGATGCACTCGTCGTCTTTCAGTCTTACATAGATATCGGACCATAAAAGTGGTTGAGCAGTGGCGAAGCTAGCCCACGTGGGAGAGACGAGTGTGAGTTTCAAGGGTAGGTCGTGGTCCAGACCAGTGGCCAAAAGCAGAATATTCAATATGAGCTCGGAAGGGAGAGTAGTGGTGAAGTAGCAAGAATCATGTGAGGACGCCACAGGCAGTATGTTCTCGAGAGGTGTTCCGTCTGTGCACTTATCGAATTCCGAAGAGAACTCGCTTCTCTTAAATGAGAGACCGTCAGATGCATCGAAGTACTGTGGTCTACGTTATGCTAACCTCTTCGTGGTGGTCTTGGTCTCGAAAATTCGTCGGAGAGGCCGTCGCAAGAGGGGGTATTGGAGCTAATGACTGTGTTTCTGTACTCTGTTGAGGAGATTAGTACTCTCAGTCGTCTGCACATAACATAGAAAGCAACATACTTGCATCTTATACCGCGTTCTGGGGTCCCCTTGTTTCGCTCGATCGAGAGGAAAATCTGGAGGACGACCCAGCGGGTAAGAATAGATCCTTTGTTTGTCATTAGTCAATTTAGAGAAAAGGCGAGGTTGCCCAGTGAATTGGAAAAGGCGTCAATCATTAACAGAATCGTGACAAGTCATGAAGATACAACAAATAAAGGCGCTCGATGATCAGGACACGACGTAACACACAAACCACAATTAACGTAGACAATACAGTAGGTGATCACTTGCGGGGCGAATTTGCCGGTGAAGAGTACATGACTGAAGCTGGTCGCTCGAAGCGATTGCGTAGTGATTCGAGTTCCCGTTGAGTACTACAAATGACCATCAGTTGTTATTGGAACCACCCATCCCTCCCCAACGTACCTAAGCAGCTTTGACTTGAATTCTTGTACTTCTAATTCGGCTCTTCGCTTCGCTCCCTTGAGCTCAGCCTCGGATTGGCCCTGCAAACACCGCATGAGACGCAAGAGCGTTGAACGACCCCAAGACTTACGAGTTGATGGCATTGTGTTCTCAGGTCTGTAACCTTCCCTTCGAGTTGACCGACCTGCTGTTCTAATCTTTGGCGGACTCGTTCCGCTTCTTGAAGGTCGAGTTTCATATCGCGTGCGGTCTTGTCTGCAGCGCGATGCATTCGAGATGACTCAGCCTTCTCGTTGCTTGCCTGGTTCAGTTGATTGCTGAGTTCTGCAATACGACTTTCTATTCTTCGCGATGTGTTTGGACGAGGTGCATTGACCCCCATTGCTTTGGCTTCCAGCTCAACCAGGCGGACTTGTGCATCCTTGAGGTCCTTCTGCAACCTTCCCTGTAAACGGTTTAGACAACCCACTTTCATGTGACGGAGCACCGTGATACGTACATTCTCCCTCTCCATATCCGAATTGTCATTCCGAACCTTACTGAGCTCGACCTGACATTCGTTTGCAAATGCCTCAGCTTTCTTCAGCTTGTCATATGCCAAAGCTACACGATCGGCTTGTTCCTCGAGACGACTGCGCAAGTCCTGTTTCTCGAGGTGCAACTCTTGTAGCACACGGTCAGAAGACATGCGATTGGCATCCAGATGAGCCTGGGCGATATCGTTGAGCCGAGTCTCAAGCTGGGAGCGAGCTTGCCGTAGAGCCGCCCTCTCAGCTTCTGCCTCGTCGAGAACAGCTCGCAATTCGCGTACTTGAGAGAGTAGTGAGACAATTTGGTTCTGTTGGTCCGACTGAGCTGCTTTCGAAGCATCATATGCACTCTGAAGGTCGGTGATCTTGTTGGCGAGGCGACCCTTCTCCTTCTTCCATGATTCCCCTGCATAGAGTTCGTCGTCGTAGCGTAGCTGTAGCTCATCAACTTCGGATCGCATTTTATGATTTTCGGATCGCAGATTGCTAATACTGTCTCGCAGGTATCTCGACTCTATACATTTGATTAGAGATAGGCGAACATCGAGGGCCAGCCTCTCACCTTCTGTGACCTGAAGCAACTCGGCTGGAGGCTAGGGTCAATAAGATAGAGTGCATCAGGAGGTGAGTACGGACCCTGATATTTCTGACGGGTTTGCTCTAGCTTGAAATCTCGCTCGGCCAACTCCTTTTGATGGGAGTCACGCTCATCTTCTAATTCCTCTGTCAGGCGACGACGAAGGAGCTCGACGTCGGTTATCTCGCGGTTCTCATCTTCGAGTCGGCTTTCAAGGTCGGCAATTTGTTGTTGTGTCTGAGCCAGCTCTTCTTCAACGAATTTACGTCCCGACTCCGCTTCTTCCTGTGCTCGCTGGGCGTCTGCGAGGGCACGGCGTGCTACAATGGAAATGAGTGCATAACACCCTAAAAGCCAAAATTTTGCATACCGAAGCCTTCTTGATGTACGGCCTTGGCTCTTGCGATTTCTGCTGCTTCCAACTTCGAGAGGTATGTTTCGGACTTGGCTTTGTAAGCATCGAGCGCTTGTTGCAAGTCTGTGGAGAACTTCAACATTCAGCCAAGGTGAGAAAGACCAGATACCTACCACCTTGCATCGTTCCCGATGCTGTGGACGATATTTCCAGCTCCTGAAGTTGCGCCTGTAACCGTCTACGAGCAGCTGGATAAAAGGCATGATTAGTACACTCAATGCAAGTCCAAATAAATGCAACACACCAGCCTCTTCACTCTTCCCCTTTTGCTCCAACTCGAGATGGTCCTTCAGATCAGCGACCTCTGCAAGGAGCTGCCTCTTGATTTGGTTCAGCTCTTGCATTTGTCGTTTCTGATTATCGACTTCCGTCTGCAAGGTGCGTTGTTGAACAAGCTAAGATATCGTTAGAATTTTACACTGGTGAGGCCCAACATGGACTTACTAATGCTTTTCGACTCTCCTCCAAGCGGCCATAACTCTCACGTTCCGTCTCGATGGTGGTCTGGAACTTCTGCCACATTGTTTTGATGCCATCCATTTGAGAAGCTTCGGATGCTCGTCGTGCTTCAGCCTCTTCATTAAGGAGTTCAGCCAACCGATTATTTTCGCGGGCAACTTTCGCTCGATGTTTCTCCAAGGACTGCTTGGAACCGTCACTGCTTTCAAGGTCCACTGTAAGCTCACGTAGAGACGACTCCAGGTGTTGTCGAACACGATCCGAGGCAATGATGCGAAGTTCCAGTGCTTGTACTTGATGTTGAAGTTGAGTAGTCTGAGCATCTGGGCGTGAGGGCTCTGCTGGTTGCGAATCTCTTCGGACTCGGGAAGAACCGTTGAGCTCCACAGACTGGCGCTTAGTTGGGGAGACATTGGAGAGTATGCGGATTTCGGGAACTTTAGAGGTCTTACGGTTGTATTCACGTTCCATAGCGTCGTCTGCTTGTTGGAGTTCCTTGAGAATACGCTCGCGGAAATCATCTCGTGGCCCGCTTGATGAGATCAAACGACGTAATTCGGCATGCTGCTGGTCGATCCTTTGCTTGATGCGCTCTGCCGTCGTTCGAACGACCTCCGCATCCGCTACTTTAGCTTCCAGTTGGGATATCCGTGCTTCATATTGTCTCCGCATCTTTGCCAGAGCATTGGCACCATCAGACTCAGTGGCAAGGCTGGACATTTCGGCCTCCAGGGTATCTTTTGTTCGTTGTGCGGTTCCCAGCTGCTGCTCCATCTCCATCAGGTGATTTTGTGTGTCGCGGAGCTCTGTCTGCAGGCGGCGAGTCTGTAGTTCAGTCGCCTCGCGCAACTTCCTCTCTCGTTCCGCATCTGCGATTG